>Ga0070675_100000637_pt1 | contig 24178 bp, 23 predicted proteins | sample KBSM43metaG_FD_65343 | JGI IMG/M metagenome (GOLD analysis project Ga0070675, IMG submission 65343) | Miscanthus rhizosphere microbial communities from Kellogg Biological Station, Michigan, USA - KBS M4-3 metaG | ecosystem: Host-associated > Plants > Roots > Rhizosphere > Soil ... | reverse complement strand
GCGCCTCCATCTCGCCTTGCGGCATGGAGAAGGGGTTGTGGGAGAAGTCGATCTTCTTCTGGTCTTCATTGAACTCGAACATCGGGAAATCGACGATCCAGCAGAAACGGAATGACTCCTTCTCGATGAGGTCGAGCTGCTCTGCGATGCGGGTGCGCGCCGCGCCAGCGAGCTTCGCTGCTTCCTCTCCTTTGCCGGCGGCGAAGAAGATGCCGTCGTCCGGACCAAGACCCATCGCCTCGGCAATCCGGTTCATGCCTTCCTCGCCATGGTTCTTGGCGATCGGACCGCCCCACTCGCCGCTTTTGCGGGTCGCATATCCAAGTCCGGCGAAGCCTTCGCTTCGAGCCCACTCGTTCATGTCGTCGAAGAACTTGCGGCTCTTCTCGGCCGTGCCCGGCGCCGGAACCGCGCGTACGACCGCGCCCTTCTCGACCAGTCCGGCGAACAGGCCGAAGCCGGAGCCCTTGAAGTGCTCCGACACGTCCGTGATCAACAGCGGGTTGCGAAGGTCCGGCTTGTCGCTGCCGTATTTCAGCATTGCTTCGCGATACGGGATGCGCGGATATTCGCCCGCCGGAGTCACGCTGCGCTCCCCGGCGAACTCCTGAAACACGCCCGACAGCACGGGCTCGATCGCGTTGAACACGTCGTCCTGAGTCACGAAGCTCATCTCGAAATCGAGCTGGTAGAATTCGCCCGGCGAGCGGTCGGCACGGGCGTCCTCGTCGCGAAAGCAGGGAGCGATCTGGAAATAGCGGTCGAAGCCCGCGACCATGATCAGCTGCTTGAACATCTGCGGCGCCTGCGGAAGCGCGTAGAACTTGCCCGGATGGATGCGGCTAGGAACCAGATAGTCGCGAGCGCCCTCCGGAGAACTGGCGGTAAGGATAGGGGTCTGGAACTCGGTGAAGCCCTGGTCGATCATCCGGCGGCGGATCGAAGAGATCACCGACGAACGAAGCATGATGTTGGCGTGCACCTGCTCGCGCCGAAGATCGAGGTAGCGGTACTTGAGCCGAATCTCCTCCGGATAATCCTGCTCGCCGGCGACGGGCATCGGCAGCTCGGCGGCTGCGGACTGAACCGTGACCTCACGGGCGCGGACCTCGATCTCGCCAGTCGACAGGTTCGGGTTCACCGTCTCCTTGGACCGGGCAACCACATCGCCCTCGACGGTGACGACCGATTCGAGCCGGAGCCGGTCGAGCGTCCTGAACGCAGGCGAATCCGTATCGGCAACGACCTGCGTGATTCCGTAATGATCGCGCACGTCGACGAAGAGCAGGTGGCCGTGGTCGCGCCTGCGGTGGACCCAGCCGGAAAGGCGAACGGTCGAGCCGACGTCGAAAGCGCGGAGCTGGCCGCAATCATGGGTGCGATAAAGGTGCATTTGCCTGCCGATAGCGATGTGCGGAAATTTGCGGCGGCACTCACTGGCGCAAAGCCTTTTGTCAACCCGCCGACAGGCCGCTAATGCCGCCGCAGACTCATGAATATTCATCCATTGATCACCAGGTCCGAAGACCTGGCTCCCCTCGTAGAGCGCCTTTCCAAGCAGCCATTCGTCGCCGTGGACACCGAGTTCATGCGCGAGAATACCTATTGGCCCGACCTCTGCCTGATCCAGATCGCCAGCCCCGATGAGGCGGCTGCGATCGATCCGAAGGCGGACATCGACCTTGGGCCGTTGCTGAAGCTGCTGGTCGACAATCCGGAAGTACTGAAGGTCTTCCACGCGGGCGGCCAGGACCTCGAAATCATCTATAATCTGACCGGCAAGACCCCCTCGCCGCTCTTCGACACGCAAATTGCGGCGATGGCGCTCGGGCACGGCGAGCAAGTCGGCTATTCGAACCTCATCGAATCGATGCTCGGACACAACATCGACAAGGGTGCGCGCTTCACCGACTGGAGCCGCCGGCCTCTCGATAAGCGGCAGATCGATTATGCGATCGCCGACGTTACTCATCTGGCGACGGTATTTCCGAAGTTGCTGAACCGGCTGAAGAAGACGGGCCGTGGGGGCTGGCTGGACGAAGAAATGGAGCGGCTCGCCAATCCGTCCAGTTTCGCATTCGAGGCCGAAGATGCGTGGAAGCGGCTGAAGCTGCCGAGCCGCAATCCCGCAGTGCTTGGCCGTCTTAAAGCGCTCGCCGGTTGGCGCGAGATCGAAGCGCGGACGAAAAACATCCCGCGTGGCCGGATCGTGAAGGACGATACGCTAGGCGAGCTCGCCGCTCATCCGCCCAAGACCCAGGACGACCTGGGTCGCGTACGGGGTCTGTCGGCCGGCTGGCGAACGAACGACATCGGTGCCCGCCTCATGAACGCGGTGGAGGCCGCCAAACCGCTGGAGCCGGATGAAATGCCCGACCGTGAACCTCGGCGTCCCGGACTCACGAAGGACGCGGTTCTAGTGAGCGACCTGTTGAAACTGCTTCTGAAGATCCGCGCCAAGGAGACGGGCGTCGCTCCGCGCCTGATTGCCCGGTCGGACGATCTGGAAGCGCTGGCGGCCGGCGTCCGAAAGGATCTCAACATCCTCCATGGATGGCGGTTCGACGAATTCGGGCGGGATGCGCTGGACCTTGTCGAAGGCCGGCTCGCCTTCGCGATCGAGAACGGGAAGCTGAAGATGAGCCGCGTCGCGAAGGAGTCGGTCGATGCGTAGACTCGCCGCCCTTTCTGCGTTCGCGGTTGCCGCGTGCGCCATCCGCGCGGAAGCGCCGCTGCCGGCGGGCGGCAATTGCCACGCCGAAGGGCTCGAGCGCTACGTCGGACAGGTCGGTTCCGCCGAGAATGGCGCTTTCATCCTACGCGAGTCGGGTGCGAAGACCCTGCGCTGGATTCCGCACGGTTCTGCTATCACGATGGACTACAGCGAGCAGCGGGTGAACGTAAGACTGGACCTGCAGAACCGTATCGAAGGCGTGACCTGCGGCTGAATCAGGCCGCGTCGCCGATCATTCGCGCGTTGGAAAGTGCCCGCCGGATGGTCGGCATGGTAACCCGCGCCCGTTCCGAAATCGCGTAGCGATCAACCTCTTCGACCGCGCGTTCCGCGGTCCAATATTCACGGTTCAGGCGCTCGGTCATGAAGCGAAGCGCCTCGCGCGGCACATGGAGTCCGCGATCGGCAAAAAGCAGCTGAATCAGCGCCTCGAAAAGGGCGTCGTCGGGCTGACTGATGGTCGCCACGGGAGTGATCGCCAGCCGAGTCCGCAGGTCCGGGAGCTTGGGAGACCAGGACGGCGGCGCCTGATCGGCAACCAGAACCAGCGGACGGCCGCTGTCCTGAGCATCGTTCCAGGCGTGAAAGACCTCTTCCTCATCGCGGCTTTCAGCCTGATCGATGACCCGGCCATGGACTCTTTCGGCAAAAGTCCGCGCCAAAAGCGTCCGGCCTGAGCGACGGGGTCCCGTCAGAACCGTCGATTTCACCGGCCACATGCTCCAGTTCCGGAAGTGATCGAATGCCGATTGATTGGCCTTCGATACGATGAACCTCGATTCGCCTTCCGTTTGCGGCCAGTCGAGCGGAAGCGCGATCTGGTCCGCTCCCTTCTTCATTCCTCGCCTCTCGGCGGCTGGGTTTGCGGCGTCTGCGGCGGTTGTGCCGGCTGCGGCTGAGGCTGGGATGGTGCGGGCTGCGGCCGGGGCTGCGGCGGCGGCGGGAGCGACGGAGGTCCGCCCGAGACGGATGACATGCGCAGTACGTAGCCGTTCCGCTCTACCGTCCATCCGCGCGAAGCGAGAAGCGCTCGGAGGACAGCTAGATCGCCGCGATAGGTGACGTTTACGTAGCTGACGCCGCTCGGATTGATGCTCACCGGCACGACCTGCTCGACTCCGCTTGTCGTGCGCAGATGAGCCATGGCGAAATTGTAGATGTTCACGTCCGGCGAGACGATCTGCACCTGATAGGTCCAGGTGGGAGCCTGGACTTGCTGCCGCGCCTGCTCGACGACTTCCGGAGGCGGCGGCGGTTCTGGGATGTCGAGGCTCGAATCACGCACCAGCCGGCCTTCGGCAAGCGCGGCAGCAAAGAGGTGGTCCATACGCTGAACGCCCACGCGCATGATTTGCAGTGTGCTCGCGCCCGGAGGACCGGAGATGGTGAAGCTGCCGATGGGCTGCTTGTCCGGACCGTGGAAGCCAACGAAGCGGGCCATGGAAGGGCCGCCCGGATAGAGGCGCTGGAACTGGACTTGCGCCACGAGGATGTCGGCCGCGCCATACAGGTCGATGATGTTGCGCCACCAACCGCGGCCTGGCCGGTCAGCCTGTGCCGCATTGACGAGGAGCGGGTCGATTCCCTGCCCGCTAACGCGGACATAGTCGATCGAGCTCTGCGACGTCCTGAATTCCGCCCAGGCGCGCTGCCACGGGTTGCGCAGCTCGACGGTTGTGTCCGTGCCCGCCGTGATGATGACCGGGATCAACAGCATCGGGACGGACCGCCGAAGATCGCCGCCCACTCCAAGGAGCTCGGCCGAGCGCGACCGGTCGAAGAGGATTCCAAGGTCCGCGATGTAGCGGTTGGGACCGATCTGCTCGCGGTCGACGACGATAGAGCTGACCAGCTGGTCGAGGGTCGAGTCCGGGACCGTCGGAGCTTCCGACACAGGCCGATTATGAGTCTTGGCCCAGAACGCCCTGAAGCCCAGACGCTGGGCCTGACGCCAGCCTTCATAGCGCGCCGACTGCGCGTCCTTGCCGCTCACATCGACATGGATGCCCGTAATCTCCAGCGTCCCGGAGCTGTCGATTGGCGCGATACCGCGGTCGCCGGATTCCATCTGAGCGTAGACGACCCCCGAAAGACCGAGGACCACGCACAGCATCGTCAGGAGAGAAATAAGGCGGCGGCGAAGCATTCGCGGCGTCTTTTGGCGACAACGGCGTGGAAATCCAAGCGGCATGTGGCTAGGCGGCCCCTGATGCCACAGAAGCCGCTGACCTACGCAGATGCCGGAGTGTCGATCGACGCCGGAAATGCGCTCGTAAAAACCATTGGACCCCTGACCCGATCGACTGCGCGCCCGGGCGCTGATGCGGAGCTCGGCGGCTTCGGCGGATTTTTCGATCTGAAGGCCGCCGGCTACACGGATCCCCTGCTCGTCGCTGCAAACGACGGCGTCGGCACCAAACTGAAGCTGGCTATCGAGGCGGGACGACACGACGGCGTCGGAATCGATCTGGTCGCGATGTGCGCCAACGACCTCATCGTGCAGGGTGCAGAGCCTCTGTTCTTCCTCGACTATTACGCGACCGGGAAACTGGAGGGCGACGTTGCGGCCGAAGTGGTCGCCTCCATCGCGACGGGCTGCCGGCAGGCAGGCTGCGCGCTGATCGGAGGCGAGACTGCGGAAATGCCCGGAATGTACGCCGAGGGTGATTACGACCTCGCGGGCTTTTGCGTCGGGGCAGTCGAGCGCGGCAAGGTCCTCACCGGCGGCGATATCGAGTCGGGTGACGTGCTGCTCGGCCTTGCGAGCTCGGGCGTCCACAGCAACGGCTTTTCACTAGTACGGCGGATAATCGCCGAACGAGGATGGAACCTGACCGAGCGCTATCCCTGGGCAGACGGCCGCACTCTCGGCGAGGTCCTGCTTGAACCGACGCGAATCTATGTCCGGTCGCTGCTTCCCCTGGTGCAGCAAGGCAGAATCAAGGGCCTGGCGCACATCACCGGCGGCGGTCTTCTTGAAAACGTGCCGCGGGTCCTTCCGGAGAATCGCCATGCTGTCGTGGACAGCGCTGCCTGGCAGCTGCCCGCCGTATTCGAACTTCTACGAGAGGGTGGATCCGTCGAGCCGAAGGAGATGGTCCGCACGTTCAACTGCGGCATCGGCATGGCCGTCGTGGTTGCCGCCGGCGAAGCGCATGGCGTCTCCGTAGCCTTGGAGACGGCCGGCGAGACTGTGTTCCGCATCGGCCAGATTGAAGAGGGCCCGCGCGGCTGCACCGTGAGCGGCCCGGACAACAGCTGGACCGCAACGCATAATGCGTGATCCGAAGCGTGTTGCCGTGCTTATCTCGGGCCGCGGCAGCAACATGCGGGCGCTAATCGAAAAGGCCAGCGGCTACGAGGTGGCGCTTGTAGCGTCGAACAAGCCGCGGGCGGCCGGCCTCGACTGGGCGCGGGAGCGCGGCGTCCCGACCTGGACCTGGGACAGCAAGGGCGTGAACAAGGAGACGTTCGATCGGACGATGAGCGCCGCCCTTGACGATCACGGCATCGGAACCGTCGCGTTGGCGGGGTTCATGCGCATCCTGACGCCCTGGTTCATCGAGCGTTGGCGCGGCCGCATATTGAACATCCACCCCTCCCTGCTGCCCAAGTATCGGGGGCTGGATACTCACGCCCGAGCGATCGAAGCCGGCGACGCCACGGCGGGCTGCTCCGTGCACGTCGTTACCGAAGAACTCGATGCTGGAGAGGTGCTTGGGCAGGCGAAAGTGACGATCGAACCGGGCGAGACGCCGCTCACTCTTGAAGAACGCGTGCTGAGCGTCGAGCATGAACTCTATCCGAAGGTCTTAAGCGAGTTCGTGTGCCGATGAATGACACACCTGCAACGGAAGCAAAGCGAACGTCCCGCCTGCGTTGGGTGACCTTGGGCGAATCCATCGCCATCGCTGCTCTGATCATCTCCGGCATCGGCGTATGGCTCAGCTGGAAGGACAGCGGCAAAGACAAGAGTCCCACGACCATCGTCGAGCGGCGCCAGTCGATCCCCTTGGCGCTTCGCGGCCGGGCCGAGTTAGATGGACGCATGCTGCGGATCACTCCCGTGGAGGAGAGCCATGCACTTCAGTCGCTGACGGTAACGCCCCAAGGAGCAAAGCCGATCGAGTTGGGCAGCGACGAGGAGTTAAGCGCAAGCGACCTGGAAAATGCTCTTGGCGAACGCGCCGCCGACGGCAAAGGCACGCACCGCGTTCGCGTCCAGATCGCAGCCAAATATGTCGAAGCCGGCGCCGACAAGTCGGCCACCGGCTCCTACGTAGTCAGATATCGCTGGGAAGGCGGCGGCCTGTTCGGCGGCCGCTCCCTGAGGTTGGTCGGCCTCAGCCGTTAGCCCACGATCTCTTCAGGCTTGAAGAAGAAGTCGATCTCGATCTTCGCATTTTCGTCGCTATCCGAACCGTGGACCGAATTGGCCTCGATCGATTCGGCGAAGAGCTTGCGGATCGTGCCTTCAGCGGCCTGTTCCGGGTTGGTCGCGCCCATCACTTCGCGGTTGCGAGCGACGGCGTTCTCACCCTCGAGGACTTGAACGACGACCGGGCCCGAGGTCATGAAGGTGCACAGGTCATTGAAGAACGGGCGCTCGCGATGGACGCCGTAGAAGCCTTCGGCCTGATCGCGCGTCATGCGAATGCGTTTGGACGCGACGACGCGAAGCCCCGCGTCCTCGAGCGTCTTGGTGATCGCGCCGGTCAGATTGCGGCGGGTGGCGTCGGGCTTGATGATCGAAAAGGTGCGCGTAGCGGCCATGGCCGTCCGGTCTCCTGAAGAAAATGCCTGGAATTGGCCGCAGCGCCTAGCCGCGACCGGCTCTCGCGGCAAGGGTCAGCTCTTCTGAACCCATCGCCCTTCGTCGTCCTGCGCCCAATAGCGGCGCTCCACGCTCTCGCGGCCGGCAAGCAGCTTCCAGGCCAGACGAGCGGCCTCCAGAGTGGCGGCGTCGAACAGATGGAAGGCGCGGTCGAAGGTCAGCGCCGCCTCGCGCCACTCGCCGTCCGCGATCAGGATGTTCCGAGCGAGATTAGGAGCGTCGGTGCTCATCGAAAGCAGGATCGGCTGCCGAGCATCGTCGGATCCGCCGCTGGAGCTGTGAGGAAGGAAGCTGGTCGGGCCGCGGTCCCACAGCATGCGGTCGAGCCTCGAAAGCAGACCCTCATCCGCGGCGACGATCAGCAGCCTCTTCCCTTCGGAAACAAGCTTCTGGGCAATGCTGTAGGTCACCTGCTCGAGTGGCGTTCGTCCGAGCTGGTAGAAATCGACCTGCATCCAGCCTTCAGCGCGCCTCCACCGACGCTTCGACGAAGCGGTCGATGAGCCTCACGCCGTAGCCGGTCGCACCCTTGTCGTAGGTGGTGTCCGGCTTGTCCGACCAGACCATCCCAGCGATGTCGAGGTGCGCCCAGCGAGTGCCGTTCTCGACGAAACGGTTGATGAACTGCGCCGCAGTGATCGAGCCGCCTTCACGCGGGCCGACATTCTTCATGTCGGCGATCTGCGAATCGATGAGCTTGTCGAACGAATCCGCCATCGGCTGGCGCCACAATTTGTCGCCAACCGCCTGGCCCGCGCCCAGAAGCTGGTTGGCGAGGTCGTCGTCGGGCGTGAAGAGCCCGCCGAACTCGTGGCCGAGACTGACCAGGATCGCGCCCGTCAGAGTTGCAAGATCGACGATGATCTTCGGCTTGTAGTTGCGCTGCACGTAGGTGATCGCGTCGGCCAGCACGAGCCGGCCCTCGGCGTCCGTATTGATGACCTCGATCGTCTGTCCCGACATGCTGGTGACGACATCGCCCGGCCTCTGCGCATTGCCGTCCGGCATGTTTTCCACGAGGCCGCACACGGCCACGATGTTGGCCTTCGCCTTGCGCTTGGCGAGGGCGACCATTGCGCCCGCAACCGCCCCGGCGCCGCCCATGTCCCATTTCATCGCTTCCATGCCGGCGGCCGGCTTGATGGAGATGCCGCCCGTGTCGAACGTCACGCCCTTCCCGACAAAGGCAACAGACGCCTCGCCGTCCTTGCCCCCGTTCCAGCGCAAGATCAGCAGGCGCGGGTCGCGGACAGAGCCCTGCGCCACGCCAAGGAGAGCGCCCATGCCGAGATTTCGCATCGCCTCGCCGTCCAGCACCTCGATCTCAAGACCAGTGCCCTTCACCGCGCCCTGGACGCGCTCAACGAACGTCTCCGGGTAGATGATGTTCGCGGGCTCGGTCACCAGCTCGCGCGTGAAAGCTACGCCGTCGTACACCGGCTGCCAGCGTTCTTCCCAGCGGCTCGCTGCATCCGCCGGAGCGCCGACGATCGTCAGCTTCGTGAGCGTCGGCTTCTGCTTGTCCTTGAGCTTCGTCCGATAGCGATCGTAGCGCCAAGCCCTCAGGGAGGCCGCGAGTGCCAGCCGGGCTGCCGAATCCGCATCATAATTGAGACCCGTCAGGTCGATCACGGCCTGCGTTTCACCGGAGGTCAGCAGCCTCCCAACGAGCGAGCCGCCGAGTTTCTCAGCCGCCTCTGACGCAGTGGATCCGTCACCGGTGCCGATTACCAGAAGACGGCGAACGCCGCTTTCCGCCGGAATGAACAGTTCGGCCACGCTCCCGGAATCCCCTTCGAACCGCTGGCGATTGAGCGCCGCGTCGACCGCCGTACGGTCCGATCCCAGGCCGTCGAGAGCGATCCGGTTCTTTCCGGCAGCGGGGAGAACGAGCGCAAAGTCTCCCGTTGGGCGACTGTCGGCGAAACTGATCTGCATGGGGAAATCCTGGAAATAAACTGTCGTGCGCCGCCTCTTAGGACCCACCCGACGCAATGGCAAAGGGCTGGCGACGCAAGGCGGATTGTGGAGTGCCCTTCAAGGTGCAATAGGCGTGGACCTTCGAAGCAGGGTCAGCGGCGGGACGGATTTTTGCGTAAGGGATTTGTCTGGTGGACCGCGCTCCCGCTCGCGCTGGTACCCGCAGTCGCTTCGGCTCAATCGCCTTCGCCTGAGCAACCGGCCCCGCCCGCCGCTTCAGAACCTGCACCCGTCAGCGCCGAGCCGGCTGAGACCGATGAAGTCATCGAGTTCAGCGCGGAGCAGGTGACCTACGACAGCCAGGCCGACGTAGTCACCGCTTCGGGCGCTGTGCGCATGGAGCGGGACGGCAATCACGTCGCGTCGGATCAGGTCGTATGGAATCGCAAAACCGGCGAAGTCCGCGCACTCGGCAATGTCGTCGTTATGAATCCGCAAGGCGACAAGTTGGTCGGCGACAATGTGGTCCTCAGCGATACACTGCGCGATGGCACGGTCGACAATCTGCTCGTCGTGCTCGAGAGCGGTGGGCGGATCGCGGCCAATCGCGGGCGGCGGGCCGGCGACCTTACGATCCTCGAAAACGCAATCTATTCTCCCTGCCCCGTTTCGACGGAGACCGGCTGTCCGCGCAACCCGAGCTGGGCGGTCACGGCCGCCCGCGTCACCTACGATCCCAAGGAGCAGCGTGTCCGTTTCAGCGGCGGGCGGATGCAAATTTTTGGCGTCACATTGCCGGTGCTGCCGATCTTCAGCCTAGCGACTGGCGGTGCGGGCGGCGGCATCGGCGGTTTCCTGGTTCCGGACATCAGCCTGTCGCAAAGCAGAGGCTTTGAAATCGCCCTGCCCTACTATCACCGCTTCGGGCCGAACCGGGATTTCACGGTCACGCCGCACGTCTACACAAAGCTCCTTCCAGGCGTGGAAGCTCGATACCGCGAACTGAACCGCATAGGCGCCTATCAGGTCGGGGGATTCCTGACTTTCGGCCGCATCGAACGCCTGACCGAACTCGGCGAGCCGGAAGAGACGGGTGAGAAGGGCATCCGTGCCTATTTCGAAGCTAACGGCAAGTTCCAGCTGGACCCTGAGTGGAGCATCACGGGCTCAACCCGGATCGCGAGCGACAAGACGGTGGCGCGGCGGTACGACATCACACACGATGACCGCCTGCGCAGCGTGATCAACGCAGAGAGGATCAGCCCCAACAGCTATATTTCGATCGCCGGCTGGGCCTTCCAAGGGCTTCGGGTAAACGACGACCAAAAGCGGATTCCCATCGCATTGCCGGCCATCGACGCACGGTTTCGGCTAGATCCGCCGATTCTCGGGGGAGTCGTTGAGCTTCAGGCGAACAGCCTGGCGATCCTGCGCATCGAGGGTCAGGATACGCAGCGCGCCTTCGCCAGCGCGCAATGGAACATGCGTCGGCTGACGGACTGGGGCCAGGAAGTGACGTTCACGGGCTACGCCCGCGGCGACATCTACCACACCAACGATTCCGCCAGCACCGTTGTGCCCCTCTATCGCGGAGAGGACGGATGGCATGCTCGGGGCATCGGAGCACTCGCTGCCGACGTCAAATGGCCCTTCGTCGGGCCTCTATTCGGAGGAACCCAACGACTGACGCCGCGCGTCCAATTGGTGCTGACGCCGCCGACCACCAACCTCGACATCCCCAACGAGGATGCGCGGTCCGTCGATCTGGAAGACAGTAACCTCTTCGCACTTAACCGCTTTCCGGGATACGACCGGTGGGAAGACGGGTCACGCATCACCTATGGACTGGACTGGTCCTACGAACAGCCGAACCTGTCGATCACCTCCTCGATCGGACAAAGCTATCGCATCGTGGAGCGCGGCGGCATCTTCCCGGAAGGCACCGGCCTCGCGGACCGCGCCTCGGACATCGTGGGGCGGACACGCGTGCGATACGGGCGGTTCATCGACCTCACCCACCGCTACCGAGTTGATAAGGACAGCCTCGCTGTCCGGCGGAACGAGCTCGATCTGACGGTGGGCGGCGAGGAGACCTATGTGCAGATCGGCTATCTTCGCCTGAACCGCGATATCGACGAAACCATTGAGGACCTCCGCGACAAGGAGGAACTGCGCGCGGCCGCCCGCATCAAGTTCGCGAAGAACTGGTCAGTCTTCGGGGCGACGGTCATCGACCTGTCGGATCAGGAGGAGGACCCGCTGGCTGTGTCCGACGGTTTCGAGCCGGTCCGGCACAGGCTCAGCATCGACTATGAGGACGAATGCATTGCCCTTGGACTCTCCTGGCGGCGGGACTATGAACGTGTCGGCGGGTTCGACGAGGGAAGCACGATCTCGTTCCGAGTATCGCTAAAGGGTCTCGGCCGCTAAGCCTGCGTTCAGCGGGGCTGAATCATTGCTAATCCGCCCAATGGTTTGAACAACAAGGGAATTCCGCACGTGTCAGAAGCATTCGACCTTTTCCCGGTTCGCGCCCGATTTGCGGCGGCGGCACTTGTGCTTGCCGTGGCAAGCGGAGCAGCGGCCCAGAATGGGGCGCAACAGAGTGCACCGGCGGGCGGCAACACAAGCGCGCTTCGCCTTCCGGCGAACCCGCAATTCTTCGGCCAGGCCCTTCCGTCAGTCGTGAAGGCGACTGCGATCGTGAACGGCGCCGTCATCACGCAAACCGATATCGACCAGCGCCTCGCGCTGCTGGCAATCGCCAACGAAGGCGGAATTCCCGCGGACCAGATCGACGCATTGCGCCAGCAGGTTCTCCGGAACCTGATCGATGAGACCCTTCAGATCCAGGCTGCGACGCAGGCCGAAATCACGATTTCTCCAAAGGATATCGATCGGACGATCCAGAGGGTCGCGGACGGTCAGAAGATGACCGTCGACCAGCTGACCGAATATTTGCGCAAGGCCGGCTCTTCCATGCGCTCGCTTCGCCGCCAGGTTGAAGGCGAGACAGCGTGGCGTCGCCTGCAGCAGGCGAAGATCGAGAATTCCGTGAGCGTCGGCGACGAAGAAGTGAAGGCTGTCCTCGATCGGATGAACGCCTCCAAGGGCAGTCAGGAGTTCCGCGTGGGCGAGATCTTCCTGTCCTCCACCAGCGACAACATTCCGCAGACCCTGCAAAAAGCCAATCAGATAATTGCTCAGCTTCGCCAGGGCGGCTCCTTCCCCGGCTATGCTCGCCAATATTCGGAAGCTTCGACTGCGGCCGTCGGCGGCGACCTCGGCTGGGTTCGTCCCGAGCAGCTTCCCGAACGCCTTGCGGCCGCGGTGCAGGGCCTCGGCCCGGGCCAGATCAGCCAGCCGGTCGTGATCCCGGGCGGCGTGTCGATCGTCGCGGTTCAGGATGCCCGCAAGATCCTCTCCGCCGATCCGCGCAGCGCGGTCCTCAGCCTCAAGCAGGTTTCGATCACCTTCCCGGCAGGAACGACGCGGCAGCACGCCGAAGCGACGGTCGCGCGCTTTGCTCAGGCCGCGCAGAACGTCGGCGGGTGCGGCGGCGCGGACAAAATCGCCGCCGACTTCAACGGCGAGGTCGTACAGAGCGATCAAATCAAGCTTCGCGAGCTTCCGCCTGCACTGCAGGAAATCATGCTTCCGCTGCAGGTCGGTCAGGCGACCCGTCCGTTCGGCTCGATCGAGGAAGGCGTTCGCACACTGGTCATCTGCGGTCGCGACGAGGCCGACCCGACGGCCCCCACCTTCGACCAGGTCATGAACCAGATCACGGAGGAGCGCGTGAACACGCGTGCCCGCCGCTATCTGCGCGACCTGCGCCGCGATGCGGTGATCGAGTTCCGTTAATAGCGGAACTCCTATAGGCGGGCCGCAATGACTCGCGTTCCCGCCCGGCCTTTGGCCATTTCGCTGGGTGATCCTGCCGGTATCGGTCCTGAGGTCGTGGCCAAGTGCTGGGACCAACGCTCAGCGTTAAATCTTCCGCCCTTTGTCGCCATCGGCGATCCGCGATCGCTGGCGGGAGTATGGGACGGACCTTTCGAACTCATCGACGATCCCCGTCAGGCGGACGCGGTGTTCGATTACGCCCTCCCGATGTTCCAAATCACGGCAGCGGATGGCGGCATTCCTGGTCACCCGACAGTCGCCGGCGCGCATTGTTCGCTCGACTCTCTCGAAATTGCGGTGGGCCTCGCGCGCTCCGGCTCGGCCGCGGCGGTAGTCACCGGGCCAGTTTCCAAGGAACAGCTCTACTCGATAGGTTTCGCGCATCCTGGACAGACAGAATTCGTCGCCGAACGCTGCGGGGTGTCGAGCGGCAATGTCGCGATGATGCTTGCCGGTCCGACGCTGCGCACCGTGCCGGTCACCACGCATGTCCCGTTCGCGGAAGTTGCGGAGCGGCTCTCGGCTTCGCTCATCGAAGCGAGGGGGCGGACGACGCTGCGGGGACTGCAAAGGAACTTCGGGATTGCCGAGCCCATCCTGGCTGTCACCGGCCTCAATCCGCATGCCGGTGAAGGTGGAATGCTCGGCCGCGAGGAGATTGAGCTGATCCAACCGGCCATTGCCGCGTTGCGCGCAGAAGGCTGGAAGGTAACGGGTCCCCACCCGGCCGACACCATGTTCCATGAAGGAGCACGGGCGCGATATGACGCTGCGCTTTGCATGTACCACGACCAGGCCCTGATCCCGTTGAAGGCAATCCACTTCGAGGACGGCGTCAACGTGACGCTGGGACTTCCGATCATCCGAACGGCGCCCGACCACGGCACAGCGTTCGACATCGCTGGCCAGGACCTGGCTGATCCTAGACCCATGGCCTCGGCGATCCAGATGGCTGCCATGTGCGCTGCGAACCGGGAAATGGCGGAGTGACGTCAGTATCGGAGCCGCTGCGCGACGTCATCGCGCGGCACGGGCTCCGGGCAAGCAAGGCGCTCGGCCAGAACTTCATCCTCGACAGGCAATTGCTGGCCCGCATTGCAGCTGTTCCCGGCTGCCTTGATGGTCAGACCGCTTATGAGGTCGGCCCCGGCCCCGGAGGTTTGACGAATGCACTGCTGGAGGCCGGAGCAAATGTGGTGGCTGTCGAGCGGGACCGGCGTTGCCTACCCGCCCTGGCCGAACTCCAGGCTCATCATCCGAACAAGCTGCGGGTTCTGGATGCGGATGCCCTCAGAATCGACGAGCGCGCCGAGGCCGGGGACGGAGCGCATATCGTCTCCAACCTCCCCTACAATGTCGGAACGGCGCTGCTGCTGCGATGGCTCAGCGGTCCCTGGCCGCCCTGGTGGCGATCGCTGACTTTGATGTTCCAGCGAGAAGTGGCCGAGCGCATCGTCGCTGCTCCCGGCAGCAAGGACTATGGACGGCTTTCGATCCTATCCCAATGGCGATCCGATGCACGGATCGTGATGAACGTGCACAGATCGTCGTTCGTCCCGCCCCCAAAGGTGATGTCGGCGGTCGTGCACATCGTGCCCAATGAAATGCCTGACGGCGTGGAGTCCGGCGTGCTCGAACGCCTTACGGAAGCAGCGTTCGGGCAACGCCGGAAAATGCTGCGATCGAGCCTCAAGGAACTGCCGGGCGCGCTGGACACGCTAGAGAGCCTCGGGATCGACAGCGCGCGCCGTGCAGAGACGGTCAGCGTTCCGGAGTTCGTGGCGATCGCCCGCGAGCTGTCAGCGCGAGCCCAGGCTTAGTTCGTCTTCGGAACTACCGGGGGCTTGGCGGCCGCAACCGTCGGCCCCCGCGTGATCGTCGCGGAAAGCTCGACGAGCTGCGTGCAGCTGCTCGGGCAGAGCTTCTGAAGTTTCGCCAGGTTTTCCTTCGCGCGCGCGACCGCTCCAAGCTCGACCATGGCCTCACCCTGGATGGCGATCGCATCGCGATCGTTCGGCTCCAGGAGCAGCGCCTTCTTCGTGTAGCGAATCGATTGGCCGAACAGCCGCTCGCGCTGAGCGACCCGGGCGAGCGCGATATAAGCGGCGCGGTTCCTCGGATCGACGGCCAGCGCGGTCTCGAACGCTTCGTCCGCTTCTATGAACTTGCCGGCCGCGAGATGCGCATTGCCCTGCTTCAGAAGTTCGACGGAACGCGGAAGAATCTGGTCGTCCGGCCGCTGGCCGATCGCGGAGGTCGTGACCAGTGCCGCTGCGACGCCGGCAATCAAAACGGGGGCAAGAAACCGCATTCTCATCTCCTCGGGCCCGGCGGTTCTAACATGCGCGAACAAGCCGTGCGACGAAAAAGCCGTCGGTGCCGTCATGGCCTGGCGTCAGTATCCGACCGACGCCATCCAAACGCCCCGCGGCAAAGGGTGTTTCCTCCACAATCCATGATGAATGGCGGCTGAGGAAGTGGTCAATCTGCCCTGCCCCCTCTCGGGACAGCAGCGAACAAACCGCGTAGACGATGCGTCCGCCGGGCCCAGCCATCTCAGCCGCAATGTCCAGCAGGCGCGATTGCAGGGCAACGACACGGTCGAGACGTTCCGGCGTCAGGCGCCAGCGGCCCTCGGGATTGCGCCGCCATGTCCCGCTGCCGGAGCAGGGTGCATCGATCAGGACCAGGTCTGCTTGACCTTGCCAATCTGCAAGCTCGGCAATTTCGTTGGGAGAGTTCAGGAGGCGAGTCTCTACGTCTGCTCCTGCGCGCTCCGCCCGCGGCGCGAGCTTCGAAAGACGCGAGCGGTTGCTGTCTGTGGCGAGGATGCGGGCCGACGGAGCAGCGGCAGCCAGCGCCAACGATTTGCCTCCAGCCCCCGCGCAGAGGTCCAGGACCTTCGATTCGCCGAGAGGCATGCACGCCAGCGCGATGAGCTGGCTCCCTTCGTCCTGGATTTCGACCAGGCCGCCCATGACAGCAGCGTGATCGTCGAGCGGGCTTCCGGCGGCGACACGTATGCCCCAGGGGCTGAGAGGCGTCAGCTGCGCCTCGTCAAACTCGGCCAGCGCCGCTTCACGGCTGGTACGCGAGACGTTGACGCGAAGATCGAGCGGCGCGCGCTCGAGCAAAGCCGGCCATTCACTTGACGCCACGTGCGGCGAAAGCTCGGGCGCGAGCCAAGCCGGCACTTCGCCGTGCGGTGCGATAGAATCACCGTCGGTTATCGGCTCCGGTCCGCGCGGTTCGCCGAACAGCTCAAGCAGCGCCGGTTCGTCCTGGGACAGCGCGAGGATAGCCGACCGTCCGCTCGCGGGCCGGTCAGCCACCCCCCGGATCGCACGGAAGACGAGCTCCCGGACAGCACGCCGGTCCTTCGACCCGGCATAGCGGCGTGTTTTGAAATATCGCGTTACGATCGCGTCCGCCGGCGGCCCGTTGTCGCGAGCCGAGCCGATCACCTCATCCAGTATCTCGATCGCCGCCTGAAGCCGCGCGGCCGGGGTCATGGTTTAACGGGTCGGATAGTTGGGCGCCTCGCGGGTGATCGCGACGTCATGAACGTGGCTTTCCGAAAGGCCTGCGCCCGTGATGCGGATGAACCGGGCACGCTGTTGCAGATCCTTGATGGTCTGCGATCCGGTATAGCCCATCGCTGCTTTCACGCCGCCGACAAGCTGGTGCACGATTTCACGCACCGGTCCCTTGTATGGGACCTGCCCTTCGATGCCCTCAGGCACGAGCTTCAGCTGATCGCGAATGTCCTGCTGGAAATAGCGATCGGCCGAGCCGCGGGCCATAGCGCCGACTGAACCCATGCCGCGGTAGCTCTTGTAGGCACGGCCCTGGTACAGGAACGTCTCGCCGGGAGCCTCCTCGGTCCCTGCGAGAAGCGATCCGACCATGACGGTCGATGCGCCCGCCGCAAGCGCCTTGGCGATGTCGCCGCTGGTGCGGATGCCGCCGTCGGCAATCACTGGGACGCCGGACTCCGAAGCGGCCTTCGCCGTCTCCATGATGGCAGTCAGCTGAGGGACGCCGACGCCGGCGATGATTCGGGTCGTGCAGATCGATCCGGGCCCGATGCCGACTTTGATCGCATCGGCGCCCGCATCAATGAGCGCCCGTGCAGCTTCGCCGGTCGCGACGTTGCCGGCAACCACCTGGACCGAGTTCGAAAGCATCTTCACACGTTCCACGGCGCGCGCCACTTCCGTATTGTGGCCGTGAGCGGTGTCGATGACCACGCAGTCGCAGCCGGCCTCGATTAGAGCCTCGGAGCGCGCGAAGCCGGCGTCGCCGACGGTGGTCGCTGCTGCGACGCGAAGCCTGCCCTCGGCGTCCTTGGTGGCATGGGGAGCTGCAACGGCTTTCTCGATATCCTTCACCGTGATCAGTCCAACCAGATGATCGCGATCGTCCACGACGAGCAGCTTTTCGATGCGCCGTTGGTGAAGGATGCGCCGAGCGACCTCCTGGCTCGTTCCGAGGCCAATGACCGCAAGGTTCTCCTTCGTCATCAGCTCGGACACGGCCTGGCCATGATGCTCGGCGAAGCGGACGTCGCGGTTCGTGAGGATGCCGCACAGCTTGCCCGACTTCTCGACGATCGGGATACCGCTGATCCTGTTCGCTTTCATCAACTCCAGCGCTTCGGCGAGCGTCTGATCCGGCGCCATGGTGATCGGGTTCACGACCATGCCGCTTTCGAAGCGCTTCACGGCGCGGACGGCCGCAGCCTGCTCTTCGATGCCGAGATTGCGGTGAAGAACGCCGATCCCGCCCATCTGAGCCAAGGCGATCGCCATGTCGGCTTCGGTTACCGTGTCCATTGCGGAGGACATCAGCGGGATGTTGAGCGGAATTTCGCGCGTAAGCTGCGTGCGCGTGTCGGCGTGGCTCGGCAGGACGGAGGATTGGAGAGGTTGAAGGAGAACGTCGTCGAACGTCAGTCCGAGCGCGATTTCAGGGGCATCGTTGTGGAGGGCCATATCGGCCCATGCCAAGGTTCTCCCGATTCGCCAAGGGGCGGCTAGAGGCGCGCACCCACCTCGCGGAGCCAGCGACGTGTCTGGGGCGAGAGATCACGCGGGAGCTCGTCGAGCGATGCCTCGCTTACCGCCTCCACCTCCCAGTTCCAGCGCTTCGGCCGATATTCCACGTCCCGAACGATGATCAGCGAGCAAGTGTCGCGCTTGAAATCCACCTCTTCCTCGAGTTCGCAGCCGGGCTCTACGGCTCCGTGCGAAGTCATGCCGATCTCCTCGCGCAATTCGCGAAGGGCGGCATCGGCCGGAGGTTCCGTCGCGTCCCTGCCCCCGCCCGGCAGCCGCCATCCAGGCGCATACCAAAGCTTCACCAGCACCAGCCGTCCTTCCCGAGTCAGCGCTACGGCATGCGCTCCATAGGTCTTGGGGCGGCGAAAGAACCATCCGACGGTCAGCAGCTTGTGAAAGGCTGTGGCGCCCGTCCGAAGCGTGCGATTGAGCATGAATCAGGCTTGGCCGGATCGAGCGAGCGTCCGCCTCGCCGCCTCGACGTGCATTCGTTCGATCATCTGATCCTCAAACCGCTCGGCGCCCCCGCTGAAGGCATCAACGAGCCTGCGCGCCTGCTCCACCTCGGCTTTACTGGGACCAAACACCCGATTGCACGGGACGATCTGGTCCGGATGGATGAGAGATTTGCCGTCGAAGCCGAGCCGACGGCCCTCGGCCGCTTCTTCCTCGAAGCCATTAAGGTCGGTCAGGCGATTGAAGACGCCATCGAAGGCCGCGATCCCCGCAGCCCGCGCTGAAACCACGATCGTCTGAAGCGCCATCTGCAGCGGCACACGGCCTGCGCCGGGCGGGAGCCGCAAGTCAGCCGCAAGGTCGTTTGTCCCGGCAATCAGCGCCGCCGCTTCATGCGCGATCGCCGGCGCGGCCAGCACACCCGCGGCCGTCTCGATCATCGCGAGCAGCGGCTTGCCGATCGCCTCCCGTACTTCACGAACCAGATGTGCGGATGCCGCCCTCGGCACCACTGCGACATCAGTCTTAGATCTCGCAACAGCATCTAGGTCGAGCGAATGCCATTCTGTCCCGACGCCGTTGATCCGGATCGCCACCGGCATCCGCCAGTCCGACGTCACAGCGTCTACAGCCGCTGCCCTCGCCTCCGTCTTGTCTCCCGGCTTCACGGCATCTTCCAGGTCAAGGACGACAAGGTCCGCCGCGCTTTCGCGCGCCTTGGCGATCGCCCGCGGGTTGGATGCCGGCAGGAACAGGACCGAGCGGACTTCGAACAAGTCGAAACTCACCGCGATTTTCCTTTCGTTCCTGCGGCGCTCACAGCAATATGATCGAAGTGACGCATTGGGGGATTAGATGCTGACGACATTCATGATCGCGGTTGCGGTCCTCGTGTTTCTCTACGTGATGCTCGGCGTGAAGATCGTCCATCAGGGCTATCGCTTTACGATCGAGCACTTCGGCCGTTTCGTCCGCGTCGCCCAACCCGGCTTCAACTACGTTCCGCCGTTCTTCTACCGCGTCGGCCACAAGATCAACATGATGGAGCAGGTGGTCGACATCCCCGGCCAGGAGATCATCACCAAGGACAATGCGATGGTCGCGGTCGACGGTGTCGTCTTCTTCCAGGTGATGGATGCGGCCAAGGCCGCCTATGAAGTCAGCGATCTCTATCTGGCGCTCATGGCCCTCTCCACGACGAACCTGCGCACCGTGATGGGGTCGATGGACCTTGATGAGACATTGTCGAAGCGCGACGAGATCAATGCCAGGCTGCTCGCGGTCGTCGATCATGCGACCGAGCCGTGGGGTGTGAAGATCACCCGCGTTGAATTGAAGGACATCCGCCCACCGCGCGACATCGTCGATGCGATGACCCGTCAGATGAAGGCTGAACGGGAGAAGCGAGCGGCAATCCTCGAATCCGAAGGTCTCCGAGCGTCCGAGATCCTGCGCGCCGAGGGCGAAAAGCAGGCGAAGATCCTTCAGGCCGAGGGTCTTCGGGAAGCCGCTTTCCGCGAGGCGGAAGCTCGCGAGCGCGCCGCAGAAGCAGAAGCCAAGGCGACGACAATGGTTTCCGACGCGATCGCGGGCGGCAACGCCCAGGCAATCAACTATTTCGTCGCCCAGAAATATGTCGAGGCCGTAAGCGAGTTCGCCCGCTCGCCAAATGCGAAGACCATCCTTTTCCCGGTCGAGACGACCCAGCTCATCGGCACGCTCGGCGGTATTGGCGAGTTGGCGCGGGAGGTGCTTGGCGGTGATGCTCCGAAGGCTTCGGCCCAGCCCCGGCCCAGGACCGTTGCGACGCGCGGCGCTCCAGCGACTGCTCCCGGCGCACCAAGGATCGAAGGCTGATGTTCGACAATATGGAGCCGGGCTGGCTGTGGATGATCGGCGGAATCCTGCTGCTGATTGCCGAAGTGCTCGCGCCGGGCGTCTTCCTGGTCTTTGTCGGAGCTGCGGCGCTTGCGACCGGCGCCTTCACGCTTTTGTTCGGACTTAACCTCGCCGCGCAGCTGACCCTGTTCGTGGTCTATGCGCTCGTCGCCGTCATGATCGGACGGCGCGTCTACGCGAATGCTTCGACCGACGTCAGCGATCCTCTTCTCAATGATCGCGCCGCGCGCCTCGTCGGGCGCAGCGTCACCGTTATAGAAGCGGTCGACGAGCACGACGGCCGCGTCCGCGTGGGCGACAGCGAGTGGAGCGCTCGAGGGGGCCCCGGCAGTCCTGGCGAGCGCGTTCGCATAACGGGGGTTGATGGAAATTGTCTTCTGGTCGAGCCTGAGCGCCGACTTCCCCCCAGCTGACGGAGTGTAATTTGTCAGACGTGTTCCTGAGCCGCCGGCAGGCGGTCGCAGCCTTGTCCGCTAGTGCCGCGCTTCCACTGGTTTCCGCATGTTCGCGGGCCCTCGGTGCTGAAGCTGTAGCTACTTCTCCGCTTCCGGCTGCTCCCGCGCCTTCGACGATTGCTGAGGCCTCGGCCATCCTCGATTCGATCGCGGAGAACCTTCTGCGCCTTTCGCCGGAAGGCGCGACGTCCCTTGGGATCGACAAGGGCGCACATGCCGCGCTTCGCTCCCAGCTCGCCGACCGTTCCCCGGCGGGCCAGCAGCGGGTCGCTGACACGCTTCGCGCGGACCTTGCCCGCGCTCAGGCGATCGACACGTCGGCGCTCGACCACTCCACTCGAACCAGCGTTGAAGTCGTGAAGAGCGCATATGCGACATCGCTCGAAGGTTTCGCTTTGCCCTATGGCGATGTGGCCGTCGGAAGCTGGCGCAACACCCCGTACGTCGTGATCCAGAACGTCGGCGCCTACCTCGACGTGCCTCGCTTCCTCGACTCGGAGCATCAGATCAACGAGGCGGCCGACGCGGAGGCCTACCTTTCGCGACTCCAGTCCTATCCGAAGCAGCTTGATGGAGAGCTGGAACGCGCCGCAGCCGCGCGGGCCAAGGGACTGGTCCCGCCCGACTTCCTCCTCGACAAGGCGCTCGGCCAGCTCAAGCAGAGCGTCGACGGCGCCCGCAAGGGCGGGGGCCTCGTGGAATCAATCGAGCGCCGCACGCGCGAGAAGAACATTCCCGGAAATTGGGGCGAACGCGCCCGCAGCATCGTTCAGCAGGATGTCGTGCCAGCGCTGGAGCGGCAGATCGCCGAGCTGACGGCACAGCGTGCGCAGGCGAAAAGTGCACCGGGAATGTGGGCGCAGCCCGGCGGCGACGCTTATTACGCGTGGGCGCTCAAGGCATCGACCACGACCACGATGACGCCCGAAGAGGTCCACCAGATGGGTCTCGAGGAGCTGAGAGCGCTACAGGCGCGGATGGATCCCATTCTTCGGAGCCTCGGCTACACCAAGGGCTCGGTCGGCGAGCGGATGCAGGCTCTCGGCAAGGACCCTCGCTACAAATTCTCCCCGGGCGACAAGGGCCGCGCGGAGATCATGGCCTTCATCGAGGAACGGGTGAGGATCATCCGCTCTAAGCTGCCGCAAATGTTCAACACGATGGTGAAGGGCAATCTCGAAGTCCGCCGCCTTCCGCCGGAGGAAGAGCCGGGCGCACCGGGAGCATATGGCGGCGCCGGCTCGATCGACGGCAGCATCCCCGGCAAGTTCTGGATCAACCTGCGGACGACGGATCTGCACACCAAGTTCGATCTTCCCGACCTTACCCACCACGAGGCGATCCCGGGTCACGTCTGGCAGGGCGAATATGCCAACAAGCTTCCGCTGATCCGGACCCTGCTCTCCTTCAATGCTTACTCGGAAGGCTGGGCGCTATACGCTCAGCAGCTGGCGGACGAGTTCGGCGTGTACGACGACTTCCCCGCAGGCCGCCTCGGCTACCTTCAGGGCATCGCCTTTCGCGCGTGCCGACTGGTCGTCGATACCGGCCTTCACACGAAACGCTGGTCACGCGAGCAAGGAGTTCGATTCTTCGTCGACGAGAACGGCTCGAAGGCCGAGGAAGTCGCCAGCGAAGTCGACCGCTATTGCAGCTGGCCGGGCCAGGCATGCGGCTACAAGGTCGGCCATACGACGATCAACCGTCAGCGGGATCGCGCGAAGGCGGCACTAGGACCGCGTTTCGATATCAAGGCGTTCGACGACGCTCTGGTGCTTGGCGGCAATGTCCCGATGGACGTGCTCGCGAAGAACGTCGACGACTACATCCGGTCGGCGAAGGGCGCAGGCTAGCGCGTTGCGGTGGCCGGCTGCGGCGGGAAATGGGCCAGCGCGGCAACGACCGCGCGGTCCAGCTTCGCATAGTCGATCTTGTCCCTGTATTCACGGTCCGACCCCACACCATGCCAGATCGGACGGCGTGACTGCGCGTCATAAATGTCGATCACTACGCTTCTCTCGGTGTACTGATCGACGTCGATCGACGAATAGGGGGATCCCCATCCGCCCCAGCCGCCCCAACCCCAGCCGCCGCCACCCCAGCCGCCCCAACCGCAGCATCCGGCATGTCCCCAACCCCATCCTGGGTAGAAGGGGCCGTAATCGTAAACCTGGATGCGGTCGCGCTCACCGATCGTGAAAGAGATGGCGAAGTCACTGGGATTGGCTTGGGTGTAGCCACGAGCGGCAAGAGCCTGATCGATCGATGCCCGAACCCGAGCGAACATGAGCGGGTTCATGCCTTGCGGAACCGCAGTGTCGACCCAGCTGTAGGTTCGATAGGCGTGGAAATTGGCGGCTGGATCGAAATCCGTGCGAACTGTCGGCCCATAAGCGCATGCCGACACCAATAGAGCGGCACTCAAGACAAGAGCACGCATTGCTGTTCTCCTTGCGTGACTTCACTCCGCTTATACTCCTGTGCCATCCGTAGAACCATGCATAAGGAGAGCGGGCTTACGGCAGTGACGCGAGGTCCGGATCCACGTGGGACTTTCGCGCTTCGGCCGAGAACAGGCGCTCACGGCTGTAGAATCTCATTGGCCAGTCGCGGCGTCCCATCGCCGACAGCAGCAACTCATTTACAAGTTCATGAAGCGGCACTCGCCTGTCAGCCTCAGCGAGGAACAGGCGCACGCCCTGCAGAAAGCTGCGCGTGATCGTCTCGTGATAGCCCTCGGTATCGCTGTTCACTCCGCCCACGCTTTCGTTGAAACGCCGGATGATGTCCGGCAGCTCCTCGTCGAGGTCGATGTCGGGCCGGCGCAGCTCGAGGTATGTCGTCGCGGCGAGATGCGCTTCGTGCGTCCAGTCCTCACGCAAAAGTGAGCACGCAAGAAGGCCTTCGCCGAGAC
>Ga0070675_100000631_pt1 | contig 24293 bp, 21 predicted proteins | sample KBSM43metaG_FD_65343 | JGI IMG/M metagenome (GOLD analysis project Ga0070675, IMG submission 65343) | Miscanthus rhizosphere microbial communities from Kellogg Biological Station, Michigan, USA - KBS M4-3 metaG | ecosystem: Host-associated > Plants > Roots > Rhizosphere > Soil ... | reverse complement strand
CACCGTCGTGAAACTCGGCGTCCACGCCGAACGCGCCAGAGCAACGGAGAGATCCTGCACCTGCGGATTGAACCGGGCAATCTGGATCCCGAGATTGTTGTCGAGCGCGAGGCGCACGGCCTCGTCTATCGTCAGCGACCGCCCCTGTTCGCCGGACGCGGTAACGGGGGGAGCCTGTGGCCGCGCCGACGTCTGCGCCGCGACCGATCCCGCGCCGAATCCGCTCACAACGACTGAGATGAGTAATGCCTGAATTGAAGTCGTTCGCATCGTCTTACTCCGTGCCTCGTTCGCACTGCCACCAATGCCTGAGAGCTGACCCCTGACACGTGGATCACCCCTGAAACCCGATACCTGACACGTTACTGAGGCCACCAATGGCACATGTATGAACGTATGATGACATTGTGACAACCGCTGACATTGCTACGGTTTCGGTTCTGGATCGGTTTCGACGCGTGGGCGCGCTGCTCGAAGGTCACTTCCGGCTGACCTCGGGGCTGCACAGCTCGGGCTACCTGCAATGTGCGCTCGTGCTGCAGCACCCGGTTGAAGCCGAAGCGTGTGGCGCCGCGATCGCCGTTCGCGTTCGGACGCTGTCGCCTAATGTGGTGCTATCCCCGGCGCTCGGCGGCATCGTCATCGGTCAGGAGGTCGGCCGCGCGCTTGGTGTTCGGGCGATTTTTGCTGAGCGGCAGGACGGCAAATTGACGCTGCGACGGGGGTTCGCGATTGCCCCTGGTGAAAAGGTCCTCGTCGTCGAGGATGTGGTCACGACAGGCGGATCGACGCAGGAGACGATTGACGTCGCACGCGCGGTCGGCGCCACCGTCGTTGCCGCCGCCGCGATCATCGATCGCAGTGGCGGCAATCAACGAATCGACGTCCCGTTTCACGCGCTCGCGACGATTACCTTACCGACCTACGAACCGGAGCGATGCCCGCTGTGTGCCGAGGGCAAGCCGGTCGTTAAGCCGGGATCGCGGCTTTAAACCACGAAGGGCCACGATGATCCCGAAGGACACGAAACCAAGGGAGATTTCGTGGTCTTCGAGATCTTCGTGACCTTCGTGGTTAAGAGATGCGAATTCTCAAGCTGACGCTCGCCTACGACGGGACGCGGTTTGTCGGCTGGCAGCGTCAGGCGGACGGCGAATCGATTCAGGGTTTCCTCGAAGAGGCGCTCGCCAGGTTCGAAGGTGCTCCTGTGACGGTTCACGGGGCTGGGAGGACGGACGCGGGGGTGCATGCCCTTGGACAAGTCGCCAGCGCCCGCGTCACCTTCACACATCCGACGACGACACTCCTTCGTGCGCTCAATGCGGAACTGCCGGAGGACATTCGTATCCTGGAGGTCACTGACGCTGCACCCGATTTTCACGCGCGGTTCAGCGCGCGATCCAAAACGTACCGCTATCAGATCCGCGCCGGCGGTCCTGGTGATCCATTCACTCGCGCATTCGTCTGGCAGCTCGCTGAGTCACTCGATATCTCCGCGATGCGCACGGCGGCCGCCGCACTCGTCGGCCGCCATGATTTCGCAGCGTTTCAAAGCACGGGAACTGACGTCGCGAGCACGGTCCGTACAATCGTTCGATCTGAAATTCGCGGCCTCGAGCAATGTCGCGGACCCATAGGCTCTGCGCCGCACATCACCGATTCTGAAAGCGGCTCAGGTCCGCGGCACGTCCTCGTGTATGACGTGATGGCTGATGGATTTCTTCGGCATATGGTGCGGGCGATTGTCGGGACACTCGTCGAAGTCGGTCGCGGGTGGAGATCGGCGGAATCGATGGCGCAGCTGATCGAAGGCGGCGCACGTGCGCTGGCCGGCGCGACCGCGCCGCCGCACGGATTGTTCCTCGTCGGCGTGGACTATGATTGACGACTCGGCGGAAGGGTGATGTCTAGAGCGGATCTTCTCGCGTGGATTCCGGAAGGCCATCCCGATGAGATGCTCGTCGGGCAGGTGAGCTTCGAGCGTTTGCCCGCGCACATCGCCATCATCATGGACGGCAACGGCCGCTGGGCCGCTCAGCGGCACCTGCCACGCGTCGAGGGCCATCGCGCGGGGATCGACGCCGTCCGCGACACGGTCGAAACCGCCGCGCGTCTCGGCATCAACGTGCTCACGCTCTACGCGTTCTCGATCGAAAACTGGAAGCGTCCGGCGACGGAGATCAGCACGCTGATGATGCTGCTGAAGCGGTATCTGCGTTCCGAGTTGAAGACGCTGCTCACCAACAACATCCGGTTTCGCGTCATCGGACGCATGGACGACCTCGCCGGCGATATCCAGGACGAGCTGCGCGCGGCGATCGATCGCACGGCCGGCGACAACGGGATGCTCTTCAACATCGCGCTCAATTACGGCGGCCGCGCGGAGATTGTCGACGCGGCACGGCGTGTCATTGAGGCTGGCGTCCGGCCCGAGGAGCTCGACGAACCGCGGTTCGCCAGCTTTCTCTATACTGCCGGCCAGCCGGACCCGGATCTGCTGATTCGAACGAGCGGCGAGATGCGCGTCAGCAACTACCTGCTGTGGCAGATCGCGTATACCGAGATCTACGTGACAGAGACGCTCTGGCCCGACTTCCGTCGCCGACACCTGCTCGAAGCCGTGCTCGCATATCAAAAACGTGAGCGACGTTATGGCGGCATCGGCGTCGACCCTCGGCTGCGCTCGGGCCAGGCCCGCGCACAATAATGAGCGCCCCGATTGGCACTCGGGGTCAACCCGAGCAGAGTCAAGGAATGGTCCGTGTGGTCAGCGGCGTCCTTCTGGCGGCCGCCGCGCTCGCGGCAATCCTGCTGCTTCCGTTCGCCGCGCTTCGCCTCGTCGCATGCCTGGTCGCAGGGTTGGCCGCCGACGAGTATGTTCGGATAACGCGCGCCGCTCGCCCCGAGCGAGCGCGGCCGGTCGAAGGACGTGATCTGTCCCGTTGGATTGTGATTGGCGTCGTCGTGTACACCTGCTGGTGGGCCGCCGTTCCTGCGCCGCTCAGCATCGTGCTGCTTGCGATCTTCGTGATCGTGTGGCTGGCGTTCGCCGTGCTGCGCGAGTCGCGAACGCTGCACGATGCCGCCGCTGATCTCGTGGCGCCGATCTACATTGGCGCTCCGCTCGGCATGCTCGCCGCGCTGCAGATGCTCTCCGGTCCAAGGGCCACACTGCTTCTCATTGCGACGATCGTGGTCAGCGATACGGCGCAGTACTACTCAGGTCGGGCCTTCGGACGACGACCGCTCGCGCCGGCAATCAGCCCACACAAGACGGTCGAAGGCGCTATCGGCGGTGTGATCTGCGGAGCGCTCTTCATGGCTATCGCCATCGCGTTCGTCTTTCCAGCGACGCCGATCCCCATTCGGATTCTCCTCGGGGTCGTCATCGTGTTCCTCGGAATTGCGGGAGACCTCTTCGAATCACGCCTGAAACGTCTTGCGCAGGTGAAAGACAGTTCGGCGCTGATCCCCGGCCATGGCGGGGTGCTCGATCGGATCGACGCGCTGTTGTTTGCGATTCCGGTCTTCTACTTCATGGTCTTACAGGGCCGCGTGGCGTGAAGAATCTCGCGATTCTCGGTTCGACGGGATCGATCGGACAAAGCGCGCTCGCCGTGGTCGACGCGCATCCGGAGCGGCTCCATGTCTCGGCGCTCGCCGCCGGCGACAACGCGACGCTGCTCGCCGCGCAGGTCGCGCGGTATTGCCCCGACGTCGTCGCCATGGCCAGCGACACGGGCGCCGATCGACTGAAGACGTGTCTCGCCGAGGCGTGCGGCTCGCATCCGGTCTCGATCGTCAGCGGTGCAGACGGGCTCGTTGCTGTCGCAACGCATCCGCCGGTCGATATCGTGCTTTGTGCCTCTTCGGGGACCGCGGGGCTCGAGGCCGTGCTCGGCGCCATCGAAAGCGGAAAGACCGTGGCGCTCGCGAATAAGGAAGTCCTTGTCATGGCTGGCGTGCTCGTCACGGCGGCCGCGGAACGACACGGCGTCACGATTCTGCCGGTCGACAGCGAGCACAACGCGATTCATCAGTGCCTGCACGGACGCAATCGCAGCGAAATCAAGCGGCTCATTCTCACCGCGTCGGGCGGACCGTTTCGCGAAATGAGTCCGGAGGCTCTTGATCGGGTTGATGCCGCGGCGGCGCTGCGGCATCCGACGTGGCGAATGGGCCGGAAGATCACCATCGATTCCGCCACATTGATGAACAAAGGCCTCGAGGTGATCGAGGCGCACTGGCTCTTCGGTGTGTCGGCCGACCAGATCGAGGTGGTCATCCATCCACAATCGATCGTTCACTCGATGGTGGAGTTCATCGATGGGTCAGTCATTGCGCAGCTCGGAATCACCGATATGCGCCTACCCATTCAATACGCTTGTTCCTACCCCGAGCGTTGGCCGGCGATGTCGCTTCCCATCCTCGATTTGACGAAATCCGGTCGTCTCGATTTTCACGAGCCTGCACGCGACCGCTTCCCGTGTCTCGATCTCGCCTACCGGGCGTTGCGAACCGGCGGCACGCTCCCGGTAATCCTAAATGCGGCCAATGAAGTGGCCGTGGAATGCTTTCTAGATGGAAAACTCGGCTTTACAGCCATCCCGCGCGTCATAAAGGAGACGATGGATGCGCACGATGTGCACGAAATCACGACGCTCGAGATGGTACGGCGCGTGGATAAATGGGCTCGGGAGTGCGCCCGGCATACAGCCCAGGCGCTAGAATTGAACGCGTGACGACAATCCTGGCGTTTCTGTTCGTACTCGGAGTGCTGGTCTTCGTGCACGAGCTCGGACACTTCGTCGCGGCACGCCGTCTCGGCGTCCGCGTGCTCACTTTTTCGCTCGGGTTCGGTCCGAAACTGCTGACAACACGTCGGGGGGATACGGAGTACGCCATCAGTGCCATCCCGCTCGGCGGCTACGTCAAGATGGCCGGCGAAAGCCTGGACGACCCGCGCAGCGGCGCTCCAGACGAGTTCCTCTCGAAGACAAAATGGCAGCGGTTCCAGGTGCTCATCATGGGTCCGGCGATGAACATCCTGCTGGCGGTCGTTGTCATGGCGGTCGTTCTCGCACAAGGCGCGGAGGTTCCGGCATATCACGACCAGCCGCCGGTCATCGGCTCCGTGAAAGCGGGTTCGCCTGCCGCAATGGCTGGCATCCAGCGCGGCGATCGGATCGTGGCGGTTGGCGACACGCCGGTCACGACGTGGGACGCGCTGGAAATGGAAATCGGCACGAAGCCGAATCGGGATATTTCGCTGACGTTCGTACGCGATGGTCAGACCCGCACGGCGGATCTCCGCACGCTGTCAGAAGGCAGGTTTCAGGTCGGCGATATCGGTGTGCTTCCCGACGCAACTCCGGTAGTCGCCTCGCTCGTCAAGGGTGACGTCGCCGAAAAGGCGGGGTTAAAGCCCGGCGACATGATCGTCGCGGTCGATGGCGTTCCAATGACGCAACCGTCGGCGCTCACCGAAGCCATCTCGCACAACGCAGGCAAGGAAACCGATATCGTGGTTCGACGCGAGGGCCAGGAGCTCCACATCACCGTGACACCTCAGAAGCGTGGTGATCGCGGCATGATCGGCATCTTCTTCGGCCAGCAGACGAAGACGTTCAAGCCTGGACCGGTCGAAGCGGTGAAGCTGAGCATCCAACGGAACATCGAATTCGGTGGGTTGATTTTCAAGACGCTCGGCGGACTGTTCGTCGGAACAACGTCACCGCGACAACTGATGGGTCCGGTCGCCATCGCGCAGCTGTCGGGCGAATCAGCGGCGCTTGGGCTGATTCCCCTCCTGACGCTGCTCGCCTCGATCAGCCTGAACCTTGGCGTCCTGAACCTTATGCCGATTCCTGTCCTCGACGGCGGACACATCGCTATCATGGCGCTTGAAGGAATCGCGCGTCGCGACTTCAGCGCCGCGGTCAAAGAGAAGATGTTGCTGGCCGGGTTTGTGCTCATCCTGCTCCTCATGGTCACGGTTATCTACAACGACCTCACGCGCATCAGTTGGATTGAGCGGCTGATGCCGTGGAGAAATTAGACAGCGGAGGAAAGTCGATGTCTCGCATTCACCGGATCGCCCTCGCGGCGATCGTATCCGCGGCGCTGGCAGCGCCCGCGATTGCTCAGCAGAACTATTCGCAGGTTTCGCAGGCTGACATCCAGCGCCTGCAGGACAGCGCCACACAAGCGGCTAATGAAGTGCAGCAGTTGAGGACCCGGGATGCGGCTCGCGCCACGCAGCTCCAAACGCAGCTTGACGACGTCCGCGATGAAGTGATCTATCTCAAGGTGAAGCTGCGGAAAGAAGGATCGCTCCAGCGGAGTGAGTACGCCGGCGTCCGCGATCGTCTTGACGATCTGCGCTCGCAGGCGACCGCCACCGGCAGCAACGCCAGCACGAACACGACGACAACGACCCCTGCGTCGGGCAATCGCGCCGCGGCGCCTGCGACGGCTGCGCGCGCCTCTACGCAGACCGCGGCCGGGGGCGTCGAGGTTCCTTCCGGCACCGAGATGGATGTGCGGCTGACCAACAACCTCAACTCCGGCACCACGCAGGTCGAGGATCGGTTTGAAGGAACGACGCTCGTTGACCTGAATATCAATGGCCGCACCGTGATTCCGGCAGGTGCGGTGATGCGCGGCGTTGTCTCGTCTGTTGAGCCCGCGACCCGCACCAACCGCACGGCGAAGATGACGGTCAGCTTCGATCAGGTGACGGTTAACGGCCGCGCGTACCCGATTCGCGGCACAGTCACCCAGGCGATCCAGGGTGAAGGCATCAAGGGCGAGACGGGCCGCATTGCAACGGGCGCGGGAGCCGGCGCGATCCTTGGCGGAATCCTGGGCGGCGTGAAGGGCGCGGTGCTCGGCGCGGTCATCGGCGGCGGCGGCATCACCGCGGCGACCGAAGGCAAGGAAATCGACTTGCCGCAGGGGACGGTGCTGCGCGTCAGGCTCGATTCGCCTGTAAGTATCCAACCCGCGCGCTAGCTGCACCACGAAGGCCATTCAGCTTGCACGAAGCTCACGAAGCTTGAAGGAATCTATTCAAGCTTCGTGATTTCACATCTCCCGCGACACATCTCGCATCGCACTCTTGGCCGCGCCGATTGTCTTCCTGATGTCCCGATCCGTGTGAGCTGCGGACAGGAACCACGCCTCGAATTGTGAGGGTGGTGGGTAGATCCCTCGCTTGAGCATGCCTCGGAAGAACGCCGCATATGCGGCGGTGTTCGACGCAAGCGCCGACGTGTAGTCGCGTACGGGACTCGAGATAAAAAAGGGCGTCAGGAGCGAGCCGAAGGCGTTCACCTGCAGCGGCACCCCGGCAGCGCGAGCCGCGTCGGCGAGGCCGGCGGCGAGCATTGCTCCTCGGCGCGCAAGCTCTTTGTACAACTTCGTCGACAGCCGCTCGAGCGCCCATATCCCGGCCGTCATCGCAATCGGATTCCCTGACAGCGTGCCCGCCTGGTAGACGGGCCCGGCCGGTGCGATCAGATCCATGATGTCGGCGCGGCCTCCGTAGGCCCCTACGGGAAGACCGCCGCCGATGATCTTGCCGAGACATGTGAGATCCGGCCGGACGCCGTACAACGCCTGGGCACCTCCAGACGATGCACGAAACCCCGAGATCACCTCGTCGAAGATCAACACGATGCGGTGACGGTCGCACAGCTCGCGCAATCCTTCGAGAAAACCGTCTGCCGGTGGAACGAGCCCCATATTCCCGGCAATCGGCTCGACGATTAGCGCGGCAATCGAACCGTCATGTGTGGCGCACAGCGTTGCGACCGACTCGAGGTCGTTGTAGCGCGCGAGCAGCGTGTCCGCCGCAACCGACGCAGAGACGCCTGGACTTGTCGGAATGCCGAGCGTGGTCGCGCCGGAACCCGCCTTCACGAGGAACGCGTCGCCGTGGCCGTGATAGCAGCCTTCGAACTTGATAATGCGGTCGCGACTGGTAAAGGCCCGCGCCACCCGCACGGAGCTCATCGTCGCTTCCGTACCCGAGCTGACGAACCGCACACGCTCCATCGACGGCATCAGTTTCCGCACGAGCAGGCCCAATTCGATTTCGAGCGGACTTGGTGCCCCGAAGCTGGTCCCGTGCTTCGCAGCGGCGTTGATGGCCTTCAGCAGTCCCTTCGGCACGTGCCCGTGAATCAGCGGGCCCCACGACATGACGTAATCGACGTAGCGGTTGCCGTCGACGTCTTCGATGGTGGAACCCGTCGCCCGTCTGATGAAGAGTGGCGTGGCACCGACGGACTTGAAGGCACGGACCGGGCTGTCCACGCCGCCGGGGAGGACATCGAGTGCCCGCGCAAAAAACCGCTGGGATTTCGTCATTCGCTTCATTGGTGTATAACGTCGCAACGATTCTGGACCGAGCCCGGGCGGCGGCGTCAACTTCATCATCTCTGGGGAGGAATGACGTGAGACAGGTAGTGATTGCGTTCGCCGCGGTGATTGCGTTGACCGTGACGCTGATGGCGCAGCAGCCAGCGCCGCCGCAGCAGGATTCGGGGCGTCTTCCCGCGCGACTTTCAGGCGAGTTCACACCGCTTGCGCGCCCCGACGTGGCAAACGGGCCGGTACCACGAATGCCCGACGGGCACCCCGACCTTTCAGGCCCGTGGGTCGGTGGCGGTTCCAACAGCGACATCGAAAAGGACGGGGGGCTCAAGCCGGGGGAGCTGCCGCTGCTTCCCTGGGCGAAGCAGCTGCGCGACTCGCGCAAAGAGGAGGACGAGCCGTACCTCTATTGCACGCCGATGAGCGTCCCGCGGACGAATCCGTATCCGTGGCGGTTCGTGCAGTCAGTGACCGCGCAGGGAACGTCCACGATCTACGTGATTCACGAGAACGGCGATGCTGGCGGCGTTCGCAAAATTTTCATGGACGGACGCAAGCATCCACCCGCTGACGAACTGCTGCCGACCTGGTGGGGCCATTCGATTGGGCGCTGGGAAGGCGACACGCTCGTCATCGATACGGTCGGCTATAACGACAAGTTCTGGTTCGACAGTCGCGGCACGCCGCATACCACCCAGCTTCACACCATCGAGCGGTGGACGCGAACCAATTTCGGCACGCTGATCAACGAATTCACGCTCGACGATCCCGGCGCGCTGGCGCATCCGGTGCAGCTGAAATTCACCGCACACGCACAGCCGCCGGGTTCCGAGCTGATGGAATTCATCTGTACCGAGAACAACCAGTACGGCGTCGCGGCCGACATACCAAACGTCTACCGCGACAAGGGCTACGGGCTGGAAGTGCAGCCGCCGGCAGCGAAGTAAACCGGAGGAGACCGATGAAAACGATGATTGCCGTTCTCGCGGGTGTTCTGGCTGTCTTCCACCTGGCGCCGCCGGTGCTTGCGCATCACTCGTTCGCGGTGGAGTACGACAAGGAAAAACCAGTTGAAGGGACGGGCGTGATCTCGAAAGTCGAGTGGACCAATCCGCACATGCGCGTCTACGTCGACTGCGCCGACGACAAGGGTGTCGTCACGACGTGGAATCTCGAGCTGGGGAGTCCCAACAGCGTCATCCGGCGTGGATGGAAGCCCACGGATCTGAAACAGGGTGCGAAGATTTCGTTCAAAGGCTTTGGCGGCCGGAAGGTGCTGACGCGCGCCGCGGCGGACGTCCTGACGCTGGCCGACGGCCGTTCATTTACCGGCGCATCAGGTGCGCCCGACGGCTCGCAGGAACAGTACGGCATTGGTGCGGGAGTGCCGATTCCCTAGATCGTTCGGATCGTTCGAAACGTTCGCTACAGAATCCGAGCGGCTTCTCGTGCGTAATACGTGATGATGATGTCGGCGCCGGCTCGCTTGATGGCCGTGAGGGTTTCGAGCATGCCGCGCCGCTCGTCAATCCAGCCGCGCGCGGCCGCCAGCTTCAACATCGCGTATTCACCGCTGACGTGATACGCGGCGGTCGGCTGGTTGAACTCTCGCTTCACGCGTGAGATGACGTCGAGATAGTGGACCGCCGGCTTCACCATGATGATGTCGGCGCCCTCCTCGAGGTCGGTCTCGACCTCGCGCAGCGCTTCCTCGACATTGGCGGGATCCATTTGATGGCTGCGGCGATCGCCGAACTGCGGCGCGGAGTCCGCCGCGTCGCGGAATGGCCCGTAGAAGGCCGAACAATACTTCGCCGCGTAGGACATGATGCCGACGCGATCGAGTCCGCGCTCGTCGAGGAGCGTGCGAATCGCGGCAACGCGGCCGTCCATCATGTCGGACGGCGCAACGAAATCGGCGCCTGCCACGGCATGCGACAACGCCGCTTCGGCAATATGGGCGACGCTTACATCGTTGAGAATTTCCTCTCCCTCGAGAATGCCGCAGTGCCCGTGTGACGTGTATTCGCACAGACACACGTCGGTGATGACGAGGAGCTCCGGCACCTCGCGCTTCAGCGCCCGCACGGCGTTCTGCACCGGCGCGTCGGGATCGGATGCCTTCGAGCCCGTTGCATCCTTGCTGTCGGGCAGGCCGAAGAGCAGCACGCCGGGAACTCCGTCGGCTTTCGCGGCTGCCGCCTCCTTCACCGCTTCGTCGACTGACAGCTGGTAGACGCCCGGCATCGAGCTGACTTCGCGCTTCACACCACGCCCTTCGCAGATGAACAGCGGCAGGATGAAGCAGTCGGGCGTCAGCTTCGTCTCCCGCACGAGCGTACGGATCGTTTCAGTCCTGCGCAGGCGTCGCGGACGGCGCGTGAGGGCGAGACGAGCGGTTGAAACCTGCGTGGCCATTACAGTTACTCCCGGAAGATGCGGGCGAGCGACGGTTCGAGGTCGTCGTAGGTGAGCTTCACGCCAGATGTGGCGGGCTTCACGTGGTCGCTCCCGGACATCGGCTCATTGTAGCCGTCGCCCGTGGCGCGTGGCAGAATCTGCCGCAATGGAGAGCGTATGAACCGACAGCCCAAAGTCGCGGCGTTAATCCTGGCACTGGTCGCGACGGCGTCACTCGTCGTTGCCGCGCAGGTGCCGCGATTCACGCCCGTGACCGACGAGACGCTGCGATCTCCGGCGCCGGCGGATTGGCCTGCATGGCGTCGCGACCGCGCTGGGACCGGCTACAGCCCGCTCGATCAGATCAATCGCAGCAGCGTTCGCCGTCTGCGGCTGGCGTGGGCATCGACGTTGGAGGTGGGATCGCTGGAACCCGAGCCGTTGGTTTTCAACGGCGTCATGTATGTGCCTCACCCCGGCGATATCGTGCAGGCTCTCGACGCGAGGAATGGCACGATGCTGTGGGAGTACCGGCGCGAGCGCTCGAAGGACGCACGCGGTGGTGGACTTGGTGTAAGTCGGAACCTCGCCCTTTATCAGGACAAGGTGTTCCTCGGTACCAGCGACGCACACCTGGTCGCGCTGGATGCCCGGAGTGGAAAGGTCGCCTGGGATGTTGCGGTGGCTGACTCACGGCAGGGGATCAACTACACCGCGGGTCCGATCGCTGGCGACGGGCGTGTGTTTGCGAGCCTGACATGCGGCGGGAACGGGCCGGCGCGATGCTTCCTCGCTGCGCACGATGCGGCGACGGGCAAGCAGCTCTGGAAACGCGAGACCGTCGCCGGCCCCAACGACTCGCCCGGCGTGAATGCGACATGGAAGGGCCTACCGTACGAGCGGCGGATCAAGGCCTCGATGTGGATGACCGGGAGTTACGATCCAGATCTCAAGCTGGTTTACTGGACGACGGGAAGCGCGTTTCCGTACACGGAGCTCGCGAAAGGAACGCCCGGCAGCTCGAACCTCTATACGCAATCGATCCTCGCACTGAAAGCCGAAACCGGTGAGATCGCGTGGTACAAGCAACTCGTCCCGCGCGACAACTTCGATCTCGACCACGCCGACAATCCAATACTTGCGGACGTGATGATCCGCGGCGCACGCCGGCAGGTTGTCTACACGATGGGCAAGCCGTCCGTGCTGTGGGCTTTCGACCGGCGGACTGGCGAACACCTCCTGCACCGTCTAGTCGTTCCGTACCAGAACATCTACAAACAGATCGACGAAAAAAGCGGCGCGATCACGATGAACGAGGAAATCATCCCGAAGGCGGTGAACACATTCCAGCTTGTGTGCCCGGGGATGCGTGGAGGCAAAATCTTTCAAGCCAAAGCGTTCAACCCGCGGGCCGACGCTGTCTACAGTGCCGTGAGCCTCGCGTGCAGCAACTTCGAGATCCTGCCGCTCGAGAAAAGCGCGTCCGGCTTCAACTGGGACCGCATGGAGCCGATGCAGGGATCCAACGGCAATGTCGGGCGACTTGCGGCCGTTCGGGCCTCAACAGGCGAGATGCTGTGGACCTACGATCAGCGCGTTCCGATCGGATCGGTGCTGACGACCGCCGGCGGCCTCGTGTTCGCGGGCGACTTCAATCGCTACTTCCGGGCCTTTGATGCGGAGAACGGAAAGGTCCTCTGGGAGATTCCACTGAACGGACCAGTCGAAGGCTATCCAATCAGCTACGCCGTCGACGGCACGCAGTACGTGGCTGTCTCCGCGGGCGGAGGCTCTGTTGGCCAGCGTCACCTGTCGCAGTTGTATCCCGAGGTGAAGACGCCAACGGGCAGCAATGTGCTGATGGTTTTCACCGTGGGGGAATAGGGCACTACCGGCGTTTCAGAACAAGCTGGTGATGATCGGACTTACATTCGACAATCGCTGAACACGTCGGCGGATAGTTCGTCATCGTCGGTTCGCTCGGAGTGCTGCAGTACGACACCGAACCATCGAAGGTTGCGGCCATGGAGGAAGTTGAGTTCACCACCGGTGTCGTGGCTGTTCCCATCCACGTCACGTATCCTCCCGCAGCAAGTCGCTCGATGATTGGCTGGTCTTCTCCCCACCAGTTGAATGCATCCCAGCTGTAGACCAGAAACCGGGCTGCATCGTTGGCGACGATGGCAGAAAACGTGTCGTAGCCGGATTGAAATCTTGCGCCGGTCAGCGTGCTCGTGAAATTCGGGCGGTCTGGGATCGGCGAAACTGCCGCCGTGAAGGTTCGCGACCGCACTTCGGACGGCAGTTGAGTGCACTCTGCTGCGGCTGCGAAGGTGATCGCGTACTGCCCCTGGATATCCAGACGCATCACGGACTGGAGCAAAACCGTGAGATCGTCCGGCGCACGCCAGCGCGGGTTGGAAGGCGTGTACCCGCCTTTTTCGACACGCAACGCCGTCAGTTCTGCCGATGTCGTGAATGAAACGAACGCAAACCGTCCGTCTTCGTTCGTTGTGGTCGATAGTCCAGCGCGAGGCCCATCGACGATGGTGACGCTGGCGTCGACGATTGGCCGCGATACCGAATCCTGAACGCGCCCACGGATCGTGACGGTTCGATCGGTATGAGTTGGCGATGTGGGTGTCGCGCCACAGCCGGCCGTGATGATGGCGATGAGCACAAGAGGACGCATGCAGAAGGTCCGCCTCTCGGGATGCCGTAGTCTAGCGGTTTCCTGAGGCGGGGACGTTTTGGGTGTATAAGAGGCCACTCGAACGACCAAGGGGAAACCTCGGCATACGTAAGAGGAGGTCCTAATGGGAGTCGGCCATTTCAAACGGCTGGGCGCCATCCTGACGATTCTGATCGTGCCTGCTATTGCACACGCACAAGAGGCGACACTGACCGGAACTGTGATGGACACCACTGGCGGGGTGTTGCCAGGCGTCGCAATCACCGCCGTCCACGAGGCTTCCGGCAATACGTTCGACGGGGTGACTGACGAGCACGGCGTGTTCGAGATTCACCTTCGCACCGGTGCGTATCGCATCACCGCGCAGCTTCAGGGCTTCGCCGTCGTCACGCGGAGCGGGGTTGAACTGCTCGTCGGACAGCAGGCCGTGGTGAATCTGCAGCTGGCTCCCTCGAACCTTCAGGAGTCGGTCACCGTGAATGCGGATGCGCCGCTCGTGGAGACGACACGCTCGAGTCAGGCCAGCAACATCGATCCACGACAGCTGTCGGAGCTTCCAGTCAACGGGCGCAACTGGCTCGATCTCACGATGCTCGCGGCAGGCAGCCGGATCAATACGGTGTCCAGCGACGACTTGATGCCCAAAGCGTCTGTTGGAACCTCTCAACTGAACGTCGACGGCCACCAGGTCACGTCGACGATTTCGGCGACTGGCTTCGGTCAACCGCATTACGCCCGCGATTCCATCGCCGAGTTTGAGTTCGTCGCAAACCGCTTCGATGCGAGCCAGGGACGCTCCTCAGGCGTCCAGGTCAACGCCGTGACCAAATCAGGGACCAATACGTTCACGGGCACGACAGCCGGATACTTCCGGAGTGATCGGATGAACGCGCGCGACTTCATCGCCAATCGTGTGCTGCCATATTCGAACCAGCAATTCAGCACGACGTTCGGGGGCCCCATCCGAAAAGACAAGATTCACTTCTTTGGCAACTACGAGTACGAGCGCGAGCCGTCAACGCAGACGTACACGACCGTGTATCCGACCTTCAATCGTGACCTCACGGGCACGCGTACCGATCCCAAAGCCGGGGGCCGCGTCGACTTCCAGTTTTCTTCTCAGATCCGGTTGATGGTTCGTGGCAATGTGTCGCGGCTCTTTACGCCGTACGATCCGCGCTATACCGGCGGGTCTTCGCAGACGCCCTCTTCATCCGAGTCGACGGCCCGGCCAAGCAATGAGCTCTACGGCAGTCTGACGCAGGTCCTCGGCACTCGAGCCGTCAACGAGATCAAGGTCGGGTATGACGACTTCTTCTTCCAGGCGTTGCCGACCGCGGTGTTTGCGAATCATCCTGCCAACGCATCGTTTCCGTCGTGGGCCAAAGGAAAAGGCGCACCACGAATGACGTTCAGCGGCTTTGCGATCGGACAGGCTCACACGAATGCGCCGCAGCGCAATGGTCAGGTCCAGTACTCGATCCGCGACGATTACAGAACGTCGTACAACCTGCGCGGCCGCCACAGTGCCCATTTCGGCGCCGAATGGCTTCACCAGTGGGGTCCCTATTTTCAATGCACGAACTGTATGGGGACCTACGACGGCGGCAGCAACAGACCGCCGGCGAATTTCGAGGCGCTTTTTCCCAACATCCTGGATGTATCGACCTGGAACCTCGCGCCGCTCTCGCCGCTCTTCAGAACGTACTCAGTCGGGATTTCGGCGGCCGGCTTCAAGCAGCGTACGCCCAAGGAAATCGCGGCAGCATGGATTCAGGACGACTGGACGGTGACGTCCCGTCTGACGATCAATCTGGGACTGCGCTACGACATCAGCAAGGGCCAGTTCGCTGAAAGAGTGGCCATCCAGCCGTGGGTCGACGCCGAACGCTCTATCGAAAAGAACCGATTCGGGCCGCGAGTCGGGTTCGCGTATACGCTCAACGACCGCACCGTGATTCGCGGTGGGACCGGGAAGTACTTCGCCGATGTGTCTGATCAGGTTTCGTCGTGGACCGAGCGCTACGGCGGAGGGGAAATCAACGCGCAGGTTGCGTACGACGGCCGGCCGGATTTCGCCGGTAATCCATGGAACAGCAGACCACAGCCGACTTACGAGGAGGCGCTTCGGATTCCGGGGCTGCGCAAAAGCGTTTCGCAGATTGCAACGCCTAATCTGACGGTCCCCTACGCATACGAATCCTCCATCGGCGTCCAACGTCAGTTGAGCACGACGATGGCGCTCCAGGCGGATTACGTCGTGAACAACAGCCGACGGGAACTGTTCCAGCGCAACATCAATCTGACCTACAACCCTGTCACGGGAGTCAATTACGTTTCCACGGATGCATCGCGTGCGGTGTATCCGGACTGGGGTGTCGTCAACGCCTATCTATCGGAGGGGTGGTCCAACTTCCATGCACTCGAAATCGCGTTCACCAAGCGTCTGAGCCAACGGTGGCAGGCCTCCGGCACGTACACGCTCTCCGTCTACAGGGACGGCACGACGTCGCCGGCGCCTTCGATCAACCTGGTGCAGGACCTTGGAGAAGAGTACGGGTTGGCGACGACCGACCAGCGCCACCGCGCGGTGTTCAACGGAATCTGGGACGTCGGGTACGGCTTTCAACTGAGCGGGTTGTACTTTTACGGGTCAGGCCAGCGTTTCGCCACCACGTATGGAGGCGGCGATCGTCCGCGTCTCCGTCCGGACGGCAGCATCGTGCCCCGCAACATCTTCGTCGGGCAGCCGTTGCATCGAGTGGATTTCCGGCTCCTGCGCCGGTTTGGGCTGGGCGGCCGCCGGTCAATCGATGGGATTGTGGAGTCCTACAACCTGTTCAACCACGAGAACTACGGTTCGTACACGCTCGCTGAAAGCAACGCGAGCTACGGCAAGCCGATCCAAAACGTCGGACTGGCGTACCAGCCACGGATGGTGCAGCTCGGATTCCGCATCGGGTTCTAATAGACGTCCGGATCGTTCGAGCGTTCGAGTCGTTCGAAATCGTTGCGATCGAGGGCGGGGAGATCGATGACCGGCGCGCGTGAGCTGTTTGAGTGGATGGTTGTGGCCCGTACCCTGGGTACGACACTCTGCACGCTCAATGTGCGGTGGTTTCCCGCCGAAGGCGAAGAGGCCGTCCACGTTGGCAGCTTCGTCGATCTTCGGTCCGACGATGCGGCAGCACCGCATTATCGGGATCCGTTCGTGGTCTACCTGATGCGAGGCGCCGAGTTGTGGCGTCTCGTGGCGCAGGTGCTCGGCAAGTCGGCTGGATACAACAAGGGCCGCTCGGTCGGGTTCAACGGACCGTTCCATCTCGGCGTTGTGCCATGGGTGGCAGGAGATCTGGGAACGACGATTGGCACCGCGACAGGCGCGGCGCTCGCCTTCAAGCACCAGCGATCCGACCGCGTGTGTGTGTGCAGCTTCGGTGACGGGACCGCGAATCGCGGCGACTTCCACGAGAACATCAACCTGGCCGCGGTCTGGCGTCTACCGATCGTCTATGTCTGCCAAAACAACGGCTGGGCGATCTCGCAGCGCGCGTCAAGCTACCTTCCCGCGCCGGTCGCCGCACGAGCCGCAAGCTACGGGATTCCAGGACGGACCGTGGATGGCCAGGACGTGGAGGCGGTGAGAGCCGTCGTCGCGGAAGCTGTCGGCCGCGCCCGACGGGGAGAAGGGCCAACGCTCGTCGATGCACTCACGTATCGGCGTCGCGGGCACTGGGCCGGCCACATCGTCTCCGACGCGGATCGCGCCGGCGTCGTCGAACGGGCGGATCCCATCGACGTTCTTCGTGGGCGGCTGCTCGAACGCGGCGTCACGACGGAGGCGGAGCTAGGTCAGATCCATGAGCGCGTGGAAGCCGAGGTCCAGGCGGCCGTTGAACGGGCAACCGCCGCCGCTGATGTCGGCGACGCCGAACTGGGCCTCGATGATGTGTTCGCATGAGCATTGACGCTCCGGTAAAGGCGCCGCCCGAGAGTCGCCGTCTGACCCACATGGAAGCGGTCGTCGAAGCGATCGCCGTCGAGATGCGCCGGGACGAGCGAGTATTCCTCATCGGGCAGGACATCGGACCGTTCGGCGGATCGATGCAGGGCGCCAGAGGCCTGTACGAAGAATTCGGTCCGGAGCGTGTGCTCGAGGCGCCGATCTCGGAGTCGGCGATGGTAGGGTCGGCCGTAGGTGCCGCGCTCTTTGCATGCCGGCCCATCGTGGAAGTGAGCTTTGGCGAGTTCCTGCCAGCGGCCATGAATCAGCTGATCAACCAGGCGCCGAACCTGCACTACATGACGGGGGGAGCCGCACGCGTACCGGTCGTGATCCGCACGCGCGTCGGCGACGGCCCGTACGGCGGGCATCCGCAGGACTACGTGTCGTGGTTTGCCCATATTCCCGGGTTGAAGGTGGTGGTGCCGGCGACACCGGCCGATGCCAAGGGATTGATGATCGCCGCCATCCGCGACGACAACCCGGTGCTCTTCGTGGAACCGATGTCGCTCTCGCACGCGCGCCGTGGCGAGGTGCCGTCCGGCGGCTATGTGGTCGCGATCGGATCCGCCAGTCTCGCGCGGCCCGGTCGCGACGTCACGCTCGTCGTGTGGGGATCGACACTGCCGCTCGCGTTGCAGGCCGCGGCGACGCTTTCACGCGAAGAAGTGGAAGTCGAGGTGATCGATCTCCGCTCGCTCGCACCGTGGGACGCCCCGACTGTCGTCGACTCCGTGCGGCGGACTCGTCGGCTGGTCATCGCGCACGAAACGTGGGTGACGGGAAGTTTTGGCGCCGAAGTCGCGGCCACTGTCGCCGGATCCTCGCCGCGCATCGAACTCCTCGCCCCGATCAAGCGAGTCGGTGCGGCGCCTATTCCGATCCCGAGCGGCCCGCTTCGCGCGCATGCGCTGCCGACGAGCGCGCAAATCGCGGCCGCCGTGCGCGCGGCACTGCAGGACTGATCCTATGAACCGGTTCGATATCCCGCTGCCAAGGATCGAAGGGGCGCAAAGCGAGATCGTCGTCGCCGCGTGGCTGAAGCAGCCAGGTGATTCCGTGCGGGCGGGGGAGATCGTGGCGGAAGTGTCGACCGACAAGGTGAACGTCGAGATTGCCTCGCCGGTGACCGGCGTTCTCGAAGCGATCCTCGCCGGCGAGGGCGCCACGGTTGTCGAGGGAACACTGCTCGCGCGTGTCGTCCTGCCGGCGCGGTCCTAGATGATTCGTTCGATTCGCTTGTTATACGGTGCGCACGACTACTGCTCGAGCGACGCTCCCACACGCGCACGACTGCCGCTCTTCACACGCACCGATCCGACCCACGGCTTGAATCCATCGAGCTCGACGCGTACTTCGTGCATCCCTTCAGACACGTTCGCAATCGACATCGGAGCCCGGCCGACGACGGTTCCATCGAGCAGTACCTGTGCGTCTCGAGGACGCGACATGATTTCGATCGAGCCGCCGAGCGCCGTGGTCGCCGCAGCGGTCGGTTGTGGTCGTGGAGTGGTTGAGGGCCGCGTTGTCGACGAGGGAATCGACGCGCGCCGTGTCGATCGTGGAACTGACGCTGCGGGCGTCGCGGTCGAATCGGCCACCTCAGTCGCTTTGACGACGCTCGGTCCGCGTGCTGATTCGGTCGAAGGCTCTGGGGTCGGCTTTGCACGTTCGACGGACTCTACCGGAGGAACCGTCGACGACTCGGCCGTGCGCGCCGGCGCGGGCGCAGACGCGGGGGCGGGCGCAGTCGCGGGGGCGGCGATGCGATGCGCCGGTGTGACCGACGGCCCGATGATGCGGTCGGCGAACACATACCCGCCGGCGAAGCCGGCGACGACTCCAATGACGACCGCAACCATCGTCATCGGCCGGGCGCTAACGGGCTGAGGCGGGGGTTGGTCGGCAACCGTCGAGGTGATCGACAGGTGCCCATCGTACGCCGTGGGTATCCGCAGGAAGGCTGGTTCCCGGTCGGCCGTCGGCGTGACGGATTCCTCGGATGCAGTGACGGATTCCTCGGATGCAAACGCCAGAAACGGATCACGTGACTGATCGGTCGGCGGTGAATCCATGACGTAGGCCCCTTTCCGTACCCGTACTGTACAGAGCAACGAAAATTACATTAAGCCAGGCGCTTCGGTCGGGGGCAACCTTGTGCCAGTTCGAGCACTCGTGAGATCCGCAATAACGGACGAGCGGGCTTCCGGCAAACCAGCAACAATGAGGCCGATCCGAACTGCCCGGAATTACGCGTCCTGAGCCCTGAGGCTGGCACCCTGGGCCGAGTAGTAAGCCGCGATTGCGTCAACGAGGGCGGGGATTGTGTAAGTCCTCGGCTGAATCGTGACAGGCACGCCGAGCTGCCGGGCCGCGTCAGCTGTGACGGGACCGATGGTCGCGACCACGGTGTGCTTCAACAGATCCGACACCTGATCGGCGCCGTGGATCTTCGCGAAATTGCGGATCGCCGATGGGCTTGTGAAGGTGGCCACGTCAATCTTCCCGTTGAGCAGCAACCCATAGACGTCGGGATCCGTTTCGCGCTGCGCGTCTTCGAGAATCGTGCGATACGCGATGACTTCGGTGACGACGGCCCCCGCCTCACGCAACTGTTCGCCAATTACTTCACGTCCAATGTCGGAGCGCGGCAGGAGCACCCGCACGCCGGTCATGGGCCCCTGCGCCATCAGCGCCGCGGCGACGGCGTCACCGCGGAACTCGCGAGGGATCAGGTCCACCTTGATGCCGTAGGCGGCGAGTTTCTCGGCGGTCGCGGTGCCTGATGTGCAGATGCGCGGTCCTTTCAGCGCCCGCACGTCGCGTTCGCCGTCGAGCAGCGCCGTCATGAACGCATCGACGGCATTCGCGCTGGTGAAGACAATCCAGTCGAACTGTTCGGGACTGGCGGCCGCGCGCAGCAGTGGATCGGGATCCTCGGGCGGCGCCATGCGAATCATTGGCGCTTCGATCGATTCTGCGCCGTACGCCGTCAGGAGATCGACGAGCTCTGCTGCCTGCTCTCTCGGCCGCGTGACCAGCACGCGTTTCCCGAAGAGCGGGCGCGAGTCGAACCACCGCAGGTGTTCGCGAAGTCCGGTGACGCGCCCCGCGACGAGAATTGCGGCTTCTTTGCGGCGCGGATGTTCACGCATCGCGTCCAGCAGCTCCGCGATCGTGCCGGGGATCGTCTCCTGGGCTGGAAGCGTGCCGCTGTAGATGATCGCGGCCTGAGAGTCGGGTGGCCACCCGTTGGCGGCGAGTGATTCGAGCAGGCGCAGCAGCTGCTGCGGTCCGGCATAGCAGACGATGGTTCCTTCCAGACGCGCGAGACTCGCCCAATCGATATCGGGCGGTGTCCGGCTCTCGTCCTCGTACCCGCGGACGAGCGTGATGGTATCGCCGCCTCCAGGATACGTGACCGGGACACCGGCATACGCGGGCACGGCGAGCCCTGCAGCCAGACCGGGCACCACTTCGAACGGGACGCCGTGCTCGTGAAGGAAGAGCGCCTCTTCGCCGCCACGGTCGAACACGAACGGATCGCCCCACTTCAACCTGGCTACAACTTTCCCCTCGCGCGCCTTTTCGAGCAGCAGATAACTGATGGCATCCTGCGCCGTCGAAGACTGCGGGGCCGCGGTGCCGACGTCAATCAGCTCGGCGCCCTGGCGCGCGTACTTCAACAGCCGGACCGGCACCAGATGGTCATAGACAACGACATCGGCTCCGCGAAGATGATGAAGGCCTCGAACCGTGATCAGGCCGGGATCACCAGGGCCCGCACCGATTAGATAGACGACAGGACGCCTCACGGCTGGATGCCCTCGACCGCTGCGTGCGCCTGCTGCACTTCGGCAAGGATCTCGGCGGCACCGCGTGAGAGCAGGCCTTCGGCAACCGCGGTGCCCACACGTGCCGCCTCGTGTACGGCGCCGCGCGATTCCGCACGGACCGCTCGCGTACCATCGAGTGACAGCACGATCGCGGTTAGCGTCAACGATCCCCCGTCTATAGCCGCATGCGCGCCGATCGGCATCTGGCACCCGCCGCCAAGCTTGACGACGACCGCCCGTTCCGCATCGAGTGCCGCTCGCGCGTGTGCGTCATCGATCGCCGCGACCGCGGCTGCGACGTGATCATCATTCGCGCGGATTTCCACCGCGATGATCCCCTGGCCCGGCGCTGGTACGCACGCTGCGATCGGCAGAGACGCGGAAATCCGCGCATGCTGATGAAGCCGGATCAGACCCGCCGACGCGAGCACAAGTGCGTCGTACTCGCCTGCGTCGAGCTTTCGCAGGCGCGTGCCGAGGTTGCCGCGAATGGGGAGAAAGCTCGCGCCGGCAAAGACGCGCGCGAGCTGCGCCGTGCGACGGACGCTGCTCGTACCGATGCGCGGCGCGGTCCCGAGTCGCGAGACGAGTTCCTCGACTGACAGGCCGGACGGTCCCGCTGAAGCCGGACCCGACCGGACGGTGGGGTCCGCGACGGAGGTGGGGTCCGCCTTTAGGCGGACCTGTTTGCCGCCGCCTGGGAGGATCACCGCGTCGCGAGCATCCGCGCGCGGCAGGACGCCGGCGATACGAAGACCCTCGGGAAGCACCACCGGCATGTCCTTGCTGCTGTGGACGGCGAGATCGATCTCACCGTCGAGCAAGGCGTCCTCGATTTCCTTGACGAAGAGACGCTTGCCCCCGATCTGCGCCAGCGACGCGTCCGCAAGCTTGTCGCCCGAGGTGCGGATGACCACTGTTTCGCACGCCAGACCCGTCTTCGCGCGCAGTTGCGCGGCGACAGCATCAGCCTGGAACAGCGCGAGCTCGCTGCCGCGCGTCCCAATGTGAAGAGTCATGGGCGCTTGGACGGCTCGGACGCGTCTTGGTCCTGAAGGCGGAACAGTCTGTTGACGGCTTCGGTATAGGCGGCCTGCGTTTCCTCGTCGGGCAGCGCCTTGAGCTGTTCGGTCGGTTCGAGGAGCAGCTTCTCGACGATGAGACGCGTGACTTCGTCGACGCGGGCGCGCGTCTCCGGCGTCAGCGGGCCGAGTTTGCCTTCGAGTCGTTGCAGCTCGGAGCGGCGTATCGACTCGAACCGCTGCCGGAGCGCCACCACGGTCGGCACCGCGCTGCGCGAACGCTGCCACGTCATGAACTTGGTGACTTCGTCGTTGACGATCGATTCGGCGCGTTCGACTTCGGCCGCGCGCCGCGACAGGTTTTCCTCGACGATGATCTGCAAGTCGTCGATGTTGTAGAGAAACACCTGCTCGATCTCGCCGACGGCTGGATCGACGTCGCGGGGAACGGCGATGTCGATGATGAAAAGCGGCGAACCGCGCCGGTGCCCCTGCGCCGCCTCCAGCTGGGCGCGCGTGATGATCGGGCGCTGCGATCCGGTGGCGGTGATCACGATGTCGGCCGCGCCGAGGGCGCTGATCATCGCGTCCCATGGAACGGCAAGGCCGCCGACCACCGCCGCAAGTTCCTCGGCGTGCGCGTGCGTGCGGCTCGTGATGACGATCTCGCCGACGCCGTGCGTGCGGAGATGCTGCGCCGTCAACGAGCTGATTTCCCCCGCCCCGACGACCAGCACCCGCCGTCCACTGAGGCGTCCAAAGATCTTTCGCGCGAGCGCAACGGCGGCGTAGCTGACCGACACTGCGCCCTCGCCGAGGGCGGTTTCCGTCCGCACCCGTTTGCCGACGCCGAACGACCACCGGAACACGTTGCTGAGGACAGGGCCAACGCACCGGTTCGACGCGGAGGTCTGATAGGCGTCCTTGACCTGGCCCAGTATCTGCGGTTCGCCGACGACGAGAGAATCGAGCCCGGCGGCGACGCGGAACAGGTGTGCGACAGCAGCGCTGTTCTCGAGCGCGAACAGATGCGGCTGAAAGGTCGGGGCCGACACGTGATGGTACTCGCTGATGAACGAGACCAGCTCTTCACGCGCACAGGCGGGATCGGTCGTCGCGACGTACAGCTCGGAACGGTTGCACGTCGACAGAACCACCGCTTCGCTCATCGACGGCTTTGCCGCGATGGCGTCAGCCGCGGCGGTGAGATCGCGGCTGGAGAAATCGAGCCGCTCGCGCAGATCGATGGGCGCCGTGCGGTGGCTTACGCCCAGCAGAAAGAGGTGCATCAGTAGAACGTGTGGCTCGTCGTCACGAAGTAGTTGATGGCGAGGAAATTCACCATCGCGAACGCGAAGCCGAGCGATGACAACCACGCGGCGCGTCTCCCGGTCCAGCCGAGAGTCCTCCTCGCGAAGACCGCGAATGAGTACACGCCCCACGTCAGCAGCGCCACAAAAATCTTGGGATCGTAGATCGACATCGCGCGCAGGTTTGGATCGTCCGGCGCGATCGTGCGCGCCTGGGCCGTCCACACCACGCCAACGATGACGCCGAAGGTCAGGAACACCAAACCGACCGTCACCGCGCGCGAGTTCATGATGTCGAGGATCTGCAACGAGGGCAGGCGCGTGTAGAAGTAGCCCAGATGCTTTTTCTTGATCTCCTTGAACTGGAGCATGTAGGTCACACCGAGGACACCCGCCAGCGCGAAACTCGCATACGCGAACAGGAGCGACGACACGTGCACCCAGAACCACGGACTGTCGAGCACAGGGTCCGCCCGCTCGACGCCCGGATGCAGCACCGGAATCAGCTGCAGCCCGATGATGACCGGGAGGATGAAGACGCCCATCGAGCGCTCGTCAGTGGTCAGTTCGAGATACAGATACGACAGGGTGAGCAGCCAGACGAAGGACGACACCGCCCGCGAGAAGTTCGCGAACGGCAAATGGCGAACC
>Ga0070675_100000629_pt1 | contig 24300 bp, 20 predicted proteins | sample KBSM43metaG_FD_65343 | JGI IMG/M metagenome (GOLD analysis project Ga0070675, IMG submission 65343) | Miscanthus rhizosphere microbial communities from Kellogg Biological Station, Michigan, USA - KBS M4-3 metaG | ecosystem: Host-associated > Plants > Roots > Rhizosphere > Soil ... | reverse complement strand
TCTTCGGTGCGTCCGGGCGCAGCCACTCCATCATCTCGGCCGACCCCGGCCCCGGCACGTCGGGGAACGCCAGCTTCTTGACCTTCACGCCCGGCACCGCCTGCGCGATCTCGGCGATGACGTGCGACCCGAAGCTGGCCGTGTAGTGGCCATGCTCGACCACCAGCACACGCCGCGTCTTCCTGGCCGACGCGGCCAGCGTCTCGACGTCGAGCGGCTTCAGGGAGCGCGGATCGATGAACTCGACGCTCACCCCCGCCTTGGCGAGATCCGGCAGCGCCTTCTTCACGTCGACTGTCGCCGGCGCCCAGGCGATGAGCGTCAGATCCTTGCCCGCCTGCCGCACGGCCGCCTGGCCCAGCGGCACTTCGTACGCCTCGTCGGGCACGTCGGGCTGGATGCCGGCCTTCACTTCCGAGTAGTCCAGGTAGACGACCGGATCGGGGTCGCGAATCGCGGCGATGAGCAGCCCCTTCGCGTCGTAGGCATCGCTCGGCGCCACCACCTTCACACCCGGCAGCTGCGCGTAGAGCGCTTCTTGTCCCACGTCGGTGTGCTGCCCAGCCATGCCGCGCGTGCGGCCGGCGCTGTCCTGCCACAGCACGAAGGGCATGCTCGCCTGCCCGCCGGTCATCGACCGGATCTTGCCCGCCTGGTTCTGCACGTACTCGATGGCGTAGATCGGCGCCATGTTGGGCAGCCGGGCGACGGCCTTCGAGCCTGCCGCCGCGGCGCCAATCGCCGCCCCGGCGATCCAGTGCTCGTCGATCGGCCAGCCGCGGCCCGAGGTGCGCACCGGCCCGAACTCCTTCGCCAGGTCCAGCACCTCGCCGGTGGGCAGCGTGGCCGTCGGCACCTGGTACTCGTAGAAGAACACCATGTCGGCGTTGGCGCGCATCTCCTGCGCCAGCCCTTCGAGTTGCGCGTAGTTGTACGATTTCTGGGCCATGGCTGTCTGCTCTCCTACGACGCCTGACCGGCGTTCACGTGGTTGACGAGCCCCTTGCGATTGAAGAACTGCGTCGCCTGTGCCGCGCCGGCAGCGTAGGTGTGCAGCACGCCGGCCTCCGGATCGGGAAGCGGGCTCTTGCGCGCAAACTCGATGGAGGCGTCGACGGCCGCCTGCATGTCCCGTTCGATCTTCGTCAGCTCGCCCTCGTTGGCCAGGCTCTTCGCGATCAGCCAGGTCTTGAAGCGCTGGATCGGATCGCGTGATATCCACTGCTTCACTTCATCGTCGGTCCGGTATGGCAAGCCCATCGCCCCCTCCTGACCGACACGGCTGCCGGCGAACCCCGAGTGGTCGTACCACCGGTAGGTGATCGCCTCGATCATGCTCGGGCCCTTGCCGGCGCGCGCCCAGGCCACCGCCTCCTTGGTGGCGGCGTGCACGGCCGCGACGTCGTTGCCGTCGACGAGGAAGTGCGGGATGTCCAGCCCCTTCGTGTACTCCGACACGTACTTCGTGGGCACCGTGAACGCCATCGGCACGCCCATGTACTGCAGGTTGTTCTCGTTGACGAAGATGACCGGCGCGCCGGTATTGGCGCAGCTGCGAATGGCGCTGAAGTAGTAGGGCGACGCCGCCGCGCCATCGCCGAAGAACGCCACGCTCACCTGCTTCGTCCCGCGGACCTGCGCGCGTATCGCGGCGCCCGCCGCCATGTAGAAGCTGGCGCCGACGATCCCGTTCATGCCCATGATGCCCTTGGACATGTCGGTGATGTGCATCGAGCCGCCGTACCCCTGGTTGTAGCCGGTCTTCTTGAAGAAGATCTCCGCGCTCATCTTGTTCAGGTCGCCGCCCTTGGCGATCAGGTGCCCGTGACCGCGGTGAGTCGAGGCGATGTAGTCGTCGTCGTTCAACTCGCTCATGACCCCGACGGCGACGGCTTCCTCTCCGACGTAGGTATGGAACGCGCCGTAGAGGCCGTCCTTCCCCGACACGAAGAGGTCTTTCATGGTGGTCTCCCACTTCCGGCTCGCGCTCATCAGGCCGTAGAGACGGAGCAGCTTGTCCTTGGGCAGCGCCGCCAGCGCGTCGGACGCCGCGCCGCGGGTGGGAATGTCCTGCGGCGGCAGGAACTTGACGGCGTCGCCCGCCTTCCAGTTCTTGTTGCCCCCGGGGCCGGCCGTGGCCAGGGTGACCGTTTTCTCGAACTTGCCCCCCGTGAGCCCTTCGGCGCTCACCGGCCCGTCGAACGGCGAGCCACAGGCCGAGACGACGGCGCCAGTCGCACCTGTTGCGCCAATCAGCTTCAGCAGGCTGCGCCGGTCGATTGTGCGGTTCTCGTCAGACATCGAATCACTCCTTCTCACGTCGTGCGCTACGGAACGGACCGAGAGGAATCGAGAGGGGTTCCGCGAAGCCCCTATACCTTGGGACCGCAGGGACACTCTGCCAATACCTCTCCCGAGGGAGGCGGCGGGTGGAGCGGGCCGGGCCATCGCCACCCCCGCGGCACGCTCCGGGCGAGGAACCACTCTGGAGGCCAGGCTTTGCCCAGGGCCACGTGGCATCTGGTCTGCACCGTTCACCGCACGTCCCGCTTTTCCCCGCACATGGAGGCCCGTATAGTGCTGAATTTTCGAACGCTGCAGCGCTCGCTGCTCGGAGTTGTCGCCGCCGCTTCCTTGCTTCCTTTCTCCACGAATGCATCAACGTTGTACGTCGCGCCCGGTGGCGCGGGCGACGGCACGTCCGGCGATCCATTTGGCCGCATCGCCGACGCACTGGCCGTGGCGGTCGCAGGTGACACGGTGCTGCTGAAGTCAGGCGTCTATTCGGAGCGCTTGCGGACGGTCCGTGGCGGCACCGGTTCGAGCCGCCTGGTGATACGGGCAGAACGCGACGGGAAAGCCATCCTCGCGAGTGGGGCAGGAACCGTGGTGCGCGTCTCGCATCCGTACGTCACGATACGCGGCCTGGTCGTGGACGGGCAGTACGGGCCCTACGATGCCGTGATCGTCGACAGCGCGGCCACCGCGCTCGTCCTCCAGGACCTCGAGGTGAAACGCAGCTCCAAGGACTGCATCGACATGCGCGCGCCGGCCAATGTCGTGGTCGAACGGTCGATCATTCACCACTGTCTGAACGCGACGAACGGCCGCACCGACGCCCACGGAATCGTGGCCGGGGCGGTGCGCAATCTCGTGGTACGCGATACCAGGATCCATACATTTTCCGGTGATGCCATCCAACTGGACCCCGGCCGGGCGGCGCCGGGCTGGAGCGCTCTCACCATCGACCGTTGCCAGTTCTGGCTGGAGCCACTGCTCAGGGCCGAAAACGGCTTTCCGGTGGGCACCGTCCCTGGCGAGAACGCTCTCGACACCAAGACACTGAGCACCGCGCCGCGCGCCACGGTCATCGTCCGCCAGACGGAGGCCTGGGGCTTTCGCGGCGGGCTGATCACCAACATGGCCGCGTTCAACATCAAGGAAAACGTGAACGCCACTTTCGACGGTGTCACGGTGTCGCGATCCGAGATCGCATTCCGCCTGCGGGGGCCTGGGGCCAACGGCGGGGCGTGGGCGCGGGTGCAGAACGCCGTGGTCTACGATGTGGGCACGGCCGTGCGCTACGAAGACAACATCGAGCGCGTCCAAGTGTGGAACAGCACGCTGGGGTCGGCGATCCCGCGCTTCTTCCGGGCCGCCAGCTCCACGTCCACCGGGCTGGACGTGCGCAACGTGCTGTTCCTCGGATCCGGTTCGACAATGCCAGGCGGGCTGGGCAACGTCCAGTCAACCGCGGCGTTCTTCGTCAACGCGGGAGCGCACGACTACCGCCTGGCTCCGGGCAGCCCGGCCATCGAGGGCGGTGTATCCATCAACAGCGTCAGCAGGGACCGGATCGGCGTGTCGAGGCCGCAGGGGGCCTACTGGGACGTCGGGGCCTACGAATTCGTGCACTAGCGTTGGGTGTGGCCCGCATCAAAGCCAACCCGGGGCGTGGCTTCGGGCGGGCCCGTCAGAGGTAGACGTTTGAGGGCGAGCGGCGGCCGGGGTATAAAGGGTGCCTTCGGGACGAACCCCGGTTTCCCTTATCGACTCATGCCCCACCTCCCCCCCGCCAAAGTCCAGCTTCTGCTCGCGCTTTCCGTTGCGGCCACGCTGGCCGGATGTTCAGAGCCCGGTACGGCGAACGACGCCGAAGGCCCCACACGCAAGCCTCCAGCGAAGGCCATCGACACCGAACCGGTCAGGCGCGAAGCCGTCAACCGCACGGTCAACGTCAGCGGCACGCTGGCGGCGGAGAACGAGGTCACAGTTTCCTCACAGGCCGAGGGCGTCGTCAGCCGTATTCTCGCGGACCTCGGCGATCGCGTCGGGTCGGACCAGGTGCTCGTGGAGCTCGATCGCGAGAAGCTCCAATACAACCTCGATCAGCAGAAGGCGGCGCTGGCGCGATCGCTCGCGCGCTACGGTGCGAACGAGCCCGGCCATCTGCCGCCCATCGAACAGACGCCCGACGTCAAGCGGGCGGCAGCCGAGCTGAATCAGGCGAAGCGCGGGTTCGACCGGGCGGCCGAGCTCAGCAAACGACAGCTCGTATCGCAACAGGGGCTCGACGACGCGGACGCGGCGCTCCGCACCAAGCAGGCGGAGTACGACTCGGCGCTGCAGAACGCGAAGAACATGGCCGCCGACATCGACGCGTCCAACGCCGCCGTCCGGCTCGCCGAACGCCAGCTGCGGGACGCGAGCATCCGGGCGCCGTTCGACGGGTACGTACAGGAGCGAATGGTCTCGCTCGGCGAGCTCGTGAAGGAGCAGATGCCGGTGATGAAGATCGTGCGTGTCGATCCCCTGAAGGTCATCGCCGAGATTCCCGAAGGTCTGGGGCCATGGGTGCAGAGCGGACAGGCGGTGGACCTGCAAGTGGACGCCTATCCGGATCGCGCCTTCACAGGCAAGGTGTCACGCATCAGCCCGTCGGTGAACCAGCAGACGCGCGCCTTTCCGTTCGAAGCGCTGGTGCCCAACCCGCAGGGCCTCCTGAAGCCGGGCACCTTCGTACGCGTCAAGCTCACGACCAATCACATCGAACAGCTGCTCACGCTGCCCTATTCCGCGCTGCAGTATCGCTACGGCGTGAACCGGGCCTACGTGGTCACCGGCGACACCATCGTCGGACGCGAAGTGAAGGTGGGCGATCGGCTGGGTGATCGCATCGAGATTCTGGGCGGCGTCGAGGCGGGAGACGTGGTCGCGATGACCGACGTGGACAACCTCGCCGACGGCATGAGGGTGTCCACCAAGCAGAAGGCGAACTAGCGATGCTGTCCGAACTCTGTGTCCGCCGGCCCGTCTTCGCGACGATGCTCGTCACGTCGCTGGTCGTCCTCGGCATCTTCTCCTTCCGGGACCTCGGCGTCGATCTCTTCCCCAAGGCGGATCCCGCGACGGTGAACGTCCGGCTGCAGCTGCCGGGCGCCTCGCCCGACGAGATGGTGACGTCGGTCGTAATGCCGATGGAGAACGCGCTCAGCGGCATCGCCGGCATCGACCAGCTCCAGGCCGCTGTCCAGGCGGGCGGCTCGGCCAACATCACCGTGCGCTTCGTGCTCGAGCGCGACCTCGACGACGCCGCCAACAACGTGCGCGAGAAGGTGGCCGGGGCGATGCGGGCGGTGCCGCCCGAAGTGCTGCCGCCGGTCATCCAGAAGCAAGACCCCGACGCCGACTCGATCATGACGATCGTCCTGGCGTCGAAGGAGATGAGCATCCGGGCGCTCACCGAAGTCGCCGACAAGCAGGTGAAGCGGGCGCTCGAATCGGTGGACGGCGTCGGGGCCGTCACGCTGAGCGGCGGGCTCGCGCGAGAGATCCACGTCGTGGTGGACATCGAGAAGCTCAATGCCCGAGGTCTGTCGATCCAGCAGGTGCGCGACGCGATTCAAAAAGAGAACGTCGAGATCCCTGGCGGTACGATCGAACAGGGCGCCTGGGAAGTGGGCCTCCGGACGCTGGGCCGCATCGAGGCCACGTCGCAGTTCGACAACATCATCATCGCCACCGTCAACGGCGTGCCGGTGCGCGTGGCCGACGTCGGCGTCACCGAGGACTCGGTCGAGAAGACGTCGAACGTGCTGACGCTCGAGGACGGATCCCCGGCCGTCCAGCTCGAGATCCGGCGCGCGTCGGGCGAGAACACCATCCAGGTGATCGAGGCGGTCAAGACCCGCCTCGACAGCGTTCGCCGGGCGCTCCCCAGGGGTGTGGCCCTGACCATCAGCAGCGACGACTCACGGTTCATCTACGCCTCGATCTCGTCGCTCGAAGAGCACCTGGTCTGGGGCAGCCTGCTCGCGGCCGTCGTGGTGATGCTCTTCATGCGGAACCTGCGCGCCGTGATCATCTCCGCGCTGGCGATTCCGGCGTCGATCGTCGCCACGTTCACGCTCATGCGCGGCATGGACTTCACGCTCAACAACATGACGCTGCTCGGCCTGACGTTGGCTGTGGGGATCGTCATCGACGACGCGATCGTCGTCCTCGAGAACATCTTCCGCTACATCGAGGAAAAGAACTGCACGCCGTTCGAAGCCGCCATCCAGGGCACGCGGGAAGTGGCGCTGCCGGTCATGGCGACCACGCTGTCGCTGATCGTGATCTTCCTGCCGGTGGCGTTCATGACCGGCTACGCACGCCGGTTCATCTACCCGTTCGGCTGGACGATGGCGTTCGCCATCCTGGTCTCGATGCTGGTGAGCTTCACGCTGACGCCGATGTTGAGCTCGCGGTTCCTTAAACTAGCCGATGCCGAAAAGGATCTCAGGACGAAAGACCGGGGCTTCTTCCACTGGATCGACGGCGCCTACGCCCGCTCGCTGAACTGGGCCCTCGCCCACCCGCTGGCCATCCTCGGTGTCACCGTGCTGGTCCTGGGGCTGACGATTCCGCTGAACCGGATGATCGGCCGCACGTTCATTCCCGCGGAAGACATGGGCGAGTTCACCGCGCACGTCGACACGCCGCAGGGGACCTCGCTCGAGGGCACGCGCGAGATCGCCGAGCAGGTGGTCAAGGAGATCGGCGGTCAGGACGGCGTGGCGCGCGTCACCTATCTCGCCGGCGCCGACCGGGTGAACCACTTCCACATCTTTTTCTACCTGAAGCCGAGCGACGAGCGCGACATTACGCAGGAAGAGGTCATGACCCGCGTCCGCCGGGTCCTGGCCCGGCATCCGGGGTTGGCGCCGGCGATCAGCCCGAAGAATCCGCTCGGAGGCGGCAACGGTAACTTCGCCATCCAGGCCACGCTGCAGGGCCCGGACATGAACAAGCTCTACGACTACGCACAACGCCTCCTGCTGAACGCGCAGAAGCTGCCGAGCCTCGTCGATGCCAAGTCCAATTACAGCAACGCGAGCCCGGAGGTGCACATCTCCGTGGATCGCGCCCGGGCGGCCGATCTCGGGGTCCGGATCTCGGACATCGGCAGCGCATTGCGCCTGATGGTGGCGGGCGACGACGAGATCTCGAGCTTCCGCGACGGCGCCGAACAGTATCCGGTGAAGATTCGCGTCCTCGAGAGCCAGCGGGATGACGTGGCGGCGATTGGCAAGCTCACCGTGCCGTCGTCCACCAGCGGGCAGGTGCGGGTGGACAACATCGCCCAGATGATCCGCGGCTTCGGGCCGACGCAGCTGCGGCGGCTCAACCGCCAGTTCGCCATCGAGGTCCAGGCGGACCTCGCGCCCGGCCACGCGCTCGACGAGGGTTCGGCCGACATGCGCCGGCTCATGACCGAGCTGAACCTGCCGCCCGGCTACTCGTTCAGCATGCGGGGGCAGACGCAGTACCTCGATGAGACGACGGCCAACCTGCTGCTGGCGATCGGGCTGGCGAGCATCTTCGTCTACATCGTGCTGGCCGCACAGTTCGAGAGCTTCGTGCAGCCGATCATCATCATGCTGGTGCTGCCCGTCTCGGTGCCGTTCGCGCTGTTCACCATCTGGGTCACCGGACGCACGCTGAACCTCTGGAGCGCGCTCGGGATCCTGCTGCTCTTCGGCATCGTGAAGAAGAACTCGATCCTGCAGGTGGACTACACCAATGTCCTGCGCCGGCGGGGCGTGCCGATGCACGAGGCGATCGTGGAGGCCTGCCGCACGCGGCTGCGGCCGATCCTCATGACGACGAGCGCGATCATCGCCGGCCTCCTGCCCACCGCCTTCGGGCTCGGCATCGGCGGCAACCAGCGATCCGCGATCGCGATGACCATCATCGGCGGCCAGGGCCTGTGCCTGTTCCTCACGCTGCTGCTCGTGCCGGTCGCGTATGTCCAGTTCGAGACGCTCGAACAGGCGCTGATTGGCGGCAAGGCCAAGGCGTGGCTGGCGCGGCTGGCGGCCGCGACGTTCCGGCGCCCTCCTCCTCAACCCCAGGCGCGGTAGCGCAGCCCGGGCCTACTTGTGGCCGTTCGGACTGTGTAGCGTCGCGTCGCCCGCGGCCCGGCCCTTGGGAAGCGCGGCCTGGTTCGAAACGACCACCATCGGCTCCTCGTAAGGCGACCGGTCGCCAAACAGGCGGTCGAACCGCACGACCAGCCTGGGCTCGTGCGCGATCTCGTGCAGGGCTCCCGGCGGGAGTCGTCCGTTGAGCGCCGTCACATCCGCACGCGGCACCAGACAGAAGGCACGGCCCGGCGCGGCGAGAAAGCGCACGACATCGTCGTGCGTGACGAGCAGGTCCACACGATGCCCCGAATAGAACACGAGCCCGCCGGAGACGAAGGTGCCGTACTGGCCCACGCGATCGCCGGGTCGGGCGATCGCGGCGATGCTCCGGGCCAACGGCGGAATGGGCTCCAGGCCCCGCAAGTGCGGGATCACGAACATCGAGGCGTACGCGACCGCGCTCGCCAGCGTGCCGGCGATCGCCGCGCTTCCGGCCACCGGTCCCCGCCGCCATCCGAGCAGCACGGTCGCGACGCCGCCACCCATGAGCAGCAGCGGCAGCACGAACACCGGCAGTGGCATTGACGTGTCCGCCGTGCGCCGCAGGAGCGCCCACGTCAGGACGGACGCCGCGAGCAGCACCGTGACCACCAGGCCCGCACCGGCCCACCAGAAGCGGCGGGCGGCCGCGTCCGTGCCGGCGCGATCGATGAACAGTCCGACGAGCAGCGCGGCTGCCGGATAGGCCGGCAGGATGTAGTGAGGCAGCTTCGAGCTGGACAGGCTGAACGCCCCAACCACGACCAGGAACCAGACGGCCGGAAAGAGGGCCGCCCGCCGTTCGCTGGCATTGACACGCGCCCGCGCCAGGGCGAAGTAGCCCAGCGCCAGCAGGAAGAAGGGCGTCCAGGGCAGCAGGTCGGCGGGCCACACGTCGAAGTAATACAGGAGACCCCGGCGCGGCCCGACGTCGCCGCCCGCCCGTGAGACGACCTCGCTGACGAGCGCCACGTCCACGAACGCCTGCCCGTGCACCGCCATCATGTAGACGTACCAGGGCGCGGCGATGGCCGCGGCGACGAGCACGCCTGGCACGATGCGCAGGCGGCGAAGCCCGCTCCAGTCGCGCATCACCGTCAGGTACACCGCCCAGACGCCAAGGGGGATCGCCGCCACCGGCCCCTTGCTCAAGGCCGCAAGCCCGATGGCGCCCCAACCGGCCATCCAGGCCCGGCCCGACGACACGTCCTGATGCGCGCGCAGGAAGCCGTGCATCGCGATCAGCTCGAAGAAGAGCGCCGGAATGTCGGTGAGGCCCTGACGTGCGTGCGTGATGACGCGGAAGCACGTCACGAGGGCGAGCGCCGCGATCCAGGCTACTTGCCCGCCAAACAGCCTGCGCCCGATCAGATAGGTGAACAGTACGCAGCCGGCGCCGGCCAACGCCACCGGAAGCCGCGCGGCCAGCTCGCTGGAACCGAGAACCGCGACGAACGGCAGCTGCAGCCAATACAACCCGACGGGCTTCTCGAACCGCGGCCGGTCGTTGAACCAGGGGGTGAGGAGGTCGCCGCGCGCGAGCATCTGCCGAGTGGCCTCGGCGAATCGCGCCTCATCGGGTTCCCACATCGAGACGCTGCCGATGCCGGCGAACAGCGCAAGGAGGCAGACGCCGGCCAGGAAGAGGTGCCGGCCGCCAGGGCGTGCTGCGGCGGTGATGTCCAGGGAAACCATGTCTCGGGCGGATGCGGGACGCCCCATGAGTATGCAACACGCACACGCGAAGCGAATTCCGTCGAGCGCGGGTCAACACACTTGTCGGCGGCGCCAACGGAAATATCACACGAGAGTCGGGCAGCGCTTCCACATGAGCTGTGGGCCCGGCACCGGGGGCTCAATCTGCCGGTCGAGCGGCTCGACCGGCTCGCGTGGTCTTCATGACACCTCGGCGAGAAGACCACGGAAGAGCGAGGAGTCGTTTGGCGCCAACGAGCCACGCCAGCCCCACGAGGAGCAACGCTGGCGGTTCGGGCACGGGCACCCCTTGCACAGGCTGCGCCGGCGTCACGTCATACCCGAACGCGTCGTGGAGCAACGCCAAATCCAGCGGACTCGGGTTCAGCCTGTGCCCCAGCATGAGCTCCGGGTTCATCAGATCGAACGGGTATTCCTCCGGCAAGGTATGGGTACCGCCACCGGCGCCCGTCAGGCGCGCCGTGACCGTCGACCCGAGGTAGGTTCGATTGCCGTCGGGGGCATCGACGACACGAGCCGCGAACGATGGATAGAAGATCGAAAATCCCAGCGCGTGACCCAGCTCGTGCTGCATCACCGTCAACAGATCGACCGCTCCCGCAGCCGGACCAGACCTGCCAGCGTCGCCGTGAAAGGGATTGCGCCCGCCGCGGAATTCGCGGTCGTCGAAGGGCGTTTCGTCGATGAACCACGGAATTCCGCCAGACCCGTCATCGATCGTGATGCTGGCGCCGATCGGCACGCCATTCTCCTCGACGAACTCCGACGCGAAGGCCAGCGTTCCACCCAGATAGCTTGTTTGGATCGTGACGTTGAACACACGCAAGCCGGGCAGCAGGTCCTCCCATCGGCTGATGGCTGCCTCGATGACTGACCGTTCGGGATCACCGACATTCATATAGGTCGGAATGATCGCGGACGGCGTAGCCGGAGAGGCAATGAATAGCACTCCTAGGACGGTGAGGGCATGAAGCCAGTACGCAAATCGCTTGGTCATCGACATTCGCCCGATCTGGCGGGCACGGGAGAGCGTGCCCGCCTGTCCGGAGATGAGAACCGCATCGCTGCAACCGCAGGCGACGCGTCCGTTACGGCCTGTAGACTCCAACCTCGAGCGACCGGTAGTCAGCATAGCCGGTGCCGCCGCTGGTCGAGAACTGCACTCGCACCAGCCGATTGCCTGGGGGGACATTCCGGGCCACGAACGTCATGCTGGCAGTTTGCGGCCGTGAGTTCCCGTTGGGTGACATGTTCAGGCAGCAGGCGTCGCCCGGGTGTGTGAGCACGCCGTTGACGAAGACTCTCGCCCTCGCGACTTGCCCGGCTGTGACCGACCCGAACTGCGACGAGACCGACACCGCGATCGTGCACGGGGTTGTCCCTGGACAGAAGACAACCGTGTCGGTGAACGCATTGACCCAAGCCGTATTGAGGCCCAGGAACACCCCGTTGACGGTCTTGAAATGGGTCCGGTACAACGTGCGGTTCAGGGAGGCCTGTTCGATGCCTTCCTGCTGCGTTGGCGTCCCGCCGCCACCCTGCGACTGTGCGCTCAGCGCCGACGGGAACGACATCCCGACCATCGCAACCGTCGCCAACAACCACTGACACGGGGAAGACTTTCTGATCTCCATGGGGAGCTCCTTTTCATTACGCGGTTACCGTGGGTTCGACTCGAGGTTCCGACCGTCCGGACGCGATCGCGCCCGTGATACCGCCCTGCTGGCAGTTCATCGAGGTGTCTGATTGACGCGACTCAGAATGCTCTGCGCCTCACGGCGAACATTCGCATCGGCGTCATGTGTCGCGGCCTCGATGATCGACGCCGAGTCCGGCCGCTCTTCGAGCGCTTGCAGCGCCCGCAGACGGACCTCCGGCGAGGAATCGTCGAGGGTCAACGCGTGAAGGTTCTGGAGCGGCACATCGAGACCCGCGGCGAGCGCCGCGTCGAGCGCGCGTTGCCGGATGTCCGCGTTTCCATCCGCCAGCGCGGTGAACACATCTGGCAGCGCCGCGTCACCGGTCCGCGCGATCAGTTCTTCGATCGCGCGGGCACGCAGGTCAGGATTCCATTCGGTGAGCTGGCGCTGGAGTTCTGGTGTGCTCGCCCACAACTCGGCGGGAACCGGCTCGATGTTGCGCGCGCCGCCGCGCGGATATACCCACACCGCGGTCAGCCGCTGCCCGGCGTCTGGCTCCGCCGCGTAGAGGACGAACACGTCCGTCTCACGCAACAGTTCGCGAATGGTCGCTTCGATCGATTCGGCCGGCGTCCGGACGGAGAGGCGCGACGGCGGAATCGCGTCCGATACGGCGATGCGAATGCCGGTGCGCACCGCGATCAGGGACAGCAGTTGCGTCAGCGTGCAATCTCGCGCCTCCAGACTCATCGTGCTCCCGCGCACGACGACCCGCGCCTTACCTGACGCAGGCTCTGGCGCCCGCGTGTCGTCCGCCGGATCGTCGGAGGTCGAGCACGGCGTCCATGGCACCGCATCAGCTAATGGGGCCACGCTGCGTTGGGTGGGGGCGGTCTGCGCGTAGACCGGCACGACCAGCGCAGGTAACGCGCCCATCGCTGCCGCGCAGGCGACCACGACACCGATGGAAGTCCCACGAAGAGGGCACACCTTTGGCTGCATGTCGACTCCCACGGCGACGCGCCGTATTTCCACTGGTAACCGAACGGCGATGGTTGGTGTGGGGACGCAGGGACTCCGTGTCCCCGTCCTCCATGGGAGTTAACGACGACAGAGGCGCGGCCAAACGCTCGTCACGTCACTGACCACCACAACCTCAGCCGCCAGCGGTGGGAGGATCGAGTCACCGGAGCGGATCAGAACCCGCTGCTAAAACGAGCGCCGGCACGCCACCTCTGGCTAGAATTTTGAATCCGACCGGCGGCGTAGGAGCGCCGCGTGATGCCCAACCTCGGCCACATCTACCGAAGCACAGTCAATCGACATGCCTTACCCTGCGGCGTTGCTCCTGTTGCGCTCGATCATGTGCGCCAGGCGTTCTCGGAGATGGCGAAGACACTGCGCGATCAGGACGCGTCCATCGAGGAGTGCGAGCGCTTTCAAAACGCCATCGCGCAGGCCATCAACGACGCGGGCGGAATGGACTCGGCGGAGCGGCTCGCCGCGGTAAATACGTTGCTCACGGCGTTTGATGGGCGGCCGCGACGCGTGTCGTTGAGGGTGATTCGATCGGAGTTCCTGAGGCACGTTCGTTTGCCGGAGTGGCGCGAACCGGCGTCACTCGTCCTCGAACGGCGCCGCTAGCACTTCGGGTGTCCCGCCCCGTTCATTCCACCTCAACGAACTGGTCGGTGGACACCACGACTCGAGCCCCCATCAGTGGGGGGACCGCGTCAACGCCAAGCGGGACGCGCACCCGGGTGTCCCCCACTCGCCCCATCACATCGGGCGGTCCGACCACATCAAGGATGCCGTCCACTGTCATAAAAAACTGCAGGGGCCCGGATCCCAACTTCAGGGCATCAGGTCGAACCGCCACCTTTCGGCCGGCAGCGCCAAGCACCGCGAATCCCAGGACTCTCGCGACTTCGGCTGTTCGCGGATCGGCCGCGACTGCCTTTCTGTCGCCGGCCGCGTGAACTCGTCCCCCGATCAATACGATCAGGTCGTCGGCGAGCCGGAGCGCCTCTTCGCGTCTGTGGGTCACGAACACGGTCGTCGCGCTGAACGCCGCCAGGATCGACGGCAGTTCGTCCACCAACTGCGTGTAGGCCCGTTCATCGAGACCCGCCAACGGCTCGTCCAGCAGCACGAGCGGCGCCCGGAGGCACAGCGCTCGCGCGAGACTCACCCGCCGTCCCTCCCCGCCGGACAATCGATCCGCGCGTCGGTCGAGCAGGTGTCCGATGCCGAGGAGATCTACGGCCTGGTCGATGCGATGGCGCATCTGCGTCTCGTCGATGCGGCGAAGACGCAAGCCAAGTTCCAGGTTGTAACGAACCGAGTGCCGTAGGAACACATCTTCCTGGAATACGTACGCGAGTTCTCGCGATTGGGACGAGCGCGAGCCGCCAACCCGCACCGTTCCCGCATGCGACGCCTCGAGCCCGGCGATGACCCGAAGCAAGGTCGTCTTGCCGGAGCCGTTCGGACCGAGAACGGCGGTCGTGCGCCCGCCGCGCATCGACAGCGACGGCACGTCGAGGACGATCCGGCCCTCACGCCCGACGCGCAGGTTGTCGATCGCGAGGTCGCTCATCGGCTCCCGCGCTGTTGCACGGCCGTCAGCGTGAGATTCACGGCAAACGACAACACCAGCAGCACGAGCCCGAGCGCGAGCGCCCGCTCGATTTCCCCCCGGCTCGTCTCGGTCACAATCGCCGTCGTCAGGACGCGAGTACTCCGTTCCAGGTTGCCGCCCACGATCATCGAAGCACCGACCTCGGATGCAATGGCACCGAACGCCGCCATGATCGCCGCCAACACGCCGAGCTTCGCCTCCCGAGCCAGGAGCCAGAGTGTCCGGGGGCCACCCGCCCCGAGAACCGCCAGCAGGTCGGGCAGACGCGGCGGCAGTGCCTGAATGGAGGCGGCGGTGACGCCCACGACGATCGGGGTGGCAATCAGAAACTGCGCCAGCATCATGGCCGTCTGGGTGTAGATCAGGCCGAGGTCACCGAATGGGCCGCTTCGCACGAGCAGTACCCACACGATGACGCCCACGACCACCGGCGGCATTCCCATGCCGGTGTTGACGGCCCCGAGCAGCGTCGTGCGTCCACGAAAAGTCGCGCGCGCGATCGCATATCCGACAGGGACACCAACCAGCGTTGCGAGCATCGTCGCAGTCCCGGACACGACCAGCGTCCGGACGACGATCGCAAGCGTGGACGAGCCGCCGAGCACTTCAAGCACCAGGCAACGGCCTACCGACCGGCTGGAAGCGCAGCGGGGAAGAACAGCGACTCGCCGTAGACGTCACGCTTGAACGCGGCAATGGCACGCTGGACCGGCACGGACACGAGAAAGTCGATGAACGCGCCGGCCTCGCGCCGTTTCACCTTGGGATGCTTCGCAGGGTTCACTGCGTACACATGGTAGATGTTGTGCAGGGTCGAGCCGCCTTGAAACAGGATCACGAGGCCGAGCCGTCGCCTGAGAGCCAGATACGTGCCGCGATCCGTGAGCGTGTAGGCTCGCATCTGGTCCGCCACGTTCAGCGTCGCCGCCATCCCCTGCCCTGTCTCCTGACGTTTCGTGAGCGAACCAGGATCGACCTTGGCGGCTGCCCACAGATCGAGTTCCTGCGTGTGCGTGCCTGACCCGTCGCCGCGAGACACGAACACGCTTCGCGCCCCGATTGCTCTCATGGCGTCGGCAATCGACTGGGCTCTGCGGAGGCCGGCCGGATCGTCGGACGGCCCCACCAGGACGTAATCGTTGTGCATGACGAGCCGACCGTCGATCAGGTCTCCGCTGTCCACGTAACGCTGCTCTGCAGCTGGGGCATGAACCAGGATGACGTCCGCATCCCCACTGGCGGCCATTCTCAGTGCCGCTCCGGTGCCGACGGCGATCACCTTGACGCCGATCCCTCGCTCCCGTTCGAAACGGGGGACGAGGTCGTCGAGCAGCCCGCTGTCTTGGGTACTGGTCGTCGTGGCGAGAATGATCGATGCCCTCGACTGCGCGGCGCCGTACAGGGGAACCGACAGAGCAATCAGCAGCGCTATCCCGAGGCGACATGCGTTTATCATCCTGAGCTCTTCATGCAGCGGACCGGGGTACCCGGGATCATTCTGGACGGTCAACTGTCGCGGATACCGGCTGTGTATCGTCGGCTGGGACCGGTGTTGGGAGTCGCGGCACACGGCAATCGCCTTGCCGACACCGCAGACGCTCTGCTCGCAAAATATCGGGGAGCCCTGTCCAGCGGAGACCCGGTGCGGGTGTACCTCTACCATCTCGACCTCACCGACGCGCAATTGCCACGGCTTCTCCGCCAGTAACCCGGAATCGACGTCGCACCCCGATTGGGCGTCTCGGCTGACGACCTCCAGCCGTCGGGCGTTCCGCGTATCGGGCGTTCATGCGAGGTTTTTGGAGCCTGCTCGGCAGAAGCTCTGCAAGGGTTGGAACCGTCGAGCTTTGGAGGCCCTCACCGCGGGCAGTCTATTAGTCTCCAGGAGTGGTGTAGGCGCAGGCGCGTCGTGCAGGCCATCAAGCGTTGGCGAGCGCCGACCCGCGCTGCCAAGAGCTCAGCAGTTAGTACCGTTTTCACACCTTACAAGCGCAGGCATTCCCGCAGCATCGCGAATCTGCACTGATCCGCCCCTGGAACGGCGGTTGGACGCAGCGCGCCCGTCGTAGGGACCCCCGGCAGCCGAAGGCGTCTCGGCTCTTACACGCCGGGACCTTTGCCAGGCGAGTGGTTGGTCCCGATCATGCTAAACAGCGTTACTCGGTGAGGCCTATGCGTCCTGAGCCCGACCCGCTCGAAGTCCCGTATTGCCCCACGTGCCGGTCCCGCTGCGAGCATCTCTCGTATCTGCCGCTGCTCTGGATGCACGTCTTCCGGTGCCTCGACTGCGGGACGCAGTTCACGCTGAGCAACTTCACCGAGCCGAGCCACGCTGAGTCCGGTGAACCGGCCGTGGCGGTTCAGCACTCCGTGCGCCGCCAGCGCTGACGCCGTTCCCGCAAGCACCTGGATAACCCTCGGTGTGCGACTCGCCACCGAGCCGCGCGATCCTCGCCGCGGCGTCCTCGATGTTCGGCAGGCCGACATCGGCGAAACGGTCGATGTCCCCTTCTGCCGTCGACCAGTTCGAGACCGGGATCCGCACCTGATTCAAGACGATGTCGTTCAGGACGTGCACGCTGGCTGAAGCCCGCCCCTCATTGCGGTGTTTTATGTCTGCATAGGGGCAACTATCTAGGTCGAGACCGCGCCCAATTACCTGAAAAGGCCGGCGTCGTCCTCAAAAAGCCAGCGTCCTAGTCGGTACGAAAATTGAACTCGCCTCGTGGCCGGTGTGGTCCTCGGGCCTCGGCCCGTGTGGTGACGGCCATTGGTGGTCCAGTCTTGACCGCCTGGCAGGCGGGCCGCCAACTGGCCCGGACCGATCCCTGACGCCGCCATGAACCCGCCCCGCATTGCGATCACCATGGGCGATCCGGCCGCAATCGGTCCCGAAATCCGCCTTCGTCTCTTGAACGATCTCGAGGTGGCCGCAGACTCCGTTCCGATCATCCCGACGCCAGCGTGGCGCGAAGGTTGCACATTTCGCTCACTGCCCCGATCATGGTCGCACCCTTGGCTGCTGGCACCAGCCGGAGATGCGTGGGCCGTCGGTCCTGACCTGCGGTCCGGCCAGCTGAGCCGTTGTCGCGCAGCGGCCGGCAAAGGTGATCTCGTTTGTCGGGAGTGGTTGGAATGACACCGCCGGGCGATCGCGCTTCCGCTCAACCCCGCCTATCCAGTCTGGCGCCGCGCCGTTCGCGTGCGCGCAGGATCCTCGAGTCATCACTCCTGCTTGCTCTGGCCATCACGACCATCGGCTGCGGGTCCGAGTCGAGCACGTCGACGGGGCCGTCTCCGGTGAAGTGCCAGGTGTCGCTGGAGGCGCCTTCGAGCTCGATCGAGCCCGCCGGCGGGAAAAACGCCATCACGGTGTCGGCGCAGCCGGAATGCAGTTGGACCGCTTCGTCCAGCGCGACGTGGATCACCGGTCTCACGCCGTCGTCCGGTCAAGGCAGCGGGCGGGTCGAATTTCAGGCCGCCGCCAACCCCGCTGCCACGGTGCGGCAGGGCGAGATCGCGGTCAACGACCAGAAAGTCCCCGTCCAGCAGCGACCCGCGGCCTGCCGATTCGAAGTCTCGCCTCTCAATCCGACTATTGGCGCCGACGGAGGAACACTCACCATCGCGGTCTCCACGCCCACGGGCTGCGGCTGGCAGGCCGGTATCGACGTTGGCTGGGTTGCGTTGACGGGCGCGAGCGGCACGGGGAGCGGCAGCGTCCGCCTTCGGGTCGACCCCAACGCGGGCGCAACGCGAAGCGCCGCGCTCAGCCTGGCTGGCGTGACGGTTACGCTGACCCAAGAGTCGTCCACGGGGCCAACCTCACCAAATCCAAACCCGAACCCGAATCCAAACCCGAACCCAAACTGTGTGTTCTCGCTGGAGCGGGCGAACGCGGCGGTGAGTGCCGCGGGAGGCTCGTTAACCGTTGCCGTCAATGGTCCTGCCGGCTGTTCACGAACGGCAACGAGCGAGGCGTCTTGGATCACGGTCGTTGGTGGTGCAAACGGGACAGGCAGCGGTGCCGTCACGTTCAATGTGGCGTCGAACAGCGGCGCTGCCCGCACCGGCACCCTCACCATCGCCGGCCGGCCGTTCGCGGTGAGCCAGGCGGGGGCCGGGGCCGGGCCAAGCTGCTCCTACTCGGTTGCTCCGGACAATCAATCCATGGGCGCGGCCGGTGGGGCGGGCGCCGCGACTCAGATTTCGACATCGGCCGGGTGCCCGTGGATGGCGGCGAGCCAGGCATCCTGGATTACGTTGACGTCGCCGGCGAGCGGCAACGGACCCGGAACGGTCACGTTCAACGTGGCGGCCAACAGCGGTGGCGCGCGAACCGGCACCCTCGCAATCGCGGGGGACACCGTTACGATCAGCCAGGCGGGTGCCGCGGCGCCAAGTTGCACGTTCTCGATTGATTCCAGCAATCAGGCGATTGGCGCCGACGGCCGGGATCGCGTCAGAGTCGACGTCTCGACGGCGGCGGGCTGCGCGTGGTACGCCACGAGCAATGCGGGGTGGATTGCGCTTGTCTCCGGTGCGAACGGCAACGGTGCTGGCGCGGTGACGTTCAGCGTCGCGGCCAATACAGGCACGGCGAGGACCGGCACGCTCACGATTGCAGGGCAGACGTTCACCGTCACGCAGGCTTCTGGCTGCACGTACTCGATCAATCCGACGGGGCAGGAGATCGACGAGCAGGGCGGCCCAGGTGCTCCGGTCGCTGTCTCGGCAGGCGCGGGCTGCACCTGGACGGCGATAAGCAACGATTCGTGGATCACGATCACCGACGGAGCGTCGGGCAGCGGTAATGGCACCGTCCGGTACAACGTGGGGTCCACCAACGGCAAGAAACGAACCGGCACGTTGACCATTGCTGGCCGGACGTTCACGGTCGATCAAGACAAGAAGAACTGATAGACGGGCCGCCGATGAGCATTCGTACGCCAGTAGTCTTGATTGCTTTTGCGGTCGTCGCGTCGGCGACGCCGGTTGCGGCGCAGCAGACGGTCAGCGAAGTCCTGTCGTTTCTCCTGACCAACCGGTCGATCCCGACCGGCGATTTCGTTCAGGATGCGAGAGCCGCCGCGGCCACTCGCGACACGATCTCCACCTTCCTGCTCGTCGAGCTGGCCACGTTGCCCGTGACGTCGTCCGCCAGCGCCTTCACATACCGCCTGGATCGCAATCTGGGAACGGTCGTACGGTCGAGCGACAGCTTCGGGCCGTTTCTCATCGAACGGTCGCTGACCTCGGGACTCCTCCGGGGCTCGCTCGCGCTCAGCTATCAGTCCGCGTCGTTCGACACGATCGACGAACGCAACTTGACGGACGGCACCCTCGTCGCAACCGCCAGCCGGCTCCGAGGCGATACTCAGCCGTTTGACGTCGAAGCCGTCTCCCTCGACATCCACACGAACACGGTGACGCTGCTGGGCAACATCGGCGTCACGGACCGCCTGGACATCAGCGCAGCTCTGCCGTTCGTGTCTCTATCGTTGAACGGCCGTCGGGTGGACACCTACCGGGGGACCGAGCTCGTGCAAGCGATCGCGTCCTCCTCTGCTTCGGGACCCGGCGACTTCCTGATTCGCGGCAAGTACAATGTCCTCCGCCGCACGGGAAGCGGACTGGCGATCGGAGGCGAGGCCAGATTGCCGACGGGCAACGAGCAGAATCTCCTGGGCACGGGTGAGGCCTCGATCAAACCTCGCTTCATTGCTTCGCTCGAGCGCGACCGGGTCGCCGTCCACGGCGACATCGGCTACGCGTTCGGTGGCCTGTCCGACGAGCTCGTGTACGGAGGCGCGATCACTGTGCTTGGCACGCCCCGATTGACGTTCGTTGGCGAGATCGCCGGTCGTCGGCTCTCGTCGGCGAGCCGCCTGACTGAAACCACCGAGTCGCACCCCACTCTCGTGGGCGTTGATACGATTCGGCTCACGAGCGTCGAAGGCGCCGCCGGACGAATGGTTGGCCTCATCGGCGTCAAATGGAACATCGCCGCCACGTTGCTGCTCAGCGCCAACGTCGTGCGGCCCCTCACCAGTGCCGGACTGAACGCTCGCTGGATTTCGACGTTCGCGTTGGATTATTCGTTCGAGCCTTGATCTCATGGACAGACCCGACGAGTCGCGGCGGCAGCACGTGACGGCGTCTGACCCGAGCAGGCCCGCTGCGCCCAGACGCGATCCGCACACTCCGGAACCGGCGTCGACCGATTCTGTCTTGAACGGACTCAATTTTTTCGCGGACGCGACGGAGCCGGCGTCGATCGATCCTGTCTTGATCGAGCTCACCAGGGACGAGCAGCTGAACGGACTCGATTTTTTCGCGGCCGAAGAGCCCCAGATATCCGAGCGCGTGCCCGCTCCCGTCGATAGCATCGAGATCCCCGATCCAACACCCGGGTTGATTGCCAGGGACCCTGCGCCGAAAGTCGACAAAGCGCAACCGAAACCACCACCAGTACACCCCGAAGCCTGGGACTCGCTGACATGGCAGGCGCCACTCTTGGCAGCCGCGCTCGCAGCAGTCGTGGTGGTTTACGGCTTCATGTCAGTCCGTGTGATGCGCACCACCCCCGGCGGTCAGCTCGCGACCTTGACTGACCGGACTGCTGAACGCACCAAGCCAGCACCCGACGTGCCCGCGACAGCGGCAGTCGCCGCCACTCCGACTCCTTCGACTGGGACGCGACCTGCAACTGATGAGCCGACGTCGCTCACCTTTGCGGAGCTCATTGACGACCTCGCCGCATCAAACAAAGTGAGCGAGCCTTTCGTGAGTCGCGAGAGCGCCACGCTGCCAGCACCTGCACGACCAGCCCCACCGAGCTCGCCGGGACGCCAGGCGGCACGAGTGCGACGTGATCCACCGATTCGGAGTGCTGCGGTTCCGCGTCCGAGAACGGCCGAACCGGTGCCGGTTCCGGAACCTGCGGTCGCGCCGCTCGTCAGCAGCCCGACGCTGCCCGCCAGTCTCCCAGTGCAGCCGAGTCCGGTGGCCGTTCCGGCCCCTCCGCCTCGCGCGGAAGCGAGCGCGGCCCCATTGCCGCGGATACCCGCACCGGAGACAGCCATTCAGACGGTGTTGACGCAGTATCGCATCGCGTACCGAGAGCTCGACGCCGGTGCCGCACGAGCGGTCTGGCCCAGCGTCGACGCCAAGGCGCTGCGCAAGGCGTTCGATCGCCTCGAGCAACAGGACCTGATCTTCAATTCCTGTCAGATTGCGATCGATGACGTTCGTGCAGTGGCTTCCTGTCATGGCTCGGCCTGGTACGTGCCACGAGTCGGCAACAGGGACCCGCATGACGATCAGCGGCAATGGGAATTCAAGTTGAGCAAGGTCGACGAAGTCTGGCTGATTGATACGGTGTCCGCGCGCTAGTTGGTCGCGCGCCAAACGGCGGCCTGAGCCGTTGCGCCGCGTGCGCACCCGCACTACACTCCGCTCCGCACATCTCTTTTCAAGCCGGCCCCCTGCAGAGAGGGAGTCACTCCATGCGTCGGAGCGTGTTACTGGGTTGTCTGGCCGCGGCCTTCCTCGCCGGACTCACGGTCGCGCAGAGCACCACGCCGCCTCCCGACGCGCGGACCGTGCGGCTCGAGGGCGGCCGCTTCGCGCCGCTGACGTACGAGCAGATGACACCGGAACAGAAGAAGGTGTTCGAGACGCTGCTGAACGGCCCACGGCGCGGCGCCGCCGGTCCCTTCAACATCCTGCTGCGAAGCCCGGAGATGGCCAACGCCGCCCAGTTGCCGGTCTCGAGGTCCGCTTCAACTCCTCGATTCCGCGAAAACTGAGCGAACTGGCGATGCTCGTCACGGTGCGGCACTGGATCGTGCACTTCGAATGGTATGCGCACTCGCGCTCGTCGCTGGCCACGGGGATCAGCCAGGCGACGATCGACGCCATCAAGGCCGGCACGCGGCCGACAGCCATGCCGCCGGACGAGGATGCGATCTATACGTTCTGTAATGAACTGTTGGCCACGAAGCGCGTCGGCGACGCCACCTATCAAACGGTCAAGGACCGGCTGGGCGAGCGCGGCGTCGTCGACCTGATTGGCATCGTTGCCTACTATCAGATGGCGTCGATGCTGCTGAACGTCGACCGGTATCCGCTGCCGGCCGGAGTGAAGCCTGAGTTGACGCCGTTTCCGTAGACGGCGCCAGCGAAGCTCTTCTCGATACACCAACTGGTGAGAGATGAGCACAGCACATCGTCTGGCGGCGATGACACGATCCGCGCCATCGTCGGCGGTATCGTGGCCATGTCATGCGCGGATTCCACCATTCCGGCTGATTGGATCGCGCAGCGAGAGCCGCTGCCGGAGGACTGCTCGGCCGCCTCCTTCCCCCTTCGAACGGACTGACAGATGGCGAAGAATCCCGGGGCGCCGATCCGCTATCATCGCGGGCGATGAAACCAGCCGACTGCATTCTGTTCAGTGGCGGTGCTCCGGGCGCTGAGGCGCGATTCGGCGACTGCGCCGAGCGTCATGGCGTCGAGGAAGTGAATTTCACGTTCGATGGCCACCGGATCGAGCGCCACCGCGGCGTCCGCGTGCTCAACCACGAGGAACTGCTGGGGGGTGACATCAGCCTGGCATACGTGTCACGGCTGATGAACCGGCGCTACACGGAGGGACCGACCCTGCGGAAGATCCTGCAGACGCTTTGGTACCAAGTGAACCATGGCCAGGAGATCTACGTCATTGGCACCATCCAGGACGATCTGACGGTCCGCGGCGGCACCGGGTGGGGCGCGGAATTCGCCAAGCTGTGCAACAAGCCGCTGTATGTATTCGATCAGGACAAGAACAGCTGGTTTGCGTGGACGGGCGACCTGTGGACGTCAGTCGGTCAGAACGAACCGGTGATCACCCACCCGCACTTCACGGGTACCGGGACGCGAACGCTGAGTGAGAACGGGGCTCGCGCGATCGAAACACTCTTCGACCGGAGCTTCGCGTAACGATCACCGCAGAGCTTGAGGCGGCGTGACAGCGCGCTCGGATACTTCTTGTAAGCCCCGGGCGCAACGGCGCTAGAATCCCACTCAGGCGCAGGACGCCCTTCTGGAGGCAGGCATGAAGACCGTCCGACAGATGCTCCACGGCAAGACTCTCCTCATCTCGATCTCATCGACGGCGACCGTCTACGACGCCCTGGCCCTGATGGCCCGGCACGACGTCGGCGCGCTCGTCGTCCTGGACGAAGGCCAGCTCGTCGGCATGTTCTCCGAGCGCGACTATGCGAGGAAGGTGATCCTTCACGGCAAGACTTCGAAGGACCTCACCGTGTCCGAAATCATGACGCCGCGCGTGCTCTGTGTGGGGCCGGACGACTCGGTCGAGGCGTGTATGGCGCTCATGACCGGCAAGCATGTGCGGCATCTTCCCGTCATCGACGGGAGCACGGTGGTCGGCCTCGTGTCGATCGGCGATGTCGTCAAGGCGCTGCTACACGAGCAGCAGTTCGTGATCAACCAGCTAGAGCGCTACATCACGGCCTGAGCGCGCGCCTTACCGGGACTTCTCGACGGTCCCGCGCTCCTGGGCGCGAGCGCCTCTCATGATGTTCTGCAGCGCGTAATTGCCCTCATGGCACGCGTATTCGAACATGCCATACCGGTCGTCGCGCCCGAGGTCGAAGCGCATCGTGAAGGGCGCGGTCCAGATACCCGGGTCATTGATCGTGAGCGAATAGCTGATGGTCGTATCGCTCGTACGGGTGAAACGCTCGGTCACTTTCAGCGCGTCGCTGGCCCCGTTGCCGTTCATGCCCACGCCCATCCGATCGAGGAAGTTCGTGGTCTCGACGACCAGCGTGTCGCCCTCCCAGTG
>Ga0070675_100000626_pt1 | contig 24456 bp, 12 predicted proteins | sample KBSM43metaG_FD_65343 | JGI IMG/M metagenome (GOLD analysis project Ga0070675, IMG submission 65343) | Miscanthus rhizosphere microbial communities from Kellogg Biological Station, Michigan, USA - KBS M4-3 metaG | ecosystem: Host-associated > Plants > Roots > Rhizosphere > Soil ... | reverse complement strand
GCGGCGTCGCGCCACCGCCGCCGCGCGGCGAGCACGAGCGCCGCCGCGGGCACGAGCACGACGCCGTGCGTGCGCACGAGCGCGCACACGCCGATGGCCGCGCCGAGCGCGAGCACGCGCCACGCCGGCACCGGCTCGTCGACGAGCCGCTCGAGCGCGAGCAGCAGCGTCAGCGCGATGGCGAGGAAGCACAGCTCGGACAGCACGAGGTTGCCGAGGATGAGCAGCGGCACGCTCACCGCGGTGACCGCGCCGACGCCGATCGACCACGGCGCACCGAGCCCGACGCGCGAGCGCAGCAGCCGCGCCACGCAGATCGACGCCACGGCGAGGAAGATGGCGTTCAACGCCTTGAATGCGACGACGCTCGCTGGAAACGCGGGCACGACGAACGAGAGCAGCGCGAGGAGCGCGGGGTAGCCCGGCGGGAAGTGCGTCGCCGCCGGATGTCCGGGCACGTTCAGGTACCGGTAGCCTTCGCCCGCCGCGATCGCGCGGGCGAGGATGACGTAGAACGAGTCGTCCGCCACGACTCCGACGGGCAGCGCGTCCACGACGGCGATCCCCGTCGCGAGCGCGAGCGCGCCGACGCACACGAGCGCGACCGGCCACCACGCCGTGGCGCGGCGCGGTTCTGCGTCAGCCGTGGCGGCCGGTCGCGACAGATCCTCGCGATCCAGGGGCACTGCGAGGGTCACGCTTCGACGCCGTACCGCGAGAGCTTGCGATAGAGCGTCGACGGATCGATGCCGAGCACTTCGGCGGCGCGGCTCTTGTTGCCGCCCTCGCTCTGCAGCACCCACATGATGTACGCGCGCTCCACCGCCTCGAGCGTCGGGTTCGCCGGCGGCCGGTCGGCGACGAGCGGCTCGCTCACACGCGCCGTGACGCGCTCGGGAAGCGCGGACACCGGGATGGAATCGCGCGACGTGAGGATGACCGCCCGCTCCAGCGCGTTCTCCAGCTCGCGCACGTTGCCGGGCCACGAGTACGACACCAGCGCGTCGAGCGCATCCTCCATGAGCGTCTTCGGCTCTTCTCCACGCAGCGCGGCGATGCGCGCGAGGAAGTGCTCGGCCAGCAGCGGGATGTCGTCGGCGCGCTGGCGGAGCGACGGCAGGTGCAGGGCGATCACGTTCAGCCGGTAGTAGAGATCGCTCCGGAAGCCGCCGCGCTTCATCTCCTCGTCGAGGTCGCGGTTCGTCGCCGCGAGCAGCCGCACGTCGATCGGCAGCGGGTCCGTCGCGCCGACGGGGATCACTTCGCGATGCTGCAGGACGCGGAGGAGCTTCACCTGCGTGGCGGGGGTCGTCTCGCCGATCTCGTCGAGGAAGAACGTTCCCTTCGAGGCGGCCATGAACAGACCCATCTTGTCCTTCACCGCGCCGGTGAACGACCCCTTCACGTGCCCGAACAGCTCACTCTCGAGCAGGCTCTCGGGAAGCGCGCCGCAGTTGATCGACGCGAAGCTCTTGTCGCCGCGGCTCGAGAGCTCGTGGATGTAGCGAGCGATCACTTCCTTACCGGTCCCCGACTCCCCCTGGATCAGCACCGTGGAGTCGGTCGGCGCCACGGTCTCGGCGAGGCGAAGCACCTCGAGCCAGCTCCGGCTGTTGCCCACGGGACGCCCCGACGCGGCCTGCGCGTGGCGCTTGATCTCCTGGCGCAACGAGCGGTTCTCGACGCGGAGCTCGCGATGCTCGCCGGCCCGCTTGAGGATCGCCAGCAGCTCGTCGTTGCCGAACGGCTTCTGGATGTAATAGAAGGCACCCTCGTTCACCGCCTGCATCGCCGACTGCAGCGTCGCCTGCGCGGTCATGAGAATCACCGGCGTGTCCGGATTCTGCTGCCGCGCCGCGGCGAGGATCTCGACGCCGCCCACGTCCGGCATGCGGACGTCGGAGAGCACGATGTCCGGCTGGAGCGACGCCAGCTGCGCCAGGCCCTGCCGGCCCCCATGCGCGGTGTGGGTGTCGAAGCCGGCGTTGCGCAGCAGGATGCCGAGCGACTCGAGAATCCCCTGCTCGTCGTCGACGACGAGGACTTTGGGGGTGCGAAGAGCGATCACGTGAGCACCGCGACGGAGGAAGTGGGAGTGCCGAAAGGCCGGCGCGACGGCTCGGCGCGAGGCAGCACGACGGTGAATCGCGTGCCGGCCGGGCTGCTGTCGACGAATACGAGACCGCGGTGTGCGTCGATCGCGCGGTGGACGACGGCGAGCCCGAGACCGCTGCCGCCGGGCTTGGTCGTGAAGAACGGGTCGAACAGGCGATCGCGAACCTCGTCGGGGATTCCGCTCCCCGAGTCGGTCACGGTGAGCATCACGGCGCCGTGGTCGAACCGCGTGCCGCCGACGTGCTCCGGAAGTGCCGGCCGCACCGCCAGCTGCACCTCGCCCCCTTCGGGCGAGGCCTGGATGGCGTTGAGCAGGAGATTGAACACGGCCCGGTGCAGCAGATCCTCGTCGCCGTCGACGATGAAGTCGCCCAGGTCGGCATCGCAGGTCAGGCGGACGCCGTCGGGACGGTTCGGGCTCGCTTCCGCGAGCCGCGTCGCGGATTCGCCGAGCAGTCCGAGGTCGAGCGGCTCGACCCGCGCGACGCGTACGCGCGCGAAGTCGAGGAACTCCGAGAGCAGGCGGCTCAGGCGATCCGATTCGCGCATCACCAGTCGCGCCAGCGTCTGCTCGTCCTTGCCGGAGAACGGCGAGCGCGAGAGCTGTTCCACGGCGCTCCGTATGGAAGCGAGCGGGTTCTTGATCTCGTGCGCCAACGACGCCGACAGCTCGGCCACGCCTTCGAGGCGCTCGGCGCGGAGCCGGAGCACCTCCATGCGCTTCTGATCCGAGATGTCCTGGAAGATGGCGGTCGCCGTCCGGTCGGTCCGCAGGCCATCGCCGTCGGTGTAGGTGGTCGTCACGCCGATGGACAGGCGCTTCCCCGCGACGCTGATCGTGCCCTCGCCGCGGGTCGTGCGAAGCCGCCTCGTCACGGCGCGCTGCAGCGACTCGCCCAGCTCGGGGGCGATCGTCCGCAGGCGGCCGAGGACGTCCCTGCCCTGCATCGTCTCGAGATCGAGCGCGAGCAACTGCTCGGCCATTGGATTGGCGAACAGGAGGCGGCCGGACTCGTCGATCGTCACGATCCCGCTGCGGATGTTGTGCAGGATGTCCGCGGCCTGGAGCCGCACGTGCGCCAGCTCCGCTTCGGTCCCCGCGCCGAGCTCCTTGACCTTGGCGCTGAGGTACGCGCTTCCGAGCGCCACGATGGCGAAGACGCCGAGCTGCAGCCAGACGCCGACCGTGAACGGCGACCCGACGCTCCAGATCGCGTCGGCGACGTAGAGCACGTTCCCCAGAGCGGCCACGAGGAGCCCGCCCCCCACCGGGAGCAGCAGCGACGACGTGGCGATGACCAGGATGTAGAGGGCGGCGAACTGGGAGGGATTCCCGTTCGTCGCGGTCACGTGCACGACGGCAGTGACGAGCAGGAGGTCGAAGACCGCCTGGAGATAATAGAAGGTGTTGTTGAGCTTCCGGTGGTAGAATCCGCTGAACAGGACGGACGCGCCGGTGACGATGAGGGAGGCGACGAACGCCAGCGTCGCGACGAGGAGCTTCCGGCCGTCGGTGTCCGGGTTCTGCCAGACCATCACCGCGGCGAGGAAGATCGCCCCGGCGATCGAGAGGCGCCCGACGTAGACCCAGCGGACGAGGCGCGCTGGGTCCAGCAGGAACGCTCGTTCCTCGTCGAGAAGGCGGGTCGGGAGTTTCACGGCGCGTCTCGCAAAGTGCCAGAGGCGGTGGGGAGGATCGAATCTGGCATTCTGCCACTGTTCATCTCGCTGGACGACCGGCCACCAGAGGGGTTACGCGATGAGCAAGGAAGGGGTGTTGGAGGTGTCCGCGGAACTGGCGATCCCACGCTGGGAGTTGGAGTTCCGGGCGTCGCGTGCCGGCGGCGCGGGGGGCCAGCACGTCAACACGTCGAGCACCCGGATCGAGCTGCTCTGGAACGTCGCCCGGAGCACCGTGCTCGACGACGAGCGGAGGGCCCGCATCTCCGCCCGCCTGGTGACGCGCATCGACGGCGAGGGGTGGCTACGGGTGGTCGCCAGCTCACGTCGAAGTCAGCAGCAGAATCGGGAGGCGGCGGAGGCCCGGCTGGCGGAGCTGGTGCGCGGGGCGCTCGTGGTGCGGAAGCGCCGGCGTCCCACGAAGCCCACCCGCGCCTCGAAGGAGAAGCGGATCGGCGACAAGCGAAAGCGGAGCGAGACCAAACGGATGCGCCGGGGCGACGCGGACTAGCGCGAGCGGCATCGCCCTTGGGCGGGGGATGAAAGCGTCCCCTCCGACCGTCTGCACTGGGGTGAGAGCGGCCAGCCGACACGGGACAGTTCACCCCGACGGGGAGCACAGGGGGTGACGTGCGCATCACGTGTCAAATACAGGGCGTGCATATGGGACGAACAGCCGCTTGTGTCCCGTTGCGCCCAGGCCGAGGTTAGGCACCGGGCCCGAGCGCATACTGACGCTGCCGGCGCAGCAAGCTGGTCGAGCACCGTTTCAACCGTTCGTGCAGGTCGGTCAGGGTAAGCGGGCGGGGCACCAACTTTGCCCCTTCCATGTACGAGGCGTCGCTTCGCGGCGCACTCGACACGATCCTCAGACGCGGTTCGTTCCGCGGGATTCGCGCGATGACTTCCTTCGCTCCCCGCCGCGCAGGGCTATTTGCCCTGCTCGGTGCGCTCCTCGCTGGAGCGCCTGCCCCCGTGGCAGCGCAGTACTTCGGTCGCAACAAGGTACAGTACGAGAAGTTCGACTTCCGGCTCGTACGGTCGTCGCACTTCGACCTGTACTACTATCCCGCCGAATCGCTCGTCGTGCACGACGCCGCGCGACTGGCCGAGCGATGGTACGCGCGACATTCGGACAGCTTCCGGCACACCTTCGACCGGAAGTCGGTGGTCTTCTATGCCGACCACCCCGACTTCCAGCAGACGAACGTGATCGGCGAGGAGCTGTCGGAGGGCACGGGAGGCGTCACCGAAGGGTTGCGCACCCGCGTCATCATGCCGTTCACCGGCATCTACGCCGACAACGACCACGTGCTCGGCCACGAGCTCGTGCACGTCTTCCAGTACAGCGTCGCCGAGGCGGGCCCCGGTGGGCTCGCGCGGCTCGGCGCCCTGCCCCTCTGGCTGATCGAGGGCATGGCCGAGTACTTCTCGCTCGGGCGCGACGATCCGCTCACGGCGATGTGGCTGCGCGACGCGGCCGAGCGCGACAATCTCCCGACGATCAAGCAGCTCACGAACGACGCACGCTTCTTCCCGTACCGCTACGGACAGGCGCTGTGGGCGTACGTCGGCGGCCGGTGGGGTGACCGCGCGGTGGTCGACGTCTATCGGACGTCGCTGCGCATCGGCTTCGAGGAAGGGATCCGCCGCGTGCTCGGCGTCAGCACGGACTCGCTGTCCAAGGACTGGATCTCGGCGACGCGCCGGGCCTATCTCCCGGTGCTCGAGGGCCGCACGCGCCCGAACGGCGCGGGTGATCCGATCCTTCAGACCGGCCGCAAGTCCGGCGACATGGCGCTCGCGCCGACGGTGAGCCCCGACGGCCAGCTCGTCGCGTTCTACGCGCGGCGCAGTCTGTTCGAGATCGAGCTGTTCGTCGCCGACGCCACGACCGGCCGCGTGATCAAGAAGCTCGCGGGCCCGACGAGCGACTCGCACTTCGACGCCATCAGCTTCATCAATACGTCCGGCGCCTGGTCGCCGGACAGCAAGAAGTTCGCGTTCGTGGCGCAGGCCGAGGGCAACCACGAGATCGCGATGCTCGACGTCACCTCGGGCAACATCGAGCGCCGTGTACGCGTGCCCGGCGTCGGCTCCGTGACGCACATCGCCTGGTCGCCGAACGGGCAGACGATCGCCTTCTCGGGGATGTCCGGCGGCATCAGCGATCTGTACCTGCTGGACCTGGCAGCCGGCACCGTCCGGCAGCTCACGAACGACCGAAACGCGGACATCCAGCCGGCCTGGTCGCCGGACGGGAAGACGATCGCCTTCGCGACCGATCGCGGTCCGACGACGGACTTCACCAAGATGGTGTTCTCACCACTCCAGCTCGCGACGATCGACGTCGCGTCGGGACAGGTGAGCGTGTTCTCCCCGTTCACGCAGGGGAAGCACATCAACCCGCAGTACTCGCCGGACGGGAAGAGCCTGTTCTTCATCGGCGATCAGGACGGGTTCAGCGACATCTACCGGCTCGAGCTCGCGAGCGGCGCGGTCTCTCGCGTCACGCGGCTGTCGACGGGGGTGAGCGGCATCACGGCGATCTCGCCCGCGCTCACCGTCGCGCCGACCACGGGACGCATGCTCTTCTCGGTGTTCCAGGATCAGGGCTACGCCGTGTACGCGCTCGACTCGACGCGCACGCACGGTGAGCCGCTCGTCGCCGGAGTCGCCGTGGCGAATGCGGGAGTGCTCCCGCCGGGCGACACGCCGGGCCGCGCCACGGTGACCAACTACCTGCGTGATCCGGTCACGGGCCTCGCCACCGGCGAGGACTTCACCTACTCACCGTATCGCTCGACGTTCTCGCTCGACGCGGTCGGCCAGCCGACCGTCGGCGTCACCGCGGGCGGACCGTTCGGTACCGGCGTGGCCGGCGGCGTGTCGTTCCTGTTCGGCGACCAGCTCAGCGACCGGCAGATCGGGCTCGGCGTGCAGGCCAACGGCACGGTGCAGGACATCGGGGCACAGCTCATCTACCAGAACCTGAAGCACCGATGGAACTACGGCGCGAGCGTGCAGCACGTGCCGTATCTCACCGGCTATCTCAACTACGAGAACGTCGGGAACGGGTTCTTCCAGCAGAACCTCTACCTGCAGCGAATCTTCATCGACGAGGCGGGATTCAGCACGGCATATCCCTTCTCGTCCACCAAGCGCATCGAGTTCAGCCTGTCGGGGACCCGTCTCGGGTTCAGCACGCAGATCCAGCAGATGATCATCGACGGGTCGGGCTACGTCTACGACCAGCGAGTCGTGGACACGGCATCGCGTGCCCCGATCTACTACGGCCAGGCGAGCCTCGCGCTCATCGGCGACAGGTCGTACTCGGCGTTCACCGGTCCGATCCAGGGCTCGCGTTACCGGTTCGAGGTCACGCCGACCGTAGGGACCCTGAACTTCACCACCGCGCTCGCCGACTACCGCGAGTATCTGTTCCTGCGCCCGATCACCTTCGCCTTCCGCGGCCTGCACTACGGCCGTTACGGCAAGAGCGCTGACGACTCCACCACGCTCTATCCGCTCTTCCTGGGTGAGGAGCAGCTCATGCGCGGCTACAGCGTGGGCTCCTTCGACCAGGCCGAGTGCGGAGCGCAGAACGGTGGGTCGCTCTACACGTGCGCGTCGTTCGACCGCCTGCTCGGCAGCAAGCTCGCCGTCGCCAGCTTCGAGATCCGCATCCCGGTGTTCGGCGTTCCGGAGTACGGACTGTTCAACGTGCCCTTCCTTCCGCTCACGGTCGCGCCGTTCGTCGACGCGGGCATCGCGTGGAATGGCGCGACTCGTCCGAGCTTCAGCGCGGCCGCGAACGACCTCAAGTATCGGACTCCAGTCGTGAGCACCGGCGTCTCGGCCCGATTCAACGTCCTCGGCTACGCGATCCTCGAGGCGTACATCGCGCATCCCTTCCAGCGGCCGACGAAGGGATGGATCTGGGGCTTCCAGTTGGTACCGGGCTGGTAAGGCAGGCACTGCCGTACCGAGTACGTCGTACTCGGTACGCGGACCCGGGGGACGCCACACGAATGCGTCTCGGTTCCTCGTGAAAGAAGCCGCTCCGGCGAGAGATCTCTCGCCGGAGCGGCTTCGCATTCGTGGGGCTCGGGTGCCAGTCCGGTTACGTCGTGATACGTCGTACGGAGTACGGCAGTGCGTTCATAGCCCGTACAACACTGCGTACACGGCGCGATTTCGCACGACTGCACGCACGTAATCCCGTGTCTCGACAAACGAGATCCATTCCGCGAACTGCTCGGGATCGCTCGCGCCGGGGCGGCGCGACCAGCGCGTGACTCGTGAGGCGCCGGCGTTGTAGGCGGCGAGTGCGCGTGTCGGATCGTCCTGCCCACGCAGGCTCGACGCGAGGTGCCGGGTGCCGAGCTGCATGCTCACGTCCGGATCGAACAGGAGCACCGGGTTCCAGACCGGATAGCCTCGGCTCGACGCGAGCGACGCGCCGACCGGCGGCATCAGCTGCATCAGCCCGCGCGCGCCCACCGGCGACACGGCGTCCGGATTCCACGTCGACTCCTGGCGGATCAGTCCCGCAACGAGGGCGGGGTCGAGTCCCATCGCGCGCGAGCTCTCCTTCAGCGCATCGGCGTGGAGCACCGGGAACGCCGCCCGCAGGAGCGCGCGTGTGGCGGGTGTTCGGCGGTCGAGCGCTCGCACCGCGAGCCTGAGGCCTCGGGCCGGGAAGCCGACGTCGATGAGCGTCTGGGCGATCGTCGCCGCCTCCGCGCCGTTGCGGTCGCCGCGATCGAACAGCGCCTCGACCTCGAACGAGGCCTCCACGTCCATGCCGAGCAGGCGCAGTACGCGGATGCGTTGCGCCGCCGAGTCCACCGATGCGATGCGTGGCGCGTCGGCGCCGCCCGAAGGGAGCGAGACGGGCTGCCCCAGCCGCCGGGCGCTCACCACGCCGTAGTACGTGAACGGCGACTCCGTCGCGATCGTGCGCCATCGCGCGACGGCATCGGCTCGCCGGCCCGAGCGCTCGAGCGCGCGCGCCGCCCAGTAGCGCGCACCCGGCACTTCCTCGTCGTCCGGATGCAGTGCGACGAGCGAATCGAACATCGCCGCGGCTCGCTGCGGCTGCGCGGCGAAGGCGAGCAGCCCGCCATGAAAGCGCGCCAGCGGTGCCTGCTCGGCGGTCGGATACAGGCGCGTGAGCTCGGCGAGGCTCCGTGCCGCGCCCGCGAGATCGTTGTCGTCCACCTGGAGGTCGGCGAGGAGCAACAGCGCCGCGGCGCTCACGTTCCCGACACTCCCGTAGCGCGAGGCGACGCTGCGCAGAGCGGATCGCGCCGCGGCACCACTGCCCGACTGCAGCAATGCTCGCGCACGCTGATACGCCGCTACGCCGGCGAGCTCGCCCCCATCCCGTTCGATCTGCTCGTAGAGGCGGATCGCCTCGGCGCGTCGACCGCCGCGTGCGAGTGCGCCCGCGTACGCGAGCCGATCGCTCGCCGTGAGCGGCGCCGAGGCGGTCGTCGCGGCCAACTGGAAGCCACGGATGGCGCGCGCCGGCACGCCGGCCGTCGCCGCCGCGCGCGCCACGCGAAGCTCCTGGTCGCGCGTCAGCGGCGCGCGCAGCGTCTCGAGCACGTCGAGCGCGACGCGTGCGTCCGCCGTCTGCGGACCGCGCGCGAGGTATGCCGCGATGCGCTCCGCGACCGCTGCCTTGCCCGCGTCGTCGCGCGCCGCGAGCGCTTCGACGCGCAAAGCCGCCGGCTCGGCGCCGACGCTCCGATAGCTGCGGCCGGCACCAGCGAAGTCGCCCGTGCGCTCGCGCGCCTGCGCGTCGGTCCACGCCACGCGCGCGCGCGCTGGCGCGACCGTGATCCCGGCGAAGAGCGCCGCGCGCGCGGCGCTGTCCGACGTGACGCCGGCGGCGCGGAGCCGGAGCCAGTCTCGCGCTTCGGCGACTCGCGCCGCGGCGGCGGAGTAGAATGCCGCCGCGCTGTCGCGTGCGTTGGCGCGGTCCATCGCGCGCGCCAGCAGCACCGACCGCACGGCACGCTGTGCGTCGGTGCGTGCCGCGGCCAGCGCGCGCCGTGCGTCGTCCACGGCGGAGACGTTGCGCTCGAGTGCGGACCGCGCGAGCAGCTCGCGCCCCTCCCCCTCGAGTTCACTGTCGAGCCACGGCGCATCGCGGAGGATCCGCTCGACCTCGGTCCAGCCGCGCCACGCAGCGGCGGCACGCGCGCCGACGAGTCTTATGGCGGCGCTCGCGCTGCTCGGCGTGCGCAGCGTCGAGGCGAGCGACAGCGTCGCGGGCCACGGGCGCCCCGCGCGGACGAGCGAGTCCGCACGCACGGCGAGCGGCTCGGCAGGGAGCGCGGCACCGACGCCGCGGGCGAGGTCCACCGCCGGCGGCCCGTCCGATGTGCGGCCGTCCGTCGTCTGCGCGCAGGCCGCCGACGTCCACAGGCATCCCAGCGCGATGACCCAGGTGAGGCGTATCATGCCTCTGGCAGGGTCATGCTTCGTGCCAGATCGCCGTCCGAGCGTTCGGGTGCTCCGGCTGGACAGCGCTCCACCTCGCCGTCACCTTATCGCGCCCCTGCCCTGGAGGAGCACCATGAGTTGGCAGCCCATTTCGCTCTCGCAACTCGGCGTCCTCACCGTGATCGCCGTCGGCGCGCTCGCGCGCGGCGCGTCCGCACAGCAGGGCGTCGGCGTGTTCACCGAACACGGCGACGTCGGCAAGGTCACACGGCCGGGCTCCGCGACGTACGACTCCACGACCGGCGTGTACCAGCTCGCCGGCTCCGGGGCGAACATCTGGGCGGCGCGCGACGCGTTCCACTACGCATGGCGAAAGATGAAGGGCGACTTCATCCTCACGGCGCGCGGGCAGCTCATCGGCAAGGGAGTGGACCCGCACCGCAAGTTCGGGTGGATGATCCGCAGCTCACTCGATTCGGCGGCAGTGCACGCGAGTGCCGCGGTGCACGGCGACGGCCTCGTGTCGCTCCAGTTCCGGAAGGCGCCCGGCGGCCAGACCGAGCAGGAGCAGTCGACCATCAAGGGCGCGGACGTCATTCAGCTCGAACGTCGCGGCGGCACGTACATCATGTCCGTCGCGAAGTACGGCGACACGCTCACCAGCGTGCAGGCCACAGACATCCCACTTGGCGACGACGTGTACGTCGGTCTCTACATCACGGCGCACAACGACACGGTAACCGAGCGCGCCACCCTCTCCGACGTGCGGATCACCGTGCCGGTGCGCACCGGCTTCGTTCCCTACCGCGAGTACATCGGCAGCAACGTCGAGGTCATGGAGGTCGCGACGGGGCGGCGGCGCATCGTCTACCACGCGGACGGGTCGATCCAGGCGCCGAACTGGACGAGAGACGGGAAGGCGCTGATCTGGAATCAGGACGGCAAGCTGTATCGCTTCGACCTGAAGGCGGCACAGCCGTCGCAGATCAACACCGGCATCCGCATTCGCAACAACAACGACCACGTGCTGTCGTTCGATGGGAAGTGGCTGGCGATCAGCGATCAGAGCGACAGCGCGAGCCGCAACCAGTCGGTCGTGTACGTGGTGCCGACGGAGGGAGGGACACCGCGACGCATCACGCCGCTGTTCCCGTCGTACCTGCATGGCTGGTCGCCGGACGGCAAGCACCTCGTCTACACGGGGATCCGCGGGTCGGCCATCGACATCTATACCATCCCGGTGACGGGCGGGACCGAGCGCGCGCTGACGCAGAACCAGGCGATGAACGACGGACCAGAGTACGCGGCGGACGGGCGGATCTACTTCAACTCGACGCGCAGCGGGAAGATGCAGATCTGGCGCATGAACGGGGACGGCAGCGCGCCGCAGCAGCTCACCAACGACCAGTTCAACAACTGGTTCCCGCACGTCTCGCCCGATGGGAAGAGTCTCGTGTACATCGCCTTCCCACCCGACATCGATCCGAAGGACCACCCGTGGTACAAGCACGTCTATCTGCGCAGCATGTCCGTCAACGGCGGACCATCAAAGGTGCTCGCCTACCTCTATGGCGGACAGGGCACGATCAACGTGCCCTCGTGGTCGCCCGACGGAAGGTTCATCGCGTTCGTGAGCAACAGCGACAAGTACTGACGCAGCCGGCAGGCGCCCGGCTTTCCACCGATATGGAGCGACCGATGTACATGCGCCTGCCGACCGCCCTCGCGTTGCTCACTCTCGCCTCCGCTCCACTCGGAGCGCAGACCGTGGTGGCGCTCGACGGCTATCACAACGCCGAGCGGGCGATGCCGGAGCACTACCAGTGGGAGGGCACGACGGACGGCGGCTTCTCGAAGCTGGCGAACGGCTTTCGGGAACACGAGGTCGAGGTGCGAACGCTGCGCAGCCGGATCGACGCGGCCTCGCTGCAGGGCGTCAACCTGCTCATCGTCGTCGATCCCGACACGCCGGAGGAGACGCCCGAGCCGAAGTACATCGAGGATTCCGAGATCGAAGCGATCGCGAGATGGGTGAACGATGGCGGCCGACTCGTGCTGCTCGGCAACGACAAAGGGCACGCCGAATTCACGCACTTCAACCGACTCGCGTCGCGGTTCGGAATTCGGCTCCTCGAGGAGACGTATCCGAAGGTGAGTGGCAAGGCGATCCTCATCGCCACGGGCAAGCATCCGATTTTCGAGGGTGGGCTGCAGGCGTATCTGGTCGAGGTCGCGCCGCTGAAGCTCGTCGCGCCGGCAGAGCCGATGCTCACGCACGAGGGGACGGACGTGATGGCGCTCGCGCATGTGGGGCGCGGGATGGTGTTCGCGCTCGGCGATCCGTGGCTGTACAACGAGTACATCGAGCGGAACGACAACGTGCGCATCGCGACGAACCTGTTCCGGATGCTGCTCGAGGATTGACGAGCGAGCTCGGCGTCGCGGCTCGCGTTGCCGTCGAGCTCAGCAGAGACGCGCGAAATTCAATTGAAAATGCGCGATCATCCAACTGCGCATTTCGCACGGCTCGATCTCGCGCGCGTGGCGAACGCTGCCGGGCCGAGCGTGTTGTATAGTCACGGCGGCACCGTGGCGCGTGTGCCGCACTCGCCGCTCCAAATAAACACCCGGTCACTTCGTATGTCGTTGCGCCGCAACGCATTTTGCGGCCGTGCCCGAATGGCCAGCCGATTGCGCTAGCCCGCTACGCTCGGCGGAATCGCTTCGCCCTTTCGACAACGGCACCCCGGCCGCGAGACCGGTCCGCAAAGCCACGGATCTCTTCGAGATCGCCTGGCTTCCGAAAAAGGGTTCGTCTCTCACGTTGGCGCATCGACATGTCTGTCGATGGGCAGCGCGTCGCGTACCCCTCTGCCGACCGGAGAATTCTCATGCGCACCTACCGTGTTCTCGCCATCGTCGCCTTCGTCGGGCTCGCCGCCTGTGAGGACGACAAGGCTCAGCCCGTCGCGCCAACAGCAGCGGAGGCGGCACCCGATGCTGCATCGGCGCTGACGCCGACGAGCGGGCCCAATCTGGCGCAGCAGATCAACTCGCAGATCGCGTCGGTCTGCAAGTCGTATCGCAAAGCCGCCACGCAGGCGAAGAAAGAGCTGATCAAGAATCCGGACGACGAGCAGCTGAAGGCCGACGTCGCAGCATACGAGGCAGTGATCGACGACGCGTGCACCTGATCGACTGACTGCACGAGGCGCGTCCCCACGCGCGACGACACCTCCCAACGATCTGCTCGGCCCATCCCCAGGCCCCCCCAATGAAGAACATCCTTCGAGTCCACGCGCTTTGGCTCGCGTCGGCACTCATCCTCCTCTTCGGACCGATGTCGGCCGAAGCGCAGAAGGCCCTCGTCTACTGCCCCGCTGTCGACCAGAGCGGGTGCACGACCGTCAAGTCCGCGCTCACGAGCGCGTTCCCCGGCGGCGTCGACACGGGCGACGACGGCACGAACGGCACGGTCGACCTCCGCACGGCGGATCTCTTCCAGTACGCCGTCTTCTTCGTCCCCTCACTGGCCCAGACGGATTCGGCGGCCCCGTACGCGCGGCTGCGCGAGCAGGCCGTCGTGGACCGACTGAAGACGGCGTTGATCGGGCGTCGCGCATTCTGGTCGGGCACTCCCGATCAGGGCGTGCTCGCGGACACGCGACCACTGAAGGATCAGCTGATCCGGAATCTCGCGGCGTGGGCGAGTGGCAGCTTCGGCACGGTGAACGCGCCGGGTCTCGTCGTCCTGCAGGACAACTCGGAGGTGGTGACGCAGCGGTACTCGTGGGTGCAGCCGATCGTGGGCTTCCAGATCATCGCCGATCCGAAGCTCGCATCGTACAGCGCGGTGACCTCGCTGACCTCGGCCGGCAACGCGGTGCTGAGCGCGAACGGATCGACGCTCGCCTACGGGAACATGGCGTCGTTCGGATTCCAGGCGCCGAGCGGCGGAGCCGGACTCTCGATGGACGCCGTGGGGAAGACCGGCACGAACATCGGCGGACAGGTCGTGCTGATCACGCAGTCGGGGGCGAACACCGGCGGCGCGGTGGTGACCACGGACAAGGACGACTACGCGCCAGGGACGCCGGTGATCATCACGGGCTCTGGCTTTGGGGCCAATGAGACGGTGACGCTGCTGTTCCACGAAGATCCGTCGCTCGAGGCGGATTTCACGCATACGGCGACGACGGATGCGAACGGCGCGTTCACGTATTCGGGGTTCTCGCCCGACACGTTCGATGTCGACATCCGGTTCATCCTGAAGGCGACGGGGGGGACGAGCGGACGGCAGGCGCAGACGACGTTTACGGATGGGAAGCCCAACAAGGTGACGGTCGGAACGCCCACGCCGACGAGCGCGACCGCTGGTAGCTCGCTGACGTACCCCGTCACTATCGAGTTCAACGGAACCTTCAATCCAGGCAGCCCTAGCTGCACCGCCACGCTCTCGGCGGCGCCCGTCACGCCACCCAATTGGGTCGGAGTGGTCGCGGGCACATTTTCATTCCCATCCACTTCGGTGACCAGCACTGGTAGCGATGTCAACACAACCGTCACCGTCAACGTACCCGCGGGAATGGCGGCGGGCTCTTACACCTTCTCGGTGACTGCGACCGTCACTGCCAATTGTGGGCAAGCGGGGAGTGCGACGGGAACCGCGTCGCTGACGGTCACATCGGCCGTGAAGCAGAATCAGACCATCACCTTCGTCGCCATCCCGAACGCTGTGTTCGGCGACTCTCCGACCGCGAGCGCTTCCGCCAGCTCGGGTCTGCCGGTGACGCTGACCAGCCTCACGAGCCCCGTGTGCTCCATCACTGGCGTGACGATCACCCTGAACAGCACGGGAACCTGTACGATTCACGCAACCCAGGCGGGCGACGCCACATACAACGCCGCAACGCCCGTGGACCGGAGCTTCACGGTTGCCCAGGGTTCGCTGAGCGTCACGGGAATCACGGCGGCAAACAAGGTCTACGACGGGAACACGACCGCCACACTGAACACCAGTGCCGCGGCCCTGTCACCGGCGGCCAGCGGCGTCGCGCTCGATAAGACCGGCGCGGCCGGCGCGTTCGATACGAAGCTCGTCGGGACCAACAAGACGGTCACCGTCTCCGGACTGACGCTCACGGGCGTGAACGCCGGTAACTATACGCTCGTGCAGCCGACCACTACGGCGAACATCACCGCAAAGGTCCTCACAGCGACGATCGTCGCGGTGAGCAAGCAGTACGACGGCACGACCACGGCCGCCGTGACGCCGACCCTCGGCGCCGGCGTCGCGAGTGGAGACGTCGTCGCAGTTTCTGCAACGAACGGCGCATTCGATACCAAGGCGGTCGGCAACGGGAAGACCGTGAGCGCTACGCTCGCGCTCACCGGTGCCGATGCAAACAACTACGCGCTGACCTCGACAACGGCCACCACGACGGCCAACATCACGGCCAAGGCGCTCACCGCGACCATCACGGCACCGGACAAGCCGTACGATGGAACCACGGCAGCGACCGTCACTGCCGCCTTCGTTCCCGGTGGCGTCATCGGGACCGACGTCGTCACGCTCGCTGCGAGCGGGGCCGCATTCGACACGAAGGCGGTCGGGACCGGCAAGACGGTCACCGCCAACCTGGCGATCTCCGGAGCGGACGCCGGCAACTACACCGTCAACCCGACCGCGACGACCACGGCGAGCATCACCGCCAAGGGTCTCACGGCGACGGCTTCTGCACAGAACAAAGTGTATGACGGCACCACGACGGCCAGTGCGACCGCGTCCCTCGGCTCGCCCTCCGGAGTCGCGAGCGGCGACGCCGTCGACGTCTCGGTCTCGAGCGCGACGTTCGACAACCGCAACGTGGGCACCGGCAAGACGGTGACGGTGGCCGTCGCGCTGACCGGAGCGGACGCCGCCAACTACAGCCTCGCATCCACGAGCCTCACGACGACCGCGAACATCACGACGCGTCCGATCGCCGTACAGGCCGACCCCAAGACGAAGACGTACGCCCAGCTCGATCCCGAGCTGACGTATTCCGTCACGAGCGGCACCCTCGCACCGGGCGACGCCTTCTCGGGTGCACTGAGCCGGGCCCCCGGGGAGAACGTGGGGACGTACGCGATTCAGCAGAACACGCTCATCGCGGGCGACAACGGCGGCAACAACTACGCGCTGTCCTTCACCGGCGCGAACCTGACGATCACGAAGGCCGATCAGTTGATCACCTTCGCTAAGCCGGCGGATCCGACCTACGGCGACGCTCCCGTGACGGTCAGCGGCTCGGCCAGCTCCAGCCTCGTAGTGACGATCACCGCGAGCGGAGCATGCTCCATCTCCTCGGGCGGGGGCATGAACATGCTGGCGCCGTCGGCAGCCGGTACCTGCACTGTGACGGCCAGCCAGCCTGGTGACGGTAACTACAATGCTGCTCCGGACGTGGTCCACACGCTGACTGTCGCCAAGAAGTCCCTCACCGTGGCCACGCTCGTCGCGTCGAACAAGGAGTACGACGGCAACGCGACCGCGCAGATCACGTCGAGCACGCTCGGCGGGATCGTCGGATCGGACGCGGTGTCGCTCGTCGTGGCAAGCGCGACGTTCGACAACAAGAACGTCGGCACCGGCAAGACGGTGACTGCCGGCTCGCTCTCGCTCACCGGCGCCCAGGCTGGGAACTACATGCTCGGCGCGGCCACGGCGACGACGACGGCCAACATCACGGCCAAGGCCGTGACGGTCTCGCTCACCGCGCAGGACAAGGAGTACGACGGCACCACCGCAGCGACAGCGTCGGGAACCGCGAACGGCACGATCACCGGAGACGCGGTCACGGTCTCGGTGACCGGTGCGGCATTCAACAACAAGAACGTCGGCAGCGGCAAGCCCGTCAGTGCGACGGTTGCGCTCGTGGGAGCCGACGCGACGAACTACTCGCTCGCCAGCACGACAGCGTCGACGACAGCCGCGATCACAGCGAAGCAGCTGTCCGTGGCGTCGGTCACGGTGAGCGACAAGATCTACGATGGCAACACCTCCGCCACGATCACGAACCGCACCCTGGCGGCGGGCGCGATCTCAGGCGACGACGTCAGCCTCACGGGCGGCACGGCGACGTTCTCGGACAAGAACGTCGGGGCCAGCAAGTCGGTATCCGTCAGCTCACTTTCGCTGACGGGTGCTGACGCGCCGAACTACACGCTGGCGGCCACGATCCCCCCGGTCACCGCGAGCATCACTCCGAAGACGATCACGGGCAGCAGCATCACGGCGGCCAACAAGGAGTACGATGGCACGACCGCGGCCCAGATCACACCAGTCCTCGGAGCTGGCAAGGTCACGGGCGATGACGTGGCGCTTGCCGCGACGGGCAGCTTCTCCGACAAGAACGTCGGCAACGGAAAGACGGTAACGGCGTCGCTCAGCCTCACCGGCGCCGACGGCGGGAACTACACGCTGAACGGCGTCTCCACCGCCACAACGACTGCCAACATCACGGCGAAGGCGCTCGTCGGCAGCTTCTCGGCGAGCGACAAGGTCTACGACGGCAATACGAGCGCGAATACGACGTCGCCGTCGCTGTCGGGCATCATCACGCCGGACGTCGTGACGCTGACCGTGAGCGGTGCCGCGTTCGCGGACAAGAACGTGGGGAGCGGGAAGACCGTCACTGCATCGCTCTCGATCGGCGGAGCCGATGCCGGTAACTACTCGGTGAACCCGACGGCGACCGCCACGGCAAGCATCACCGCGCTCGCGATCACCGGCAGCATCACGGCTCAGAACAAGGTGTACGACGGCAATGCTACGGCCACTATCGCGACTCGCACGTTGAGCGGCCAGATCTCCGGCGACAACGTCTCGTACACGGGCGGCACCGCCACGTTCTCGGACAAGAACGTCGCCAATGGCAAGACGGTGTCCGCCACCGGACTCGGTCTCGCCGGGTCCGATGCAGGCAACTACACGGTCAACGGCACCGCGAGCACGACGGCGGACATCACGGCTCGGACGCTGACGGTCACGGCAACCGCCGCGAACAAGGTTTACGATGGCAACGCCGTGGCGGTCGCAACGCTCGCGGACGACCGCGTGAGCGGTGACGTCTTCACCGCGAGCTCGACCAGCGCCGCGTTCAGCGACAAGAACGTCGGGAACGGCAAGACCGTGACGGTGAGCGGCATCTCGATCGCCGGCACTGATGCCGGGAACTACACCGCGAACACGAGCACCACTACGACGGCCAACATCACGGCGCTCGGCATCACGGGCAGCATCACGGCGAGCAACAAGATCTACGACGGCAGCGCGTCGGCCACGATCGCGACGCGTACCCTGGGCGGTCAGATCACGGGTGACGACGTCGCGTACTCGGGCGGAACCGCGAGCTTCAACAACAAGAACGTCGGCACGGGCAAGGCGGTCAGCGCGAGCGGCCTCGGTCTCACCGGCGCCGATGCAGGCAACTACACGGTGAACGGCACGGCTTCCACCACGGCGGACATCACGGCTCGGACGTTGGTCGTGAGCGCCACGGGCATCAACAAGGTCTACGATAACAACCAGGTGGGCTCGGTGACGCTGTCGGACGATCGTGTATCCGGCGACGCGCTGACCACAGCCTACGGATCGGCGACCTTCGCTTCGAAGGACGTCGGGACGGGCATCGTCGTGAGCGTGGCGGGGATCACGGTCACCGGTACGGACGCGGGGAACTACGCCGCGAACACCGCCGCAAGCACGACGGCAAGCATCACGCAGCGAGCTATCACGTTCGATGTCACCGACCAGTCCATCGACTGGACTGGATCGACACTGACTCCGACGTACGCGTTCACGGTCACGGGCGGCAGCTATGCACCGTCAGAGGGCCCCGGATCGTTCACTGCAGCGAGCTTCTCGCCGGTCAGTGTGGTCAACGTCGGGACCTACACGGTCACGTTGTCCGGCTTGGCGAATTCGAACTACAACATCACGCGCCTGGACGGGACGCTGACCGTGCTCGACAAGACCAAGCCGACCGGCAGCATCACGGAGCTCAACCCGGTGGCAATCGGGAAGATTCCGGTGATCAAGCTGAACCTCACCGACGTCGCCACCGGCAACAGCAACATCGTTTCGTGGCAGTACAAGTACGACAACGGTGCATACAGCTCGCCGATCGCGGTCAGCCCGGCGACACCCAACGCCAACGTCACCGCCAACCTGCCGTCGTCGAGCAGCACGGACGTCATCCAGGTGTGCGTGAAAGCCACTGATGCCGGTGGCAATCCCAGCGACGAGTTCTGTGCGTTGCTCGCCGTGTACGATCCCACGGCCGGCTTCGTGACGGGCGGCGGCTGGATCGATTCTCCCGCCGGCGCCTACTTCGCCGACAAGACGCTCGCCGGTAAGGCCAACTTCGGCTTCGTCTCCAAGTACCAGAAGGGCGCCACCGTCCCCACGGGCAACACAGAGTTTCAGTTCAAGGAAGGCAACCTGAACTTCAAGAGCACCAACTTCCAGTGGCTGGTGATCCAGGGGACGACGCAGTCGCAGTTCAAGGGCACGGGCACGATAAACGGCGCCGGTAACTACCAGTTCTTGGTGACGGCGATCGACGGCGACGCCTTCACCGGAACCAAGAAGCCGGACGCATTCCGCATCAAGATCACGAACGGCTCGGACGTCGTGTACGACAACAAGTGGATGGCCTCGGATACGGACCCCGATGCCACGATCCTTGGCGGCGGCAGCATCCAGATCCAGGCGAAGTAGCCCCACCCCCACCCACCGAACGGCCCCGGATCAATCATCCGGGGCCGTTCGGCTGTTCGGCAGGGTGTTCGGCGCGCTACCATTCCGCGCATGACATCCGTATCTCGATCTCACACAACGCGCATAAGCGTCCGAACGAGATCCACGTGAGCATCCCCGTCGTCCGCCCCGCCCGCCCCGCCGACCGCGGCGCAATCGCCCGCATCACCCTCGCCGCGTACCGCGAGTACGCCACCCGGATGGAGCCGTCCGCCTGGCACGCCCTCGACCAGGCCGTCCGCGCATCGCTCGTCAACGACACCGGTGTCACGCGCCTCGTCGCCGAGCTCGATGGAGAGATCGTCGGCAGCGCCGCCCTCTACGCCCCGGAATCGGCCGCCTACGGCGACCTTGCCGCGCTCGCGTCCTGGCCCGAAGTTCGGTTGGTCGCGGTGAATCCCGCCGTCCGCGGCCGCGGCGTCGCGCGCGCGCTGGTCGAGGAATGCATCCGTCGCGCTCGAGCGTCCGGCGCGTCGGTGCTCGGCCTCCACACCTCGCGCAGCATGCGCGCCGCGGTGCGACTCTACGAGCAGATGGGATTCGTCCGCGACCCCGAACACGACTTCCAACCGCCGGGCGCCGAGCTGGTCGAGGGATACCTGCTGCGCCTGGACGATCCTGCACCACATCCGGAGTCCTGACCTGATGACCGTTCGCCCGTCGCGCGCCCGATGCGCGCTCGCGCTCTTCCTCGCGATGCTCGCGCTGCCCGCACTGCCCTCGCGCGCTCGGGCCCAGAAGGGCAACGGTCAGCTGGGCGACGTCGTCGATGCGGGCGTCGACTTCAAGACTCCCCTGCAGCCGACCTTCGTCGCGAGCCGGCTCACGGCGTTCGATCCGGCCACCGGGCGCGGCACGCTCCAGTGGGATCGCTACACGCTCGGCCCCGGCCACTCGTTCGAGAAGACGGACGTCGTCTACTCGCGTGCGCAGGCGACGGAGTTCCCCGGCACGGAGTACGACCGCGACCCCGCGCTGCCGTTCGAGATCTCCTTCGTCTCCCCGCGTACGCTCCGCCTGCGTCTGTACACGCGCGATCTCCCCGCCGCGATGATGCAGGGCGAGCGTTCCCTCATGCTCGCCGGACCGGTGCCGACCGACCGCTCCTGGCGCGTGCAGAACGGCGACAGCGCCGTGACCTACACGAGCGCATTCGGCCGGGTCGTGGTCCGCCGTAACCCATGGGACGTCGCGATCTACGACTCCACGGGCAAGCTCCTCACGCGCACGACGCACCTGAACGATCCGGCGTCGTACCTGCCTTACACGCCGTTCTCCTTCGTGCGCCGCGCGCGCGATCTCGGCCGGAGCACCGCCGCCACCTTCCAGCTCGCCCCCGACGAGGGGATCTACGGCTTCGGCGAGTCGTTCACGCGGCTCAACAAGCGTGGCCAGCGCGTCCTCGCGTATCTGCGCGACGCGATGGGCGTGCAGGGGCCGTTCCAGTACAAGGCCGTCCCCTTCTTCGTCAGCAGCCGCGGCTACGGGATGTTCGTCCACACGAGCGCCCCCGTCGCGTTCGACGTGGGCGCCGAGTACGACTCGCACAACACGATCTACAGCGGCGACGAGATGATCGATCTCTTCGTCTTCCTCGGCGAGCCGAAGGACGTCGTCTCCGAGTACACCGCGATCACGGGCCGCAGCCCGGTGCCGCCGCTCTGGTCGTTCGGGCTCTGGATGAGCCGCATCACGTACAAGTCGGAAGCCGAAGTGCGCGACGTCGCCGCCAAGCTGCGACAGTACAAGGTGCCCGCCGACGTCCTGCACCTCGACACCGGCTGGTTCGAGACCGACTGGCGCAGCGACTACCAGTTCTCCAAGTCGCGCTTCACCGATCCGGCGAAGATGGTCGCCGACCTGAAGAAGGAAGGCTTCCACATCAGCCTCTGGCAGTACACCTACTTCACGCCGAAGAACGCGCTGTGGAAGGACATCGTGAACGGCGACCTCGCGGTGAAGGACCAGGGGGGCCGGCTCGCCACCGAAGACGCGGTGCTCGACTTCACGAACCCGAAGGCGGTGGAGTGGTATCGCGCCAAGCTCGGCGCACTGCTGCGGATGGGCGTGAGCGTCATCAAGGCCGACTTCGGCGAGGGAGCGCCGCTCGAGGGCGTGTACGCCAACGGCCGCACGGGCTGGTACGAGCACAATCTCTACCCGGTCCGCTACAACGACGCCGTCTGGAAGCTCACGAAGGAGATCACCGGCGACGGGATCATCTGGGGCCGGAGCGCGTGGGCGGGCAGCCAGCGCTATCCCCTGCACTGGGGCGGCGACGCCGAGAACAGCAACTCGGCGATGGCGGCGGAGCTGCGCGGCGGCCTGTCGTTCGGTCTGTCCGGCTTCACCTTCTGGAGCCACGACGTGGGCGGCTTCGTGAATCGCGCGCCGCGCGATCTCTACCGCCGCTGGATGGCGTTCGGCGCGCTCACCTCGCACATGCGCACCCACGGCGCGCCACCGCGCGAGCCGTGGGGCTACGACGACGCGATGGTGAAGGACTGGCAGAACGGGCTCGGCCTGCGCTACTCGCTCATGCCGTACATCTACTCGCAGGCGCACGTCGCGTCGGCGAACGGCTGGCCGATGCTGCGCACGCTGTTCTTCGAGTATCCGAACGATCCGACGTCGTGGTCGATCGAGGACGAGTACATGCTCGGCGCGAGCCTGCTCGTCGCGCCGCTGTTCGCCGACTCCGCGACGAGCCGCCGCGTGTACCTGCCGCCGGGCACCTGGATCGACTACCAGTCCGGGAAGTCGTACGTCGGCGCGCAGTGGCACGACATCGCCGCCGGCACCGTGCCGATCGTGCTGCTCGTGAAGGACCACACCGTGCTGCCGCACGTCGCCGTCGCGCAGAGCACGGCGCAGATCGACTGGAAGAACGTCGAGCTCCGCACGTTCAGCAGCGACGGAGCGGTGGCCGAGGGGACGTTCATCCTGCCGGGCGGCACGGTGCAGGCACTGCGCGTCAACGGCGCGAGCCTCGTCTCGGATCCCCTCGCCGGGCGCGTGACCTGGCGCGTCACGAGGCCCGGCATCACTCCGTCAGGACGCTGAGCATGTCCCGGGTGGCCGCACTTCGAGGGGATCGAAGTACATTCTCGGTATGAACTTCGTTTCGACGCTCGCTCGATCGGACATGGACTACCGTCCCCTCGGCCGCACCGGCTGGAAGATCTCCTCCATCAGCTACGGCGCATGGGCCATCGGCGGCGACGCATGGGGGAAGACCGACGACGCCGAGTCGATGCGATCGCTGCATCGCGCCGTCGACCTCGGCGTGAACTTCATCGACACGGCCGACGTCTACGGGGACGGACACTCCGAGCGCCTCATCGGCCGCCTGCGTCGAGAGCGGAAGGAGGAGCTCATCGTCGCCACGAAGGCTGGCCGGCGACTCGACCCGCACGTCGCGGAGGGCTTCACGCGCCGGAACCTGAGCGCGTTCGTCGAACGGAGCCTGACGAACCTCGGCGCCGACGCGATCGACCTGCTCCAGCTCCACTGCCCGCCGCCGGACGTCTACGACATGCCCGAGGTCTTCGGCATCCTCGACGATCTGGTGCGCGAGGGCAAGCTGCGATACTACGGAGTGAGCGTCGAACGCGTCGAGGAGGCGCTGCGGGCGGCACGGTACCCGAACGTCCAGTCGATCCAGATCATCTTCAACATGTTCCGACTCAAACCGGCCGAGGAGCTCTTCCCGGTCGTGCGCGAGAAGCAGATCGGCATCCTCGCACGCGTCCCGCTCGCGAGCGGGCTGCTGAGCGGAAAGCTTCGGCGCGACTCGACCTTCGAGCCGCGCGATCATCGCAACTACAATCGGCACGGCGAGTCGTTCGACGTCGGCGAGACGTTCAGCGGCGTCGACTACGAGACCGGGCTGCAGGCGGTCGAGGAGCTGCGCGCGCTCGTCCCCGCCGACGCCACCATGGCGCAGCTCGCGCTGCGGTGGATCCTCATGTTCCCCGAGGTCACCGCGGCGATCCCGGGCGCGAAGGACGTCCGGCAGACGGAGGACAACGTGCGCGCTGCATCCCTTCCCCCGCTCTCGGACGACGTCATGACGCGCGTGCGCGACGTCTACGACCGTCACGTGCGCGCCCTGGTGCATCACCGATGGTAGCCGCCAGCGACGCCCCCGTCCGCTGGGGCATGCTCGGCGCGGCGAACATCGGCGTGCGGAAAGTGATCCCAGCCATGCAGCGCGGCACGCGATCGCGCGTCGACGCCATCGCGTCGCGCGACCTCGCGAAGGCGCAGGCGGCCGCGAAGGAGCTGGGCATCCCGCGCGCCTACGGTTCGTACGAGGAGCTCCTCGCCGATCCCGAGATCGAGGCGGTTTACAATCCGCTGCCCAACCACCTGCACGTGCCGTGGACGATCCGCGCCGCCGA
>Ga0070675_100000625_pt1 | contig 24511 bp, 14 predicted proteins | sample KBSM43metaG_FD_65343 | JGI IMG/M metagenome (GOLD analysis project Ga0070675, IMG submission 65343) | Miscanthus rhizosphere microbial communities from Kellogg Biological Station, Michigan, USA - KBS M4-3 metaG | ecosystem: Host-associated > Plants > Roots > Rhizosphere > Soil ... | reverse complement strand
TGTGCCGCGCTCGCGCGCGCGTGCGACGCACTCGTGGAGGCACGAGTCGCCACTTCACGGCCCGATTTCGCCGCGATTCGCCAGCTGGCGGCGCGCGCGTGCCCGATCGACTCGCAACCATGACCCCTCACCTGCCGGTCCGCATCCTCGAAGTGACCTCGTATCCCCCGCCGAGAGCCGGGTGGGGCATCCGCGTCGAGTTCCTGAAGAAGCGGCTGGAGACCGAGGGCCATACCTGCGTCGTGCTGAACATCGGCACGAGCCGCAACATTCCCAGCGCCGAATACGAGATGGTGCTCGGCGGCCTGGATTTCGTGAAGAAGGTGTGGCGCTACGCGCGGCGGGGATACGCCGTGCATGCGCATGCCAACGGAGACGCGCTCAAGGGGCTGCTGCTCGCCCTGGTCGCGGAGGCGATCGCACGGCTCTGCGGCTGCCGCTGCTATCTGACGTTCCACGCCGGGGTCATTCAGCGCTTCTTCCCGCAGGAGAAGTCGAAGCGGCACGTGGCACTCTTCCGGCTGCTGTTCGCGCTTCCCCACCGGATCATCTGCAACAGCGCGGCGGTGAAGCAGAAGATCGAGGGCTACGGTGTACCGGCCGGCCGCATCGTCCCCATTCCGGCGTTCAGCAAGCAGTACATGGAATACACCCCCGCGGCGCTCCCGGCGGCGATGGTCGAGTTCCTGGCACGCTTTCCCCACATCGTGTTTACGTACGTGCGAATGCGTCCGCTGTTCTATCCGGTGACCATGATCGACGGGCTGGCGGCGCTGGTGCAGCGCCGGGCCGACGTCGGGCTGATCGTGTGCGGCATGGCCGGGCACTCCGACGAGGGGGTCGGCGAATCGGTGCAGGAACGCATCCGGCACCATCGGCTCGAACCGCACATCTGCCTCGTCGACGATCTCGACCACGATGCGTTCCTCACCGCCCTGACCCGATCGACACTCTACCTGCGAACGCCGATTACGGACGGCGTGGCCTCGTCTGTCCTCGAGTCGCTGGCGCTGGGTGTGCCGGTCGTCGCATGCGAGAACGGCACGAGGCCGCCGGGCGTGCTGACCTACACCGCCGACAACGCCGGTGAGATGGCGGCACAGATCGAGAGCGTCATCGCCAACCGTGAGAAGGTCGTGGCGGCGATGGGCCGTTTCGAGGTCCCGGACACCCTCGCCGACGAGGTGGCGGTGCTCACGGGTCGCGGATGAAAATCCTCTTTCACCACCGCACCCTCGCCGACGGCGCCGAGGGCATCCACATCGAAGCGATGGTGCGGGCATTCCGCGGCCTGGGCCACGAGGTCCACGTCATCGGCCTGGCGGCGTCCGCGGAGGCCGCATCGCGACGCGCCTGGATCCCCAGGATTCGCGCGCTGCTGCCGTCGATCGTGTTCGAAGCGGGGTCGATGGCTGGCAACGTCGTCGAGTACTTCGAGGTCCGGCGCGCCATCCGTACGCTGGGGCCGGCGTTCCTCTACAAGCGTCACGCCCGCAACGACGTCGCCGCGCTCTGGGCGGCCCGACGGGCCGGCGTCCCGGCGGTCCTCGAAGTCAATTGCCTGTTCACCGCGCCTGGATACCGCGAGTTCGAACCCGTCGCTCTCGAGGGCATGGCCGTGCGGCTCGAACGATCGGCGATGCGATTGGCCACGCTACGGCTGGCAGTATCGTCGCCGCTGGCGCGACTGATCGAAACGCTGGCCGGCGTTGGCGCCATCGTGCTGCCGAACGGCGCCGATCCTGGACGCTTTGATCCGTCGGCCGCGCGGCCCGTCGCCGTTCGTCAGCGCTATGGGCTGGGCGAGGCGTTCGTGGTCGGATGGACCGGCGTCCTGCGCGAGTGGCACGGCCTCGAACTGCTCCTCGGTGCCGTCGCGAAAGTGCCGGGAGCCCGTCTGCTGATCGTCGGCGACGGTCCGGCGCGCGATGCGATTCAGGCCCAGGCAGCGGCGCACGAGCTGGCCGATCGCGTCATCGTCACCGGACGCGTGCCTCATGACGACGTGCCGGATTACGTCGCCGCGATGGACGTCGCCGTTGTGGCCCACGACCGGACCGGGGTGGCATCACCGATGAAGCTTCTGGAGTACATGGCCATGGCAAAGGCGGTCGTGGCACCGCAGCTCGACAACGTCAGGGACATCGTGGAACACGACCGCACCGGGTTGCTGTTTGCGCCCGGAGACATGGACGCTCTGGCCGCCGTGCTGCGGCGGCTCGCGAGCGACCCGGCGCTGCGCGACCGACTCGGGCGCAACGCGAGGGAAACGATCCAGACGGCGCGAAACTGGCGCCGCAACGCCGAGCGTGTGCTCGAGCTGCTACCGGCGCGATGATATTGCTCGCCGGTGCGTGTGACCGCACGAGACCGCACGCTATCGTGCCGATGATCTGCCGTCGAAAAGGAGAAAGGGCGCACAGCGTGCGTCGTCGCGGAAGGTGCGCATGAGCCCGATGTCTACTAATGGTCCGACCCACCGAACGTTGTCGCCGCTGCTCATCATGGGCAGTCCGCGGTCCGGCACGACGTTTCTGGCGAACATGGTCAACCGGTTCTTCGACATCAGGCTGAACCGCGACAACGGAAGCCTGCTGCGCTTCTACCGGTTGCTCAACCACTACGATCCGCTCAGCGACGACGCCAATCTGCGACGGCTGATCAAGCATCTCTACGCCGATCACTACATTCAGGACCGCCTGCTCAAGCGTGGTCTCGTGCTCACCCAGGAACAGCTGTTCGAGCGCATAGGGGACGACCGGACCTATGGCGGGCTGGTGGACGCGATCTTCAGCGCGATCGCCGCCGAGCGCGGTCGTACCACCTGGGGCTACAAGCGCGCGTCCATGGCACGGATGACCGGCGAAAACATCAACGAACTCTTTCCGCGCGCGCGGTTCGTTCACATCATTCGCGATGCCCGGGATGTCGTGCTCTCGATGGGACGCGCCGGCGGCACGCTGCTCGAGCGCACGTGGCATTTCGCGGCGGCCGACTGGGTGGACCACGTGAGCAAGGGGCGCGCGGTCGCCGGCCTGATCGGGCCCGATCGGTACTTCGAGCTGCGCTACGAGCGGCTGATGAGCGACCCCGCCAACGCGCTCATCGACATACTCGACTTCTGCGGCGGCGGTGCCGACCGCGATGCCAGGGCCGAACGTATCCGCGCCGAGATCCCGGGCCTGATCAAGAAGAGCAACACCGAGAAGTGGCGAACGCAGCTGCCACCCGAAGCCATCCGCCAGGTGGAGCGCGTTGCCGGTCCGCTGTTGCGGGACCTCGGGTATCCGCTGGCGTTCCCGGAGGTATCCGGACAACCCGTGCCGGCCGGGGAGTTGGCCAGGTTGCACGTCAAGCGCGTCTACTACAACATCGTGGGCGCGCGGATCAAGACTCTGTTCCAGTATCGGCTGTCGGTGTTGAGGGCCCGGCAGCGCGCCCGGTTCAAGTCCTGAGTACCACCACCGCCAAGCCACCGGTACCGCCTGGCAGGCAGCGCCGGGACTGGAGCGTTGCGAGTGCCGTCAGGCGCCGCTGCGTTCGATGGGCTCAGCTGGCCGCCGACCGCGGTCTGCTCGGCATGCGGCCGAGCCGCTCGGTGATCGTATGCGGAATGCCACGCTCCGGCTCGACGCTCCTGAAGCTGATGTTGCAGACGGGGTATCCCGACTCGAAGCATTTCGGCCGCGAGCGAAGCGGACTGCGCGTCGCGCGGGATGAATGGCCCGGACCGCATTCGCTCCTCGTTTCGAAGCGCCCTAACGACGTCTTCTCGGTGGACGAAATCCGGGAGCTCTATCGAGGTCGGGCCAGGGCTCCGGTGTTCATCGTCACCACCCGGGATCCTCGTGCGATGTTGACGTCGAAGCACGTGCGACGCGCGGACTACTACGTGAGCGTCGAGCGATGGAGGGCTTTGTGGGCGCACATCAAGTACGTCCGGTCCGCACCGGACGTGCTCACGGTCGACTATCGCGAGCTGGTGCAGGCGCCGCGCGAGGTCCAACGTCGCCTCAGCGCAGCGATCGGCGAGGAGCCTGCGGCTCCGTTCGATTCAGTGGGCGAGAAAGTACCTAAGGGCTTCGAGACCGCGGCGCTCAATGGCATAAGGCCCATCGACACCGCATCCCTGGATAAGTGGCGCGACCCTCAGCACCACGAGCGCATCCGCGCCGTTCTCAGGGAGATTCCCGACCTTCCATCCGTCCTCGTCGACGAGGGGTACGAGCCGGACGATTCCTGGCTCGCGGGCTACCGCTGATTGGGCTGCGCCTGACGCGGGAAGGCCGCGTTACGAGCCCTGGAAGATGCGCACGTTGCGCGGGGCCGACGGGCCGTCCACTGCCTGAGCGCCGGGCACGGGCCTGATGAGCAGACTCCTCGGATCAGACACGTCTCGCAAGGCGACGAAGTTCCGGACATAGGCCACGAGCGGACGGTTGTCGGCCCGGAAGTAGTCGTCGCTCGACGTATTGAACTCGAGCCAGAACTTCTGAATCGAATTGGGGTTCCGGCCGGATGGGCGAACCGAGATCGGCACGTTGAACAGCACCTGTATGGGGTCACGCCGCTCATCGGCCATCCACATGTCCACGTAGTCATAGTCGTTGGTGCGCTGCTTGAGGTTCACGAAGAACCGGACCCACTGGTTGGGAGCGAAGCAGAAATTTGCTCGTGGGCCCAGCGGCTGCTGTGCCGTCGCGGAGGGCCCGAGGGCATCCCCATTCGTGAGCATCCAGTCGGCCGTCCCGCCCATCTTGTTGTACGACCGCACCAGGAAGTTCGCGACATCGCCTGACCTCCAGCACGACGAACCCGTGGCGTTGTAGGACGCATCGGGTTCGAAGAAGATCGAGTCGCCATCCTGGCTGCCGCTGCTGAACTGAAAGGCCTTGTGATTGAACTTGCCGGCTCCCACGTACGAGTCGGTCCAGTACGAGTCCCAGGTGAAGAAGTAGCTGTGATTGTCCTCGGTTCCGAGCGGCAGCCTGACTTGTGGCCGAAGGCTGTTATTGGAGCGGCTCACGATGGCACCGGCCGCGTGCGAGGCGGCCGCCGTCGAATAGGTCCCCCGCTGCACCGTTATGCTGGACTCGTTCAGCCACGACGTGACCGTCATGGCTTCGTTGTCCACTCTGATGACGCGGCCCTTCGGGTACGACGGCTTGTAGGCATCCAGGTAGAGCGTGGTGGCGCCGGCCGAAACCGGCTGCACGAGCGGCGTGTCCGCGAGCCAGGCGGCAATGACGACCTTTGCGGCATCCTGACGGTGGCGATCGTCGTCCATCGCCGGATTGTAGGTAACCCCGGAGAGTGCGGTGCCTGTACCCTCGCCGTAACCACCTCTGGACTTGTCCGCCAGCTGGGCCGGGTCTCGCAGGCTGTAGGACTTCCACCGGTCAGCCCGGCGAGTCAATGAGTCAAAATAGGCGTGTACGTCTTCTCCGGCTGCAGAAAGGCTCCCCCCGGGAGCTCCCCAGTTCGACGCCAGAGCAGCTATCGCCAGCACCGTCACAAGCGAACAGACCAATCGCTTCATGGGTTCTCTTTCCTCTTCGATATCCCGGCGCAAGCTCGTGCGTATGACGCCTCACTGATGACCTACAAGAACGCTGCCACCGTAAGCTCGATGTCCTTGAAACACGCGGCTACCGGAACGATGACGATTTTGGCGCAGGACGACGGATTCCGAAAGCCGAGCCCGGCCATTGCTGTGGTGGCCGACAGTTGCCGTTACGAGCAGTATCGGCACGTGGCGCGGCTTGCGCCACTGGCCTTCTGGCGTGACGCCGACTGCGCACCCTACTTGCGCGATTTGCGGCTCAGCAGCTTGCGGGCTCCCGGTCTCGCGGCCTGGACCGCGCTCGCGGCATCGAGCGTCGGGCGCAGCGTCTTCAGCGCCCCGGTCAGAGACCGCGTGCGGTCGTCCTGCAGGGCCTCGCAAATCTCGGATAGCGGTACGTCGTGCGAGCGTGCAATGACGACGGCCAGGGCCAGATCCTGCACGCGCGAAAACGATCGCGGCAAATCCTCGATCTCGAGGTCGCCGTCGAGCAGTGGCTCGAGCGCGGTCTTCAGCGCGGGACGCTGATCGATCTGAGCCACCGTTATGGATCGACGGCTCGCACGAGGCTCCCGTGCGCCTCCTGACCGAGCGCGCTCCCGCCTGCTTGAGCGCGTGGCGCCCTCGGACTTCAGTGTCACCGAGCCGGCCGAAGCGCTCCATGCGCCGAGGGGGCCCGAGGTCAGGCTGCGCACCCGCACCTCGACGTTCATCGACGGTTCCCGCGACAGCGCCACGACCGGCACCACGAGCTTGACGCGGGTAGCGGAGATCTCGGCTTTCTCCCGGGGAACTTCGAGGGCGCGGACCAGGGCCTGACCGTCAAAGAACCCGACCTGGAACGCGCGTACGACGAAGCTGCCATCGGCAGCCCTCGCCTGGATCTCGCCGCTGGCCTCGAACTCGAGGGTGAAGGTTTCACGCGGAGTGTTCGGCTGACTGGCGCGAGCCTGCGCCTCCTGACGCGCGCTCTGACTCGCGGAAGCCGGGCTGTCAAAACCCGTGCAACCGGGCGCCATCAGCGATGACAGCGCGAATCCACAGGCAACTGTGCGCCACGACCGCATCGAGACGCTCACGTGCGGGATGGTATCATCCGAAAATTCAGTCAACGCGATGTCCCACGCATCCCAGAAAAACCCGTCCGAAGCCTATATCACCGCTCGCTACGAGCGGTGGCGCACGATGACAGTTCCCTTCGAGTACAAACGCTCGAAGAGCGAACGCCTGGCGGCGATATTGCTGCAGACGGGCGGTTTCCCCAAACGAGCCCTCGAACTGGGAGTCGGCCCCGGCGGCATCGCTGGCCCCCTCAGCCATCATGGCATCCGACTCGTCGGGATGGACCTTTCGATCGAGGCGCTGCTGCGTGCCAAGGACCACTGCAAAAACGACGACGTGTCGCTCCTGCGCGGCAGCGGATTCTCGCTGCCCTTCGCCAGCGGCAGCTTTCCTGTCGTGTACGCGTCGCAGGTCCTGCACCTGTTCGACCATGACGGCCGCCTGGCCCTCATGCGGGAGGCTCTGCGCGTACTCGAGCCCGGCGGGCGCTTCGTCTTCGACATGAAGAACGTCGTCACGCACGCGTTCCGCTATCTTGGGGCCACACCGGACCGGCGGCGCCGCAACTTCCCGCCACGCGCGGAGTTGCGCTCGCTGCTTGGCGAGGCCGGCTTCGTCAACGCCGAAACGCGGCCGGGTCTCCTGCCGGGAATCGGACTCGTGGACGTTCCCAACATCCCTTTGTTCAAGGCGTTCGCACACACCGTCTTCTTTGTTGCGCGCCGCCCCTAGCCGGGCGCCGACCGTTCATGCCGCGCCGACTTCGCCCTCGGCCCCGCTGTGTGCACGCAGATAAGCGCGTGCCCAGCGGTGCTGTTTGATGGCTTTGGGGGCGAGGGTATCGGTGAGCTCCAGGACCAGGTCCCGGAGATCCCCGAACGGTGCAAACAGCGCGAATCCAGCCACGAAGAGCGCGGCCACCGGCGCCTGGCACGCCACGAGCAGCCAGGGGCCCGGCCGCGGTATCGCCATCCGCATGGCGTACTCCAGCGCGATGACGACGCCCGCCACCCCGGCCGAACAGACGAGCGCCGGCACGAGCGGCTTCAAGATGCGCGACCACGGCAAGTGCGTCACGCGATGCAGCAGCCAGTGCATGAGCACGGTCATGACCACGGTCGCGCACAAGACACCCGCCGCGGCACCGGTCGGACCCCAATCGCGGAACGCGAAGATGAAGCCCACGATCATCGCGACGAACAGAATCTGCCGCCAGACCTCCGACCAGATTCGCCCGGCAGCCTGAGTGGCCGAACTGGCGTAAGTGTTGAGAAGTTTGAAAGAGCCCGACGCGCACAACAGGGCAAACGGCGCCGCGGCGCTGCTCCACTGCGGCCCGAACATCACCAGCATCAACTGCGGCGCCATCGCAATCAGCGTCGCGAAAAACGGGAATCCCAGCATCGACGCCGACAGCATCACTTTCGTGTAGGCTCGCCTGAACCGCTCAGGCTCCTCATGAATGACCGCAAAGATGCGGAACATGACGCCCGGACCGCCGGTGTTCAAGCGCACCAGGAAACGGTTCATCGTGCTGTAAGCCTTGTCGTACAAGCCAAGCGCCGTCAGGCCCTGCACTTTGCCGACGACGAGGTTATCGCCGTTCTGCGCCATGTAGTCCAACAGACGCTTGGCAAAAAATGCCGAGCTGGTGGGAAACACGGCGCGAAGCGCCGCCCATGAAAACTTGAAGGATGGCCGCCACTTCGCGAAGTAGATCCGCATCACCTGCGCCGCGACCGACGACGAGAGCCGCCCGTAGATGATGCTCATGTAGCCGTAGCCAAGCATCGCGAAAGCGATGTTGGTCACCGAGGTGACGAGCAACTGAACCCAATCGACGGTCGTTGATTTCTTGTATTCGAATCGCCGCTGGAGCAGCGCTGCGGGAATCGAACCCCACGGGCCGATCAGGAACGCCAATGCCGCGACCGGTAACACCGTGGTGGCTTCCGGCATCTGGAAAAAGACGCCAATCCAGGGCGCCAACGTCACCATGACAAAGTACATCGCGACGCCGACCACGAGCTGCGTCACGAAGATCGTCGACATCTGAATGGGCTCGATGGTCTTCGATCGCACCAGTGTCGCATTGAAGCCGAACTCGAAGAGTCGGCCGGCCAACTGCATGAAAAACGCCGATGCCGCGGCAACGCCGAACTCACGTGGTGTGAGCAGGCGAGCCAGGATCATCGAGGCGGGAAACAGGAGAACTTCCGAAACTGCCTCGCGCATGAAAGACCACGCGACGCCTCGCTGGGCGGTCTTTCCTAGTGATTTCGTCTTGTCGATCCCACGACGCCTCACGCTACCCGACCTTCCCTTCCCCGGGCTCCATTGCCAGACCGGCAACGGGCGCGCGTGAAATCGTGCGCTGGATCGCCGCCTTGGTGGTCGCCCATTGCTCGATTTTGCGCGCTCGCAGAAGGCGCGCGCCTTCACGCAACGGCTCCGGGTCGGCGACCACCCGGGCCACGGCAGTGGCAATCGCGGCTGCCGAGTTGTCGACGTGCACGGCACCCTTGTCGAACGCCGCACGCAGCAGCGGCCAGTCGGACACGATCACTGGCGTTTCCTGATAGATGGCCTCGTAGGCCGCGCGCAGCATCGTGTGGTCGCGGGTCGTCAGCGTCATGACGGCGTCAGCGCCGCGCACGAGGCCGGCGTAGGCTTCGTCGCTCAGAAAACCGGTCAGCGTCACGTTGACCGGCACCTTGAGCTTGAGGTCCGGCGCCATGTATTCCGGGTTGCCGGTCATGAAAAACCGGACACCGGGCGTGAGTCGCGCCGCCTCGAGGATCTCGGCGATCGGCTCGTCGTAGTTGAACGAGCAGACGACCGCGATCGCCGGCGCCCCCGGCCGTGCAAACGGCTCCACCACGTCGTAGACGATGGGGATGTCTCGGACGACTGTGGCATGGGCACCCATGCCGCGGACGAGTGCGGCCTGGTGCTCGTTGTGCACGAGTGTCGTGGCCGCCCGTCGACACAGAGCGCCCTGCAGCCACTGCAGGTATCGCCAGCGCGGGTGCAGGAACGCGGCAGTATGCGCGTCGAGCACGACACGAGCGCCGTGGCGCCAGGCGTACCAGAAGGCCGGCAACGCGGCGAACACGGGGGGCGTCATGACGAAGACCGCGCCGGGACGATCCTGCCGTAGCAAGCGCAATGTCATCCGCCACTGCCCGATGTACTTGAACATGATCGTCGTGGGGCGGCTGCCGTACCGTGACAGGTACACCTTGTGCGACCGCCCACCGAGCTCCCGTGCCGTGTGGTCGCTGCGGCTGCACGATTCCGCCCACGAGATGTAGGTGACCTTCATGGCCTGGCGGGCGAGGACGCTCCTTCGAGGGCCTCGGCGGGCGCCACCGACGCCCACGGACGCCGCGCGCCGGTGAGCTCGCCGATGCCGACCAGGTCGATCACGGTCTGCCCCGGCTTCAGACGCGACGGGAGCTGCGTCACCTCGGGCAGCTTCTTGCCGACGATGACGAGGTCGGCCGTGGCAAGCACGTCGTCGAGCTTGTGGGCAATGAGCTTTGCCACATGGGGCAGGTGTTCATCCACGTAGGCACGGTTGCGCCCGAACACGTCGCCCAGGGCCACGTCCGGATCGTAAATCTTCAGCGGCACGCCTTTGCCAATCAGCTCCTCGGCCAGGCGCACGAACGGGCTCTCGCGCAGGTCGTCGCTGCCCACCTTGAAGCTCAGGCCGAGCATCGCCACGCGCTGACGCTTCTCGAGCGCGACCTCCACGACGCGCTGGATGTGAGCGTCGTTGCTCGCGAGCACGCTGTTGAGAAGCGGCGTTGTGAGGTCGCGATCCTTGGCGACATACACGATCGCCCGCAGATCCTTCGGCAGGCACGAGCCCCCGAAGCCGAACCCGGGCCGGAGATAACGCGGCGAGATGTTCAGTTCGCGGTCTTCGCAGAACACGCGCATCACCTGCTGGCCGTCGATATGCAGCTTCTGGCAGATGGCCCCGATCTCGTTCGCGAAGGCCACCTTGAGCGCGTGGAAGTTGTTGCTCGCGTACTTGACCATCGACGCTTCATCGGGCGCCACTCTATAAACCGGCGCCTCCAGGTGGCCATAGACGCCGAGCAGCACATCGCCGGCTTTGGGATCGCTCTCCCCGATGACCGTGAACGGCGGCTTGTCGAAGTCGGCAATGGCGCTGCCCTCGCGCAGGAACTCGGGGTTCACGCACACGCCGAGGTTGGTGCCGACCGTGCGGCCGCTCGCTTGCTCGAGAATCGGGATGAGGCGCGAGACCAGCACTCCGGGCAGCAGCGTACTGCGGACGGCAATCACGTGGTACTCGCTGCGGCCCTTGAGCGCCGCGCCCACTTCCTGCATCACCTTCTCGAGGTACACGGACTCGAGGCTGCCGTTGCGCTTGCTGGGCGTGCCGACGCAGAGGAGCGAGATTTCGGCGGCGTGCACCGCCGCGGTGGTGTCGCTCGTGACTGTGAGCCGGCCTTCCTTGACCATGCGGCCAAGGAGGTCGTCGAGCCCGGGCTCGTTGATGGGTGAGCGGCCCTGCCGGATCATGGAGAGCTTGTGCTCGTCCACGTCGACGCCGATGACCGTGTGCCCGACCGAGGCCAGGCAGGCCGCCGACACCGACCCGACATACCCGAGGCCGAAGATTGCAATCGTCATTCAGACTCCTACCGCCACTCCGGGCGGCGCGGACGGCGCGGCGGTGGGCCGCTCGTCGATGAACATCCGGTGCCACGACTCGAGCATCAGCAGCGTCCAGAGGTGGTTCTGCCACGACGCCGTTCCGCTCCAGTGCTCTTCCAGCATGCGCCGTACGGCGCCAGGCTTGAAGTAGCCGCGCTGCTCCGCCCGGGTCGATAGCAGCACGTCGCCACTCATCTCGCGGAGCTCGTTCCTGAACCACTGGTCCAGCGGCACGCCGAAACCCTTCTTCGGCCGGTCGATGATGTCGGCCGGCACGAGCTGCCGGATGGCCTTCTTGAAGATGTACTTGGTGGTGGTGCCGCGCAGCTTGAAGTCGGCGGGCAGGCTCGCCGCGAATTCCATGAACTCGTGGTCGAGCATCGGCGAGCGGCCTTCGAGGCCGTGTGCCATCGTCGCGATGTCCACCTTCACCAGCAGGCAGTCGCTCAAGTAGTGGTTCACGTCCACGTCGAGCAGCGCGTCGACGAACTCCCGGGCGTCGGAGCCGGCGAAGGCATCGAGCAGCAGGCGCGGCGCGCCGTCGTCACCAGCCGCGCTCAGGAACGCCGGCTCGCAGACGTCGATCTTGATCTCCGGCTCGAAGATCATCACCCGCCGGGCATACCGCCCTTCCGGCGAGTCGGACAGGCGCCGCAGCCACTGGCGGCCACGGTACATGACCGAGTCGGAGCGGCCGGGCGCGGGCAGGTTCTGCGCCACGCCGCCGAGCGCCTTGCGCAGAGGGGACGGGAGCCGATCGAAACGCTCCGCCGGGACGGTCGGGATGTAGCGGCGGTAGCCGGCAAAGTTTTCGTCGCCCGCGTCGCCGTTCAGCGCGACGGTGACAAAACGCCGGGCCATCTCGGACAGGTAATACGTCGGGATGGCCGAGGCGTCGGCGTACGGCTCGTTGTAGTGCCACACGAGCTTCGGGAAAATGTCGACGGCGTCGGGTCTCACGACGAACTCGTGGTGATCGGTGCCGTAGCGCTCGGCCACCATGCGCGCGTACGGCAGTTCGTCGTATTCCTTCTCGTCGAACCCGATCGAGAACGTCTTGACGGGCGTGTCCATCAGCCCGGCCATCACGGCCACGACCGCACTCGAGTCGATGCCACCGCTCAGGAAGGCGCCGAGCGGTACGTCGCTGATGAGACGCAGACGCGTCGCTTCGCGCAGCCGTTCGATCAGCTCCTCGCAGGCCTCGTCCTCGGAGACCTGGCGCTTGGCCGCGTACGACAGCTTCCAGTAGCGCTCGACCGTGACCCGGCCGTCCTTCACGATCAGCCGGTGGCCGGGCGGCAGCTTGTGCACGCCCTTGAACGCCGACAGCGGACTCGGCACGTACTGGTAGTTCAGATACTCGGAGAGCGCTTCGAGATTGGGCTCGGGCCTGAACGCAGGATCGGCGAGAAACGCCTTCGGCTCCGACGCGAACGCGATGCCGTCCTGGTTCATCCAGTAGTGCAGCGGCTTCTTGCCGATGCGGTCGCGCGCGACGAGGAGCGACCGAGTTGCAGGGTCCCACAGCGCGAAGGCGAATTGGCCGCGGAAGCGCGTCACGCAGTCCACGCCCCACTGGCGATAGGACGCGAGCATCACCTCGGTGTCGCTCTTCGAGCGGAAGCGATGGCCACGCGATTCGAGATCGCGCTTCAGTTCGAGGTAGTTGTAGATCTCGCCGTTGAAGACGATCATCAAACCGCCGCGAACGTCGGTCATCGGCTGGCGGCCGCCTTCGCTCAGATCGATGACGGCGAGACGCCGGTGCCCGAGCCCGATCGGACCGTCGATCCACACGCCATCCGCGTCAGGCCCACGGTGGGCGATGAGATCGCACATGCCCTGCACCATGCGCGGCGAGACCGGCGCGCCAGACAGGTAGTTGTAACGTCCCGCGATTCCGCACATCTTACGCCACCCCGGACCGGTGCAGGGGCCGCGCCGCCGACGTCCCCGGCGCCAGGCCTTTCGCGACCGCCACGTCGGTATACAGCTGCTCGTACCGGTGCATCATCCCGGCCAGCGTGAACTCCGCTTCGACCCGGCGACGGGCGGCGGTGCCCATCGCGGCGCCGGCATCGCCCGCGCCGAGCAGCCGCCGCAGCGCCGCGGCCATCGCGCCCGGGTCGGACGGCGGCACGAGCACGCCGGTCCTCCCATCGTCGATCATTTCCTCTGCCCCGCCGACGCGCGTCGCCACGACGGGCCGCGCCGCGGCCATGGCTTCGAGAATCGTATTCGACAGACCTTCCGACACCGACGGGAGCACGAACACGTCGAGCGCGCCCAGCACCCGCTCCACGTCGGACCGATACCCGAGCAACCGCAGGTCGACGCCCGCGGCGGCCGCCCGCGTCTCGAGCGCGCCCCGTTCGGGCCCATCGCCGGCAATCACAAGCGTCGTTACGACACCCGAACGGCGAAGCTCGGCCACGGCGTCCACAAGCGTAGCGTGATCCTTCACCGGCACGAGCCGGCCCACGGTCCCGACGACCAGGCCGTCGGGAATGCCGAGTGCGCGTCGGGCCGCCGCGCGGTCCGCCGGCTGGAACCGATCGAGATGGACGCCGTTACGGATCATGGTGATTCGCCGGGCATCGAAGCCGGTGGCCGCGGCCATGCGTTCGGCCAGCTTCGACGAGACCGAGAGCACCCGGTCGGCCGCCGACCATCCCAGGCGCTGCAGCCAGCGCTGGTATCCGCGCAGCTGCAAGGTGCCGTGCTCGCCGTGCACCACGACCGGCACTCGCGCGGCCCGTGCGGCTACGAGGCCTTCGAGCAGCGTCCCCCACGCGTGGGTGTGGACCACGTGCGGGCGTTCGCGCCTGAACAGGCGATAGAGGTCTCGCACGACCTGCACGTCGTTGCCCGCGCGCCGGGACAGCTCGAACACGGGCACCATCGGTTGCACCAGCGCCTTGATCTCGGCGCTGGCCGGCGTCGTGCTGCAGATGGAGCTCCGCACTCGGAGAGGGTCGAGGCCGTTGACGAGCTTCACGACACCCATCTCCATGCCGCCGGTGCGCAGCGTGTAGACCACGTGCATCACGCGGACAGGATCCTCGACTGGCCTCTGCTGCACGGGACTGCTGGTGACTGCGCGGTCAGCCATCGCCGTCGGTCCGGCGCCACGCGGAGTGCCTGGTCAAGTGAATCCGCTCCCAGAATCGGATGAGATCGAGGAATTGCTCCCGTTCGGGTTTCGGCAGTTTCTCAGGCGGCAGCCAGTCGCCCGACGGCGCTTTCGCCCGCCCGCTCCGGAAGTCATAGATGAACCGGCCGCCGGGACCCAGAAACGCCAGTTGCCGCGGCCGCCCCAAGTCGCCGAGGTACTGGAACGCCCTGGACTCGCCGCGCGGGCGCGCTCGAGGCGCCCTGGCACCGTCCGGCTCGCGCATGGCCGCCAGCAGCGCCGGCCGCAACTCGCTTTGCACGAACGGCTCCGGCACCACCATCGGCAGGTTGGCGACCACCAACGGCACACGCGTCTGGGCCTCGTTCAGTCCGTAGCCGTGCCCGAGGAACCCTTCGTCGAGCAGGCTTTCGCCGTGGTCGGAGGTCACGATCACGCCGGGCTCGCGGCCGCGCGCCGTCCGCAGGCCGTCCAGCACCCGGCCAATCGCACGATCCACGTTCGAGGCGGTGTTGACGTAGGTGGCCCACAGGCGATTGCGCTCGCCGGGGACGATGCTCTGGCGCGCCAGCCGCGTCGACGATGTGATCGTCTCGATGCCGTCATGCGTGTAGGGAAAGTGCGTATCGTAGAAGTTCACGCACAGCAGCAGCGGCCGATCGGCTGCGGCTTTGCCGACGAAGTCGGCCACGCGCTTCTCGACCACCGACATGGGCACCCCAAGGCTTCCGGGCGTGGACGATGTCGAGTAGCGGCGGTCGCGATCGGCTCGCGCATCGGAGTGCGCATCGACGCGGCTGAATCCGATGTCGTACTGCGGTCCGCCGAAGGACTCGTCCTGCCCCGAGAAGTACGCCACCTGATAACCATGCGCCTTGAAGTCGTCGATCAGCGTCGGCGATCCGGGACGGCCGGCCAGCGTGCCGGTGAAGAGATGGAAGCGTGACTGGACGGTGTAGCCGTTGTGCGAGTAGGCCGCCGGGCTCGAATAGCCGCGGCTCCCGATGGCGTCGAGCGCCGGCGTGACCGGCTTGCCTTCGAAGGTCGACCCCAACAGGTCCGCGCGAAAGCTTTCGAGCACGACGAGCAGCACGTCGGGCGTGCGCGGCCACGGCGCCGCCGCGTCCACCGGTTCGCCGTCCTCATACGGGGTGGTCCCGGCGGGCAGGTCACCGCCAACGCCATCCTCGTCGCGCCCGTTGCCCGGGACGTCCACGGCATACGGGTAGACACTGGCATCCCACGCGTCGGGGTCGGACGAGCGGCCGACGGCGCCGAACCCATCCCGATCGACGTCGGTGACGGAGTTGACGAGGGCCGCCATGGCCTGGCCGGCCGGTTTGCGGAGCAGCCCGTTCTCGAGGACGTCACTGCGCGTGGCCGCGAAGCCGAGCGCCGCGGCGGCGGCAACGCCGAGCAGCGCCGGTAGAGCCAGCGGTTCTCGTCCGTTCGTCTTCACGTGCCGAGTCAGGCGATGCGTAACGCCCACGACTGAAGCGGCGACGGCGAGACAACCGATCGCGACAACGGCCGGCCCGGCCAGCTGCGCCCACAACACCGCAAGAATCTCGGATACGCGCCCATCCACGAGGTCGAGCATCAAGCCAAGATCGAAGGCATCGCCGAGGAACCGCAGTATCTGATAGGTCACCGCGTCGTACGCCAGCAGTCCCCCGGCGCCGACCAGCAGCCCTGCCAGCACGCGGGCCTGACGGGTCAGCCCCGTCACCCGCAACGCCTGCGAGACGACGGCGAGGACGACTGCGATGAGGCCCGCGTCGACGAGGAGCGACAGCGCAACGAACCCGACCGTCTGGCCCGGACCCTCGAGATGGTCGATGCTGAGGAAACCGCCGCGAAAGTAGCCTTTGCTCCGCTCGAGCAGCACGGCATCCACCGCGGTCACGACCACGGCCGCGGCAGTAACCATGAATGCCCAGCCCCGGACGGACGTGTGCCGCGGCGCGGCCAGCGAGCCGGGCTCGCTGCGGGAAAACGCCAGACTACCGGTACTCACGTGCCCACCCGGTGTCGGACTCGTAGCCGAGCTCGATGAGAAGCGCCGGCAACTCCGGAAGCTCGTCGAGAATCTCCTTGATCCGATCGCGATACTTCGGCTGCTTCCAACGCGTGAGATTGGAGGTGTCGAAGGATCGCAGACCATTGAGAGCCTTCGTCGCGAAGCCCTCGGGTACCGACTCGATGAACTGGTCGAAGGGAATCTGCGGTTGCCAGCCGATGAACCTGGCGTAGCGCTGCTGCACCGCCAGCGGGTCCGTCACGAGCTCGGCGTATTCCACGACCATCGTGTCGTCGCCCTGAGCCACGTAACGGAAGTGCGCGAACCATTCCTTCCAGTTGGAGACCGACATCACGAACCCGTCGGGACCCCTGGTGACATTGGCGAGGGCCTCGCCGCTGTAGCGCGAGGTGAGCGTGGCGCGAGGGTCGCGCATCGTGAGCACGAAGCGCACTGCGGATCGGAGCGGCAGATAGAACTCACGGATCTCGTCCACGTGAAACACGTCCGAGGGCCGCTTCGTGATCATCAGCGCGTGGGTGCGCGCCAGTTCCTTGGCGGCGTTGAGGGCAGCCTTTTCTTCGCGGTAGGCGCGCGCCTGCGGGTAGCACGCCTCGGCCACGAGTTGCAGCAGGGTGGAACCGGAGCGCGGGAACCCGCACATGACCACGTGCGTCTGCAGCGGACAGCGGCCCGGCACTCGATCCAGCACCTGCAAAGCCAGCTGGCGCAGGCGAGTCCTGGCGGCAGCTCCGACGACGGCGCGGCGGCGCTTGGTGAAGAACGTGGGACGAGGCGGTCGCTCCAGGCGTGAAGAGGTCATGGTGTGCGAACGCCGATTACCAGGGACGATCGATGTCGGAATCGCCGTGAGTTACGAACCACCTTTCGGCGGAGAGCACGGTGTCGACTACCGCAGGCGGCAGCCCCTCGGTATCCACGAGCAGGTAGCGCTCGGGCTGCCGGAGATGGAAGCCCACACCGCGCAGCGCGCGGGTCAGTGACGGGCCGATGTGATGGCAGAGCAACGCGTCCACGCCGTCACCCTCGACTCCGTGGCACGCGGCCCTGATGATCTGCTGCAGTCGTGCCGCGTCGGACAGCGGTGCCACGAAATCGACCAGGAAGGCGCGGCCGTAGCGATAGACGCCGTCGGGCGGACGGACCATCCAGATAGCGGCGCCCGCGACCCGGCCGCCATCGATGATCTCGAGCCGCGTGAACGTCTGCCCCGGCTGGTCCACGTACTTCCAGTTCAGATACGACGCGTCGCGCACGACGGCGCACTGCAGGTCGGCCGAGACCTCGGTCCACAGCCGATCGTGGCGCTCGTCGAAGCGGTCGACCGGCCGGACGGCCAGCGTGAGGCCATCGTCCATCCACCCGCGAACCCGCGTCGTCGCCTTCATGCCGAGCCCGGCGGCCCACGCCGCCGGCTTCGGCAGCTTGCCCTGCAGCACCTGGCCGGGGTTCACGACCCGCTGCGCGATCTGAAGCGGTGCCACCTGCTTCCACCCGAGGCGCAGCTGGATCTGGCGCATCTCGGCGCTCTGTCCCAGCGACAGGCTGAACGGCTGCTCCTCGTGGGCACGGACCATCAGCCGCGGCCCCGCGGCCTGCGCACGATGCGAGTCGAGCACCATGGTCTCGACCAGCCAGCCGGTCGAGAGGCATTGCTCTCCCACCTTGAGCCGCACCGGGATGGATCCCGTCTGCGCCACGATAGCGCCGCGATCGCGATAGAGCCAGAAGAGCGGCGCGGCACCCAGCCGGCGGGCCGAGGCCTCGAACATCCAGCGCCACCGCGCCGCAACGAGGCCGGGCGGCCGGGTCGGGAACGCGAGTCGCTGGAACGCCAGCATCTCCGCTTCTTCCTCGGGCCGGTAATGCGTGATGGGATCGACGTCGGGTGCGGCGCCGTCAGCGCGTGCGGCCAGGCTCGCAGGTCCAGCCGAACGAGCACCAGCGCCGGCGGCATCGGCGGGCACCTCGAGCTTCGGCAGCAGCTGCGCGGCCAGCGAACGCGCCGTCGGATAATCGAACACGAGCGCGCTGCACGAGAACCCGACCTGCGCCTTCAGGCGCCCGACCAGGTCGGCCATCATCAGCGAGTCCACGCCCAGTTCGTAGAAGTTGCGATCCGCCGGCACGCTGTCGGCCGTGTCGAAGCCCATCGTGTCGGCCACCTCGTGCTGCACGAGCGCCGCGAGCGCCGCTTGGCGTGCCGAGGGGGCGACATCGCGCAGGCGCGCGATCCACGGCGCCGACGACGAGGGGGCGGCCACGGAGGCCGGCGCAGGCGAGCCGGCAACCACCGCGAGCACGGGCCGCGCGCGGCGGGCTTCGTACGCGGGGCGGAACCGCTCCCAGTCGATGTCCGCCACCATGACCTGGGGCGTGCCGCTGCCGAGCGCGGCATCGAGTGACGCCAGCGCCACGGCCGGCTCGAGCCCGAAGTTGCCAATGCGTTCGAACGCGGCGAGATGCTCGCCAGTGGCCATCCCGCCCCCGCGCCACGGGCCCCAGTTCACGGTGAGGGCGGCCAGTCCCAGGCGCCGCCGCTCGGCCGCCAGGGCGTCGAGAAATGCATTCGCCGCGGCGTAATGCGCGCGCCCTTGTGCTCCAAGCGTCGCCGCCATGGACGAGAAGGTGAGAAACAGCTCCAAGCCGAGCGCCTGGGTTCGCTCGTGCAGCAGCCAGGCGCCGCCGGCCTTGGCGGCCGCAGCCGTTTCGAAGTCTTCCCGGCGCAGCGCGGCGAACGGCACGGGCGCGTCCACGCCGGCCGCGTGCACGACGCCGCGCAGGCGCCGCCCACCCGCGGTCGCCGCAGCGATCATCACGCCGACGCCGTCCGGGGTGGACACGTCGGCGGCCACCACTTCGACCGTGGCACCCTTCGACTCGAGCGCCGAGATGCGCGCGCGGGCCGCGGCATCGACGCTGGCGCGGCGGCTCGCCAGCACCAGCTGACGCACGCCTCGGCCGACGAGCCACTCGGCGGTATGCAGACCGAGCGCGCCCACGCCACCTGTCACGAGGTAGCTCCCCTCGGGGGACAGCGCCGGCGCCGGCGCGCCGTCGAGTGTGACGGTCACGAGCCGCGACACCAGCCGCACCTCGCCGCGGAACGCGATCTGGTCCTCGTCCGTGTCGCTCGCCACTTCCGCTACGAGCTGCGACGCCGATCGGGACGGATCGGCAGGGTCGAGGTCCACCAATCCGCCCCAGAGTTCCGGATGCTCGAGGGCGAGCGTGCGGCCCAGCCCCCAGATTGATCCCTGCAGCAGCGGCACTGCTGCGGGGCCGCCGGCGGACACCGCTCCGCTCGTCGCCACCCACAGCGCGCGATGCGACACGCCGGCTCTGGCGAGGGCCCGTACAAGGTGCACGTGTGTGATCAGCCAGGCGTGCGCGGAGCCCGCGGTCGCGTGAGTTTCCGGCGCCCGGTGCAGGCCGCGCACGTCGAGGATGCGGGCGTGCGGATGGCCCGCCGCGGACCACAGCCGGTCGTAGTGCTCGGGATCGAACACGTCGATCGTCGCGCGGGATCCATCCAGTGAGAACCCGGAGCCGGACTCGACGCGCACGACCGGACCGCCGGCGGCTACCAGATGGTCGATGAGCTCGCGGCTCTGGCCGGGCTCCGCGAGCACGATCCAGGAGCCCTGCGGACGCCGGCCTGATGGCCGCGGCTGCGGCTGCCACGTGAGCGTGTACAGCTCGGGGCCGCGCTCCCGCGCCCCGGGCGCCGACGCCGATACGCCGGGCGTCGTGTCGTCCGGCACCGGCACGTGCTTCAGCCAGTACTCGCGGCCGCCGAAGGCATACGCCGGGGCGTCCACACGACGGCGCGCGTACGGCGCATCGAAGGCCTGCCAGTCCACCTCGGCGCCGCGCTCGTACAACTGGCCGACACTGGCCAGCAGGGTGCGCCAGGCATCGGTGTTCTTGCGCAGCGACGGCAACCACGCGGCCGTGGCGTCGTCGGCTACGCACTGACGCCCCATGCCGAGCAGTACCGGGTGGGGGCCAATCTCCACGTAGACCGTGACGCCGCCGGCATCGAGCGTCTTCATGCCCGCCGCAAAGCGCACCGGCTCCATCACCTGCCGCAGCCAGTACTCGGGCTGGGTCATCGCCTCGGGCGCGAACACGCCGTCCACGCAGCTGACGAGCGGAATCTGCGGCGGCGCGAAGCGAATCTCGCGCACGACGCGTTCGAACTCGGCCAGCATCGGCCGCATCAGCGGGGAGTGAAACGCGTGCGACACCGTCAGGGCCTTCGTCTTGATGCCGTCGGCGCTCAAGCGTGCCGAGATCTCCGCCACCGCGGCGCCGGCGCCGGAAATCACCACCTGTCCCGGCCCGTTCACCGCCGCAATCGCCACCGAGTCGCGCAGGCCTGCGATAGCGGCCAGGACCCGGGCTTCGTCGGCCATGACCGACGTCATGACGCCGCCGGCCGGGAGGGCCTGCATCAGCCGGCCGCGCGCGGCGATGAGCTTGAGGCCGTCCTCGAGCGTCACGCCGCCGGCGACGCACATCGCGGCAATCTCGCCGACGCTGTGGCCCATCACGACGTCCGGCACCACGCCCCACGACCGCCACAGTGCGGCCAGCGCGTACTCGAAGGCAAAGAGCGCCGGCTGCGTGTAGCCAGTCTGGTTGAGCAGTTCGCCGTCGGCACTGCCCTCGGGGGCGAACAGCAGATCGCGCAGCGGGCGATCCGTGAGGTCGTCGAACACCTCGGCACAACGGTCGAGCGCCGCGCCGAACACCGGCTGCGTGTCGTAGAGCAGGCGTCCCATGCCTGCGTATTGCGAGCCCTGGCCGGTGAACAGGAACGCCACTCGGGGCGGCGCCGGGGTGTCGGACGCGATCGCCGCCCGCGGCGATGCCTTGGTGATCAGGCCGCGGAGCTCGTCGAACGACGCGGCGACGAGAGCGGTGCGGTGCACCTGGTGCCGCCGGCCTGTGTTCATGCTGAAGGCGAAATCAGCCAGCGCCGGCGTGGCACCGGCGGCGGCGCGGTCGAGCGCGGTCAGCTGCCGCTGCAGGCCGTCGCGGTTCACGGCGGAGACCGCCACGACGTGTACCGGGCGTTCGGTTCGTGGCACCGCCCTCGCCAGCGGAGCCGGCGCCTCTTCGACGATCACGTGCGCGTTGGCGCCGCCAACACCGAACGAGTTGAGACCGGCGCGGCGCGGCAGCGGCGTGTCACGGCCGTCGATGCGCACGACCGTCTGCGGCCAGTCGCCCGCCGTGCGCTGCACGTCGAACGGAATCTGGCCGAACGGAATCTGCGGGCTGAGCTGCGCCGAGGTTCGCGACGGCACCCGCGTGCGGTGCACGAGCTGCAGCAGCACCTTGATCAGGCCAACCACGCCGGCACCCGCCTCGAGGTGACCGATGTTGGGTTTGATCGACCCGATGGTGCAGACGTGCTCCACGTCGAGGCTGGGGTCGGCGAGCGCGGGATCGGTGTAGGCCAGCGACAAGCCCCGCACCTCGATCGGATCGCCGAGCAGCGTGCCGGTGCCGTGCGTCTCGATGTAGGAGATGGTGCGGGGATCGACGCGCGCGGCGCGCAGGCTGCGCCGGATGGCTTCGGACTGCGCCTGCGGATTGGGCGCCGTGAACCCGACGGTGCCGCTGCCGGTGCTCAGCCCGGTACCCTTGATCACGCCGTAGATCCGGTCGCCGCGGCGGAGAGCGTCGGCGAGCGGCCGCAGCACCACGACCCCGGCGCCCTCGCCGATCACCGTGCCGTCGGCGTCGGCCCCGAACGGCTCGCACACGCCGCGGCTCGAGAGGATGCCGAGCCTGCCGAGCGATCCGAAGCGATCCGGATCGAGAATCAGGTTCACGCCGCCGGCAATGGCCATCTGGCACTCGCCGGCCTTGAGGGCGTTGCACGCGAGGTGGAGCGCCGTGCCGGACGACGAACACGCGGTGTCGACGGCGAGGCTCGGACCATGGAAGTCGAGGAGCTGAGAGAGGCGGTTTGCGAGGCTGAACCCCTCCCAGCAGCGATACGGGCTGGCCGCGGCCGCCGTGCCGGCGTTGGCGCGGTATCCGTAATCGCCGTACATCACGCCGGCGAACACGCCAGTGGACGGATCGTGCGACGCGCCGGCGGCTCCGGCATCCTCGAGCGCGGCCCAGGCCACCTCGAGGAACAGCCGCAGCTGCGGATCCATGACTTCGGCTTCGCGCGGTGACACGCCGAAGAACTCGGGGTCGAAGCGGCCGGCGCTGTCGAGCAGCCCCGCCCAGTGCGGGCGCGAGTCCACGAGCGGCCGGAGAAAGTGCGGTCGCGCCTCCGGCACCGGAGTGACCGCGCTGCGGCCCGCGAGCAGCAGTTCCCAGAGTTCGGCCGGCGAGCTGGCGCCCGCGCAGCGGACGCCGATGCCCACGACCGCGATGTCGCCGGCCGGCCCGACAGGTACCGCCTCGTCGGCGCGGCTCTTGGATGGCGACGGCTGCGCGGCCGCCTGCGGCTGTGACAGCCGCACGATCTCCTGCACGATGCTGCTGACGGCGCGGTGCTCGAAGAGCAGCGTGCCCGGCAGCCACGGGAACCGCTCGCTGAGCGCGACCGTGATCTCGACGATGCGCAGCGAGTCGCAGCCGAGCGCTTCGAGCCGATCGACCTGTGCCACGTGCTCCACCGGCACGCGCAGCGCCGCCGCGAACGCCTTGTGCACCACGTCCGCGACGTCGGCCGCGCCCTCCGCCGGGGCCGGCGAGGCCGCGGCTGCAACACTACGGCCCTCGGCCGCGGCGCGCATGTCGGCACCGGTCACCAGATCGAACGCCGCGCGCGCAATCTGTTCCTCGCGCCGCCGCAGCTTCGCGGCGTCCATCGGCTGCGCCGCGGTCTTCGGCCCGCTGTCCTCTTCGACGATCACCTCACCCACATTCGACGGCTCGAAGCGGATGCCCGCCAGCACGTCCGCCGGCACATGAGCCTCGACCGCGCGCTCGTCGCCCTGACGCAGGTCGTCCGGGATGATCGACTCGAAGAACGACCGCGCCGGCGTGTTGCGCTTGGTCGTTTCGACGCGGAGCTTCACGCCTTTGGCACCTGCCGCCAGCGCCATGCGGCCGAGGTCGGCCACGATCTGGTGCTCGACACCGCGGCCGAGCACACGGCAACTCAGCAGAAACGTGTCGAGGTTCCACGCGTCCTGGCCGCGCTCGGCGATGACCAGGCCGACGAGACCGTAGTCGCCGAACCGGTCTTTCACCCGCACGGTCCGGATCTCGTGGCGGCCCGCGGCGGCGAGTGCCTTCACGTCGGCTTCTTCGCGGCGGATGGTCGTGAAGTTGAACTGGTTGGTGCGCAGCGTCAACTGCGCCGAGCGGCGAAGGTCCTCGTCGCTCAGCGGGGAGAAATCCACTTCGAGCTTCAGGCTGGCGATGAAGTCCTCGAAGGTCAGCGTCGACGCCCTCGCCTCCTGGCGCTTGAATTCCTCCTGGTAGAGCGCGGTGCGACGCGCGTCTTCCTTCGTCGCCTTGCCGGCGTCGAGTTCCCAGATGTGGCGCGTGAGGCGCACGGCGCGCTCGGGCTCGTGCGGCCACTCGAGGGTGAGAACTTCGGGACAGTTGGCCCGGACTTCGGCGCACTCGACCGGGTTGTCGTCGATGAAGACGAAGCTGTCGAGTCCGAGGTTGAGCCGCGCGGCGAGCGTGCGGATGTTCTGCGACTTGGGCTGCCAGTTGATCATGGCCGCCACGACCTGTCCGCGGCGGAGGCCCAAGTCCGCCCGGGTCTCGAACACGCGCCACACGTCGGGCTCTTCGTTCTTGCTGGCCAGGCACAGCAGCACGCCGCCGTCGGTGAGGCGGCCGAGCAGCGCGTGCAGCGCGCGGTTGCCGGCGTCGAACTCGAGCCCCTCCGGCCCCACTTCGCCGACGACGCCCCGCCACAACGTGTTGTCGCAGTCCACCACCACGACCTTGCGCACCGGCGCCAGGCGGCGATAAACGTGGCGGACCACGATCGCCGCGAGCACGTGCAGGTAGTCGTCGC
>Ga0070675_100000624_pt1 | contig 24512 bp, 23 predicted proteins | sample KBSM43metaG_FD_65343 | JGI IMG/M metagenome (GOLD analysis project Ga0070675, IMG submission 65343) | Miscanthus rhizosphere microbial communities from Kellogg Biological Station, Michigan, USA - KBS M4-3 metaG | ecosystem: Host-associated > Plants > Roots > Rhizosphere > Soil ... | reverse complement strand
GCGCTGCTGCACGGCGCTCGCGATCGCGTTGGCCCGGCGCGCCACCGAGGCGTAGTCGAGGACGCTGAAGGGCGCGCCGGCGACGCAGATCGGGTCGTCGTCTTGCGGGGTTTGCCTGTCGGGCAGGTCTGAAGACCCGCGGCCACCTGTCCTGCCTGACCCACCTGCCCCAGTTTCCAATGGCCGGTGGCAGGTGGCGCAGCGCGCGAAGAGAATCGGCGCGACGTGTTCGTTGTAAGTGGGATTGGCCGGCACGGTGGCCCGTGTCGCCACGCTGTCGGTTCGTAGAGGCGGGTCGTCGGACCCGCCTGCACGGCACGCCGCCAGCAGGCTCAGAGCGAAGAGCAGGCCGGCGGCGCGCACAATCATCCTTCTAAAAATCTATTTGTATTCCGATATCGATGAAACGGGCCTGCAGGATCACGGTGGGATTGAGCCACGTCGCCCCGTAGGTGTTGTTGTAGGTCTGCACCGGGTTGGCGTTGAACAGGTTGTAGATCGACACCGTGGGCCGGATCGACGTCGAGCCGTAGCGGATCTGTTTGCTGAACCGCAGGTCCGTCTGGTACACGCGGTCGCCATAGAGGCTGCCGACCGGCATCAGGTCCACCGTCGGCGGTACCCCCGTGTAAGGCCGGCCGAGTGACGGCCCCGCAATCTGGTTGGTCAGCGGATACTGCGCGCGCAGCTCCGGCCCCAGCAGACTCTGGAACGTCGCCGAGAGCGCGATGTCCCAGGGCATCGTGTACGCCGCCTGGCCCTTCCACTGCGGCGACCACGGCGGGTTCACGTTGCAGAACTCGTCCGTGCGCGGATCGTTCGGCCGCGCCGTTCCGGTCTGGAGAAGCGAGAGATCGTCGACCAGGTTGCAGGTGTTGATGCGCTCGCGCCCGACGCTCACGCCGCCAGAGAGGATGAGGCCGGCTCGGAGTCGCGCATTCACGTCGAAGTCCACGCCGTCGTAGACGTCGTCGATCCCTCCCACCTGACTCGAGTTGAAGACCAGGTTGTTGGGCGCGATCACGCGGTTGACGTCGTAGAGCCCGCATTGCTGCTGTCCGCTGGTCGGCAGGCGCTCGTCCGCCGGGACCGGAATGCAGTAGTGGGTGAAGTCCGCGTTGGTCACGTTGAGGTTTTTCGTGGCGAACAGGTTGCCGAACCAGCGGCGCGTGTAGCCGCCATACACCGAGACGCGGGGGACCAGCTCGCGCTGGATGCTCGCCTGGAACTCCCAGTTGTTCGGCCGGACGTGCCAGCCTTCTACCACCTCCGGATCGTAGTTCGTGGTGCGCGTGGCCACCTGGCCGAAGAGCGGGTTGTTGATCGGCCCGCACGCCACCTCCCCCGGGCGTTTCGTGTTCGCGTTCGGGTTGAACAGGTCGCAGTCGTCGAACGGGTTGTAGGTGCCGGTATAGGCGACGCCCGCTGGTGCGGCCCACGTGCGCGTCACCTGGTTCACCGTGGACTGCATCGGGTTCAGGGCGCGGGCGATGGTGTACGACTCGCCGATGACGTAGCGGCCGATACTGGTCTTGATCGCCGTCTTCCCGTCGCCGGTCAGGTCGTAGGCGATGCCGAACCGCGGATCGATGTCCTTCCAGTTCGGCACGTTGCTGGTGTCGCCGAAGTCGCGCTGCGGCGTGAACGGCCCGCTCTCGATCACCTGCTCGTCGACGGCGGCCTTCAGCATGTCGAGCCGCACGCCGTAGTTCATGGTGAGCCGCTTGACGCGCCACTGGTCCTGGGCGTAGATGCCGGCGTTGTAGTTCAACGTCTCGTGGAACTGAATCGGCGTGGCGTACTGCGTCAGCGAGAACGGCTGCTTGGCGCGCAGCGCCAGCGCCACCGAGTTGTTGACCTCCTGCGTGGTGTAGCGCCACGAATGCATGAGGGTGAACCCGGTCTTGATGTTGTGCGAGCCGGTGACGTACGACACCGAGCCGCGGAAATTGAGCTGGTCGCTGCGGTTGGCGCCGTAGGCCGTGGACGAGCCCCAGGTGGTGGGATAGCCGGAGGGCGCCAGCGGATCGGTGACCGAGAACTGCGTCAGCGACACGCCGTCGCGGCGGTAGCCGTGGAAGTCCTGCGGCGTGATCGTCCCGCCGCCCTCGATGAGCAGCTTGTTGGTGACCGGGGAGCTCCAGCTCGCCTGGATGATGTACTGCGGGATGTTCTTGTACTCCGGGCAGGCGCTGATCGCCGTCTGATAGGTCGGGACGAAGCAGTTGCCGAAGTAGGTGTACTGCCAGTCGTAGTAGACGTTCACCTTGTTCTTCTGGTTGATCTGCGTGGTGAGGCGGGCCGCGCCGCTCTGATGCCACACCGGGAACAGGTTCTGTTCCGTGCTCGGCTCGTAGAAGAACGACGAGAAGTCCGCGTCCTTGAACGATCCGGCGACCGTGTTGTACGTGCCCCAGTGCCGGTACGACCCGTAGATCCAGATCCGGTCCTTGAGAATCGGGCCGCCCACCGCCGGGTTGATATCCCAGATCCGGTTGATGCGGTTGCCGCTCAGCAGCCCCTTCGACTTCTGCTCGTCGTCGAGGTTGGCCGACTGCCAGCCCTCGCCGGCGTAGCGCGCGCCGAAGAAGCCGCGATAGGTGTTCGAACCTTCCTTCGGGATGAAGTTGGAGTAGACGCTGGCGCGCTCGAACTCGGCGTTATGGGAGTCGGTCTGGAAGGTGATTTCCTGGGCCAGCGCGTTGTTCAGGTAGTTGCCGTACTGCAGGCCGCCCGAGCCGCTGCCGTTGATGATCGGCATGCCGTCCACCTGGATGAGGCTGTCGCTGGCGCGGCTGCCGTGCACCACCAGGTTCATGCCGGTTTCGGGAATCGACCCGCCGACGTTCTGGCGGACGCCGGTGACCAGCACCGACGGCGTGAGGGCGGCGAAGCTGACGAAGTTGCGGTCGGTGGGCAGGACGTCCATCACCTCGCGCGACGCCGTGGCGATCTTGGCCACGTTCTGCGTGTCGACGATCGGTGACGCGCCGCTCACCGTGACCGTTTCTTCGAGCGCGCCGACCCGGAGATCGGCGTTGACGTTGGCGGTGAAGGACGCCGTGAGCACCACGTCTTCGCGCAGGACGGTGGAGAAGCCGGCCAGCGAGAAGCTGACGGAGTAGGTGCCGGGCCGCAGGTCGATGATCTTGTACTGCCCGGTTCCGTCCGTCACCGCGCTGCGCACCTTCTCGATGAGCGCCGGGCTCGAGGCCTCGACGGTGACACCGGGGAGCACCGCGCCCGAGGAGTCGCGTACGACGCCGGCGATGCTGCCTGACTGTCCTTGGGCGTAGGTAGAGGGAACGTTTATCCAGGCCGTCGCGGCCACGAGGGCCGCCAGGGTGATGATTCGTGTGCGCCACCGTCCGGCGTGGGACGTACGCCCGTCTGTCATGGGAGCCTCCTGGGCTGCATATCGTCGCGCGGCGATTCTTGCCTTCCGCTCCGCGAACGTCAATCACCTGAACAGGCAGTACAATCCCGCGTCGTCGTGCCGTTCATCCCGAGGAGCCCTGCATGAAGCGACTGCTCGTCGTGTCGTTCGCCGTCGCCGCCCTGATGCTTACCGCCTTCCCGCAGGCGGCCTCGCGCACGTTGCCCCCGGCGGGCGTGAACGCACTCAACAGCTTCCTGAGTGGCCAGGTGAGCCGCGGTGGGATCCCCGGTGTCGTGGCCGTGGTCGTCAACAAGGACGGCACGCTCTACTCGGGCGCGTTCGGCAAGCGAAACACGGCGAAGGACGTTCCCCTCACCGCCGATTCGCTCTTCCGCATCGCGTCGATGACCAAGGCGGTCACGTCGGTCGCCACGATGATGATGGTGGAGCAGGGCAAGCTCAAGCTCGACGACGACGTGTCGACGTATCTTCCCGCGTTCAAGTCCATGACCGTGCTCACCAAATACGACGAGCAGGCGGGCACCTACGAGACGCGGCCCAACACCCGGCCGATCACGATCCGCCAGCTGCTCACGCACACGTCCGGCATCGGCTACAGCTGGTCCGACCCCGGCCTCGCGCTCGTGCAGCGGAAGACCAGCCAGGGCGGCGAGACCGAGCTGCCGCTCGTCCACGATCCCGGCGAGAAGTGGACGTACGGCGCCAGCACGAAGGTGCTGGGTGACGTGGTCGAAAAGCTGTCGGGCGAGCGCATCGACGTGTTCATCGATCGCCACATCGCCAAGCCGCTCGGCATGGTCGACACCTCGTTCGAAGTGGCCCGGGCCAATTACCCGCGCGTCGTGACCACCAACCAGAAGGACGCGGCCGGCAAGATCACCGAGACACAGAACCCCGAGACCCTGCCGGTGCAGCTGCGGGCCGACGGCGGCCTCTTTTCCACCGCGCCCGACTACGGCAGGTTCCTGCAGATGCTGCTCAACGGCGGGCAGCTCGGCAACGCGCGCATCCTCAAGGCCGGCACGGTGTCCGACATGCTGAAGCCCCACACCGGCGGCGTACGCGTGCGGCCGCAGCCGAGCGCCAACCCCGGTCTGTCGAAGCCGTATCCGCTCGGCGCGGGCGAGGACATCTGGGGCCTCGGCTTCCAGCTCGCCGACCCGAAGAAGGCCGACCCCGGCATGCGCCGCCCCGGCAGCGGCAACTGGGCCGGCATCTTCAACACGTTCTTCTGGATCGACCCGAAAGAAGAGCTCGGCGTGATCGTGATGATGCAGATGCTGCCGTTCTACGACCAGGCCGCCATCGAGACGCTCCAGGGCGTCGAGCAGCGCGTCTACTCGAACCTGAAATAGAGAGGGCTCAAGGCCCTCACGCAACCCTCCTGGACAGACGTTCGTCCAATGTGTCCACCGACGGCATGTCGCGCATGAACGCGTGGAAGCAAGGCGTGCTGGCTGGACTGCGCACTCACAAGGATTCGCATGACCCCGAACAAGCAAGTCGTCGAGGCGTACATGGACGCCTTCCGCACGACTGATCGCGCTCAAATCCTGTCGAGCCTCGCCGACGACGTCGAGTGGGAGATTCCGGGCGCCTTCCACCTTCGCGGCAAGGACGAGTTCGCCCAGCACATCGTCTCGCCAGGCTTTGTACCCAATCCGGCGATCACGGTGACGCGCCTGACGGAAGAGAACGAGGTGGTGGTCGCGGAGGGCACGGTGCGCACCGCGCGCACCGACGGCGCCGTGATGACTCTGGCCTTCTGCGACGTGTTCGAGCTGCGGGGTGGGAAAATCCGGCGGCTCGTCAGCTACCTGATGGAGACGCGCTAGCTAGCCCGCCTTGCCTCCGCGGACGATGGCCGAGGGCGTACAATTCTGGCTGGCGCTCTGATGCGCCGGAAGGAACCTATGTCTCGCTTCTTGAAGGTCACGCTCGTGGCGGGGCTCGCCTGTGCTGCCGGCATCGCCCCTCTCGTCGCGCAAGCGCCGGCTCCCGCATCGACGTACCAGCCGCCGAGGACGCCCTGGGGCGATCCCGACCTTCAGGGAATCTGGCCCAGCACCGACATGGTGGGCGTACCGTTCGAGCGCCCGAAGCAGTTCGGTACCCGTCTCTTCCTCACCGATGCCGAGTTCAAGGCGCGCCAGGAAGCCGCGGCCAAGCAGTCGGCGCTCGACGTCCTGGAGTTCGACCTGGAGAAGCCGCCGGACGAAGTGGTCGCGCTTGGCGACGTGGGCGGCGTCACGTCACCGCCCCCGCACTGGCTCGAACGCGGCGAGCCGTCGCGCCAGTCGTCGCTGATCGCTGAGCCGGCGAACGGCCAGATGCCCGCCATGACGCCCGAAGGCATCGCGCGCCAGAAGGGCAGCGGCGGCACGTACACGAAGCAGACCGGCTGGAACAACGCCTCCGAGCTGAGCGCCTACGACCGTTGCATCTCGCGCGGCCCGGTCGGCTCGATGATGCCGGTGGTCTACAACAACGGCAACGAGATCATCCAGGCGCCGGGGCTCGTGGCGTTCCGCAACGAGATGATCCACGAGACGCGCATCATCCCGCTCGACAACCGGCCGATGCCGCCCTCCACCTTCAAGGGCTACATGGGCTATTCGCGCGGCCACTTCGAGGGCAGCACGCTGGTGGTGCGCAGCACCAATCTCAATGGCAAGACCGGCATGCAGGGCAACGGCAGCATGCTGATCAACAGCGAGGCGCTGGTGCTCACCGAGCGGTTCACGCCCGTCAGCAAGGACGTGCTGCAGTACGAGGTGACGGTCGACGATCCGAAGACATGGACGCAACCGTGGAAGGTGTCGTTTCCGCTGAAGCGCGAAAGCGACTACGGCTTCTACGAGTACGCGTGCCACGAGGGGAACTACGCGATGCGCAACACCCTGTCGGGGTCGCGCGCCGACGAGAAGAAGTAATGCGGACGCTCCTGCTCGCCGCGCTGGCCGTCACCGCCGGTACCGCCGCGGGCGTGCTGCGGGCGCAGGAGGCGCCGCTCGGGCAGGATCGGATCGTGCCGGTCTACGACGAGCCGCGCCACCGTCAGGTGTTTCGCTCGGGCTCCACGCGGGTGCTCGAGCTGATCGTGCTGCCGGGCGACACCTCGCTCTTCCACTCGCACGAAGACCCGATCGTCTACATCAACCTCAGCTCCGGCGCGCTTCGCACGCAGGAACTGGGCAAGGACTGGTCGCAGCCGGGCGGCCGCGGCGGCGCTCGCGGCGCGCCCGCCGCCGGCGCGGCGGCCCCGCCACCCGCGGTCCCGGCGGCGCCGGCTCCCGCCGTGCGCGTGACCAGCACCACCGGTTACGCGCAGGTGCCGGTGACGCACCGCATCACCAACACCGGCACCGGCACGGTGCACGCGCTGGTGGTCGTCAACCAGACGAAGGGCACCGACGCCACCACGCCGAAGGACGCCGGGTTCGAGGGCATGCCGGAGCTGACCAATAACTGGTTCCGCACCTATCGCTTCTCGCTGCCGCCGGGCCAGTACGGCACGCACGCGCACAAAACGCCGGCACTGCTCGCGCAAACCAGCGACGGCACCGCGGTCGCCCAGGGGGGCCGCCTCTGGGCGCTCAACGAATTGGGCGACTGGGCCTTCTTCGACGCCGGCACCGCGCACGAGATCCGCAACACCAGCACCTCCACGGTGGAGTTCGTCGAGATTGAAGTGCGGCAGCCGGCGCGCTGAACTGGGCCGTCGCGCGGCCGGTGCCGCGGTGGCATTCGTGCTCGCCGCGCCGCTGCAAGCCGCGCTGGCGCCAGTTCTCCAGGCCCAGAGCCTGCCACCGTGGGCAAGCTGTGCCCCGCCGTCCGCGGGTTCGGCAATCGAGCGGCTGCGCCGCCTCACCGCACTCACCGATCAGGCGCTCGTCGAGGCCGTGGTGAAGCGCGTCTTCACCGAGCGTGAAAAGGAGCAGCGCGTGTCGGCGCCCAACCTCGCGGGCGCGAGGCTGACGATCGACTTCCTCTACACTGCGGGCCAGGGAGCGTCGCGCGTCTTCTACTACGAGGCATCGAAGACGATTCCCGACGCCGAAGGCCTGCTGCGCGTGTCGGTCGCCGGCTGGGTGCGCGGCGAGGGCGCGGCGCAGCGGTCGCTCGGGTCGAAGAGCGAACTGGAGTGGGCCGAGTTCGCCGATGCCGGCGATGATGAGGAACGGACCATCCCCGAACCGCGCACGATTCCCGACGCAGCGCCCGGGCTCGCCCCGCTCGGCGTGCTGTCGCGTGCCGGCCAGCAGACGTGGGTGATGCGCCGCGCGCGCGGCGCGGGCGCCGTGCTGGTGTACGACGTCGGCGCGACCGGCGTCGGGACGCGGCGTCCAGCCGCCGGCTGCAAGCCGTCCTAGACTAGCCGGCCCTGGGCCGAAGGCGGCCCCTACATCCGCTGCCCTCCAGCCTTCGACCGTCCCGGCAGGTACTGCCCGTGCTCGACGCGCAGCGTCGTCAGATCGTGCGGCAGGATGCGCAGCTGGTTGAGGATGCGGTGGATCTCCGCCTCCTCGGGCATCGAGATCTGGTGATCGCTCGACGCCACCGCGAAGAGGCAGCGCCCCAGCGCCAGCTTCTCCTCGTAGCTCGCCGACTCCGCGAACTCCTGCGCCACCTGGTAATCGGCCGTCCCGCCGAACAGGAGGTTGCTCGTCTTGGCCAGGCCGATGACGACCGTCGCCTGATCGGGCGACAGCGCCCCCTCGCGCACGACCAGCGCTTCCATCGCCCGCGTCTCGTCCGGACTGACGTGCCGGTCGGCGTGCGCGACCCGGCCGAGCAGGTAGGAGAAGCGGGCGAGGTGCCGCGCGCGCGCGGGGTCGAGCCGATCGAGCGATTCGATCAGGTCGCGCAGCGGCGTCGGCTCCGGGGCGCTGGACCCGCCCAGTCCCAGGAACTCGCGGATGGCCTGGAAGCTCACTCGCCGGGCTTCGGAGCCGGGATGTACCCGACGTTTTCGACCTTGAGCGCGCGGTCGGCCTCGATCTTGATCGGCCGGTCGGTCTCGATCTTGACGGGCCGCGCCACGTCGACGCGCACCGGCTGCCCCACGAGCCCGACGGGCAGGTATTCGTTGCTCGCGGCCGGAATCTGGATGCCGCGGATGACGACCTGGGTCGGCTGGGCCTGCGCCGCGACCGGCGGCGCCGCGTCCTTGACGCCAATCCAGAACAACTCCAGAGCGATGATCGTCAGTACGGCTTTGACGTAGCGATCGACAGCCATGAATCCTCCTCCCGGGGAACGGGTGGGGATATTGTACGTGCTAGCATTTCGCGCCGGACGAGGAGAGACGTGAGCGAGATCGTCAGCGACAGCAAGCCATGCCCGGTGTGCGGCGAAACCATCAAGGGCGCCGCGCTCAAGTGCCGCTTCTGCAACACCGACCTGGCCGCGTTCGAGGCGTCCCGGCACGCGGAGATGGAACACGAAGTGTTTTCGGGTCATCCTGCCGCGATCTATTCGGCGTGGCAGTGGATCCTGGTGGTGGTGACGCTCGGGGTCGCTTACCTCGTCCTTTGGATCAAGAGCCGGTCGGTGACATTCCGCATCACCAGCCAGCGCGTGCAGGTGGAGCGCGGGCTGTTCTCGACCATCAAGGACAACATCGAGCTCTTCAGCATCGAGCACTTCGACGTCCACAAGCCGCTCGGCATGCGCCTGGTCGGCTACTGCATGTTGCACCTTCGGTCCGCCGACGACCATGCCACATCGCTGATGCTCTACGGCATCCACAATCTCGAAGGTCTGGCCGATCAGATGCGGGAGAGCTCGCTGCGCGAGCGCACGCGGCGCCGGGTCACCACGTTCATCGAGACCTAGGCTCGGACGCTCCGCTTCTGCAACGTGGAGATCATCGAGACCGAGCGTCTCCTGCTCCGGCGTCCCCGGCTGTCGGACGAGCCGGCGATCTTTACCCGTTACGCGTCCGATCCCGATGTCACCCGTTACATGAGTTTCCCCACGCACCGATCGCTCGACGACACCCATGCCTTTGTCCAATGGAGCGACGCGCTGTGGGCGCGCTGGCCGCAGGCCGGCCCGCTGCTCGTGTTCGCACGCGACGGGGTCACGCTGATGGGCGGCGCCGGCATCGTCAACGACACGGCGACCGTAGCGCAGATCGGCTACGTGCTGGCGCGCGACGCCTGGGGCCGCGGCTACGCCACCGAGGCCCTGCTGGCGAGCATCGAGGCGGCACGGGCCGCGGGTGTGCGCCGGCTCGAAGCCGGCGTTCACGTGGAGCATCAGGCATCGTGCCGCGTGCTGGAGAAGGCCGGCTTCGTCCGCGAGGGCATCAGGCCCGGCGGGCCGGGCGCTTTTCCCAACCTGCCGGCCGACACCACTCGCGACGCGGCGCGCTACGCGCTCAGCCTCTAGTCGCCCGCGCATGCCTCCCGTCCTCGAACTCACGCACGCGACGGTTCTGCGCAGCGGCGTCCGCGTGCTCCACGACCTGTCGCTGCGCATCGACGAGGGCGAGCACACCGCCATCCTCGGGCCCAACGGCGCCGGCAAGACCTCGCTGATGCGGGTGCTCACGCTCGATGACCGCGCGCGCGCCGCCGAGGACGCGCCGCCGGCCCTGCGCCTGCTCGGGCGCAACACGTGGGATCTCACCGCGCTGCGCGCGCGGTTTGCCGTCGTGACCGGCGATCTCGACGCGCGGTTCGGCCTGGAGATGTCGGGCGGCCGCGTGCCGGGACTCGACGTCGCCACCTCGGGTCTGCTCGGCAGCCACGGGGTGTTCTCGCACCACGACGTCACGCCGGCGATGCGCGACGCGGGCCGCGAGGCGCTGGCCCGCGTCGACGCGCTGCACCTGGCCGCCAAGCCGCTCAACCAGATGTCGGCGGGCGAGCGGCGCCGGGTTCTGATCGCGCGGGCCCTCGTCACGCGTCCCGAAGTGTTGCTGCTCGACGAGCCCACGACGGGGCTCGACTTCGTGGCGCGGCACGCGTTCATGGAGAGCGTGGCGGGGCTGGCCCGCGCGGGCACCACCGTGATCATCATCACCCATCACATCGAAGAGGTGATCCCCGAAACCCGCCGCGTGGTGCTGCTCTCGGAGGGCCGGATCGCCTTCGACGGCGCGCCCGAGGACGCGCTCACGGCCGAGCGCCTCGGCGCGATCTACGGCGCGCCGCTCGAAGTGGGGAAGAGCGGCGGCTACTATCACGTGCGGGTCGTCCGATGAGCACGCCAGCGCCGTTCGGCACGTGGACGTCGCCGATCACCGCGCAGGTGGTCGCGACACAGGGGCTGCGCCTCGGCGCGCCGGTCGTGGAGGGCAGCGACGTCTACTGGCTCGAGGGCCGTCCAGCTGAAGGCGGGCGCAACGTCCTGGTGCGACGCGCTGCCGACGGCACGTTGAGCGAACTGACGCCGCCAGGCTTCAACGTGCGGACGCGCGTGCACGAGTACGGCGGTGGTGCCTACGTCGTTCATCGCGGCCTGGTCGTGTTCTCCAACTTCGCGGACCAGCGCCTCTACCGGCTCGACGCCGGGCCGGCGGCCGGCGGCGCGCTTACCCCGGTGCCGATGACGCCCGAAGGCCGCTGGCACTTCGCCGATGCGGTCGTGGACGCGGCGCGAAACCGGCTGGTCTGCGTGCGCGAAGATCACACCGCCGAGGGTCGCGAGTGCGTGAACACCCTCGTGGCCGTACCGCTCGACGGCAGCGGCGGCGCCGGGCACGTGCTGGCCGAGGGCTACGATTTCTACTCGACGCCGCGCCTCAGCCCTGATGGTGCGACGCTGGCGTGGATCTGCTGGCGCCACCCCCAGATGCCGTGGGACGGCACCGAGCTCTGGGTGGCCGACGTGGACCCCGGGGGCGCCCTGACGAAGGCGCGCCGCGTGGCCGGCAGCGAAACGGAGTCGATTTATCAACCAGGCTGGTCGCCCGGCGGCGAGCTGTGGTTCGTCAGCGACCGCGACGACCGCTGGCGGCTCTATCGCCAAGTACATGGGGCCGGGCCTTCAGACCCGGCCATGATTCTCCCCGTCGAACCCGCTCCGCCTCTCGACGCGGAAACCGGCCGCCCGCAGTGGATCCTCGGCACGTCGTGCTGGGCCTTCACGAGCGCCGCGCGCGTCGTCGTGTCGTTCACGCGCGAAGGCCGCTGGCACCTGGGCTCCGCCGATCTCGGCACCGGAACGTTCCGCGAGCTCGTGGCCGGGCTCGAGCCGGGCCCGTGGCTGGCGGCGGCCGATGGCGAGGTGGTGCTCGTGGCGGGCAGCGCCACGGCGCCGGATGCGGTCATGGCGATGGACGCCGAGTCGGGTGCCACCCGCGTGCTGCGCGCGGTGGCGGGCGCATCGATCGACGCGGACTACCTCTCCGTGCCGCAGTCGCTCTGGTTTCCCACCGACGGGGATCGCACGGCGCAGCTCTTCTACTATCCACCGCGCAACCGCGACTTCGTGCCGATCGACGGCGAACGGCCGCCGCTCATCGTCATCAGCCACGGGGGTCCGGTGGCGGCCGCCGACTCGACGCTGGACTACGCGGTGCAGTTCTGGACCAGCCGCGGCTTCGCCGTCGCCGACGTGAACTACGGCGGCAGCACCGGCTTCGGACGCGCGTACCGCCAGCGGCTCAACGGGCAATGGGGTGTGGTGGACGTGGCGGATTCGATCAAGGCCGCCGAGTTCCTGGTGCGCGAGGGCAAGGCCGACACCGCGCGGCTCGTCATTCGGGGTGGCAGCGCCGGCGGGTTCACCACGCTGGCGGCGCTCACCCTCTACCCGGACGTGTTCAAGGCCGGCGCGAGCTACTACGGCGTCAGCGATCTGGAAGCCATCCTGCACGACTCGCACAAGTTCGAGGCGCGGTGCCTCGACATCCTCGTCGGTCCCTACCCGGCGATGAAGGCGCTCTACGAGGCGCGGTCACCGGTGCACGCGGTGGATCGGCTCTCGTGCCCGCTGATCCTCTTCCAGGGCCTCGAGGACAAGGTGGTACCGCCCAACCAGTCGGAGATGGTGGCCGATGCGCTGCGCCGGAAGGGCCGCCCGGTCGCTTACCTCGCCTTCGAAGGCGAGCAGCACGGTTTCCGCAAAGCCGAGAACATCATCCGCAGCCTCGAAGCCGAGCTCTACTTCTATGGTGCCGTGTTCGGCTTCGCGCCCGCCGACCGCATCGATCCGGTGGCGATCGAGAATCTTCCGGGCGCCGCGCACTGAGCCATCAGCGGACTCCCGCCGGGCGGGGCCCTGGCGATTCCTCAGCTTCGGGTCTGGACGTGGATCAGCGTGAACTCGCTGCCGCTGCTGCGCGGCTTCACTGACACGATGTGGTTGTCGGCCTCGGTGCCGGTGCCGAGCTGGGTCTCGCCGCGCGACCGCTCCTTGCAGCGCGGCGGCGCCGAGTCCTTGAAGTCGAGGTCGCCACGGCATTCGGTCACGCTGCCGTAGCGGGCCAGCTCTTTGCGGTAGTAGTCGAGCACGGCTTCGGGCGCGTCGTCGTGCTCGTACTTGGCCACCTTCACCTTTACCGCGAACGGACCGCTCTGGACGTTCACGTTGGCGTTGTCGTGATCCTCGTCGCGCGAGACGCGGGCGCCGGGCCGTACTGGCAAGCCGGTATCAGGCGGCGTGTCCTTGTCGGCCTGGACCGACACGGTGCCGAAGGGGCTCTTGATGTCGACGTTGGCGTTGCGGCCGTCGTCGTCCTTGTCGACCGAGATGCCGCAGGCGGCCGCGAGGGCCCCCACCGCGAGCGCGGCCACGAGGACAAGAGAGCGAGGCAGGGCGGTCTGCATAATCCAGCTCCTGTTTGCGTGAAACCAAGGGCGGCGCCATCTCGCCGGTCGGTCCTTGTTACGGTCCGGCCGCAGCGCCGGTTCCCCGCTACATGAGGTGGGCCCGCACCACGGCGTCGTTCAGTTCGACGCCGAACCCCGGGCGGTCGGGCACGTCGATCGCTCCTCCGGCGAACCGTTCCGGCGGCGATAGCACGTCCTGGCGCCACGGCACCTCGCCCCACTGAAACTCCAGCAGGCGGAAGTTCTTCAGCACCGCGCACGCCTGTACCGTGGCAGCAGTGCTCACCGGCCCGCTCGGGTTGTGCGGCGCCACGGCCACCCCGTCGGCGTCGGCCATCGCGGCAATGCGGGTCAGCTCCAGCAGACCACCACAGTGCTTCACGTCGGGCATGATGACGTGTACGGCCCTGGTGCGGCTGAGCGGCGCGAAGCCGGCGACGCCGAACAGCACTTCGCCGCCGGCCATGGGCTGGCGGATGGCGCCCCGGATCGCCAGCGTGTCGTCGAGCCGCTCCGGCGCGACCGGCTCTTCGTACCAGGCCAGCCCCACCGGTTCGAGTGCCTTGGCCACGCGCGTCGCGAGCGCGACGTCGAAGAAGCTGTGGCAGTCCACCATCAGCTCGACGTTCGGGCCGACCGCCACGCGCATGGCGCGGGTGGCGTCGATGCCAGCCTGCACCGCGGCCTCGAGGCGATCGGCCGGCGAGCCCGCGGGCGGAAAGCCGTCCCACGGCGCCGCCTTCACGGCCTTGAATCCTTCGCGCGCCGCCCGCGCCGCGGCCGCGGCGAATCCGGCGGCGGTCCGGGGGTTCGTCGCGCGATTGACGTTGGCATAGGTCGCGAGCCGATCGCGCACGCGCCCGCCCAGGAGCGTCGCCACCGGCACGTCGAGCGCCTTCCCGGCCAGATCCCACAACGCCTGTTCGATGGCGCTGTACGCAGTGGCCTGCACCAGGCCGCGGCGGGCCAGCTGCAGCCCTTGCTGCCGGTAGGGCTCGATGTCGAGCGGCGACCGGCCGGACACCAGCCCGAAGAGGCCGCGGAGCTCGGCCTCCATCCGCGCGGCGTCCTCGCGCGTGGTGTTGGCGAAGCCGAAGGCATCGGACGCCTCGCCGAGGCCGGTGAGGCCGGCATCGGTGCGCAGGCGGACGATCAGCCAGACGGTACGCTCGGTGGCGCGCACGGGCAGGAGCTCGAATCCGGTGACCCGTAGCCGTGGGGCCGCCTCCAGCCAGGCCGGTGCGAGCACGGCGCCGGCGGCCGCACCGCAGGCGTGGAGAAACCGTCGCCGCGGAACGCGAGAGGGAGAGGCCATGGTGAACCGGGGCCACCACGACCGCACCCCGGTGGTGCGCATGGTAGGTCGAAGGGCCGTCCCGGCGCATCCCTGTGATATATCCACGCCACCTCGAACGCAGGAGCGCATCATGTTGAGAATCGCCGGGCGCGCAGGGACGGCCCTGGTGCTGGCGGCCGCGGCTGCCGCCACGACGCGGGCCATGCCCAGGCGCGCGGTCGTGCCGCCCGACCGGACGACGTGCCGGGTGCCCGTGCAGTAGCGGGCGGCTGGAGCCACGTCATGGTGTCGCACCGGGTCAACGCCGAGCGGGTGATGGTACTGGCCTGGCCGCGCGCGATCCTGCTGCAGATGGCGCACCCCCTGGTCGCGGCGGGTGTGGCCGAGCACAGCTCGTTTGCCGACGGCGGCTTTGCCGCGGTGCACCGGCTGTGGCAGACGGTGCAGGCGATGCTGGCGCTGACCTTCGGCGATCGGGTCGAGCAGGGGGAGGCGATCGAAGGCATCCTCGCCATCCACCGCCGCGTGCACGGCACCCTGCACGAAACCGTGGGCCGGTTTCCCGCCGGCACGCGCTACTCGGCGGAAGACCCGGATCTCGTGCTGTGGGTGCACGTCACCCTGCTCGAGTCGATGGTGATCGCCCACGACGCGCTGCTGTCGGCGCTCAGCGCCGACGAGCGCGACGCCTACTGCGCGGAGTCGGCGTGGGTACCGGCGGCGCTGGGCGCACGTGCGGAGGACGTGCCGACGACGTGGGCCGGCGTGCAGGCGAGCCTGCAACGGGTGTACGGCTCGAACACGCTGGCGCTGGGCCGCGATGGGCGCGCGGTGGGGCAGGTGGTGCTGGCGCCGCCGCTCGGGCCGCTGGCCATGCCGCTCACGGCGCTGGTCCGGTTCCTCACCCGTGCGTGGCTGCCGGAGGCGATGCGCCGCGCCTATGGACTCGCGTGGACGGAAACCGACGCGCGGCGGCTGCCGCGGGTGCTGAAGGCGCTGCGCGCGGCGCGCCGGTTGGTCCCGAATCGCGCGGCGCGATGGCCGAAGAGCCGCTAGCTGGCCGCCTTCAACTCGAGATACAGCTGGTTGACGAAGCGGTCGCCGGTGCCGGCGGCGTTGCCGGTCTGCTTCTCGTAGGCGTTGGTGATCTTGGCGGCCACCGCCTGCTCCTGCGTCTTGCCGTCGGCAATCATCTTCGACACCTGATCCCGCAGCGCGAGGGTCATCCGCTGGTGGGCGACGAGGCCGGCGCGGTTGGTGATCGGCCCGTGGCCCGGCAGCACCTTCGTGTTCGGCCCGGCCGCGGCGATCAGCGTGTCGAACGCCGCCAGCATGCCCTTGAGCGATCCGCCGCTGGCGCGGTCGATGTTGGGGAAGCCCAATGAGCGGAACACGTCGCCGGTCATCAGCACGTCGTTCTTGCGGAACTTCACCGCGGTGTCGCCGTCGGTGTGCGCGAACGGCAGCGGGATCAGGTCGATCGACTCACCGTCCATCGACATCCGGGTCAGGCTGTCGGGCGTGTAGGTGGGCAGCGCCGCCGCGGGCGCGCTCGCCGGCGCCGGGCCGCCACCCGCCGGCGGGTTGGGCTTGATCAGCCGCTCGCGCAGCATCGGCCGCGCGATGATCGTCGCGCCCATCTTGCCGATGTTCTCGTTGCCGCCGGTGTGGTCGCCGTGCACGTGGGTGTTGACCAGGACCTTGATCGGCTGGTCCGACACCTTGCGGATGGCCGCTACGATCTTGTCGCCGAGCGGCGCGAACTGCGAGTCCACCATGAAGACGCCGTCGGGCCCGTACAGCACGCCGATGCGCCCGCCCTGCCCCTCGAGCGCGACGAAGTTGTCCGAGATCTTCGTCGTGACGATCTCGACTTTCGAAAAATCCGGCTGACCCTGAGCCATGACCGGCACGGCGAAGCTGACAGCCGCGGCCGAGACGAAAGCTATGACGCGTCGCATGAGGCGCCTCCCTCGACGTAGGGGCCGGCTTCAGCCGGCCCGCGCCGGGCCGCCTAAAGGGCGGCCCCTAGTTCTTTGCGCCGGAGTATTCCAACATTTGCGCCGTCAAGTCCAGCGGATACGACACCGTCACGTCCGTGATCTTGCCGCTGGCGTCGGTCACGGGCGTCAGCTTGGGCATCACGAAGCCGCTGTACGAGGGCAGCTTCAACGACTCGACCCGCGCCACCACCTCGTCGCGCAGCTTGGGATCGAAATGGATGCCGTGCGCATCGAACAGCGCCTTGGCGGCGGCGTGGTCGCCGGTCGACTTGATGCGCTGCACTTCGGCGAGGAGCCTGCCGGCGCCGTCGCGGAACGCCTTGGGGTCCACCAGCACGTAGTAGGTCTTGTTGCCGCGCTGCCGCACGTCGATGGCCTTGGTGTTGGCCATCAGCCACCGCACCACCATCTGCCGGTTGCGCATGTGGTCTTCTTCGATCTGCGTGCCGCGCCGCACCCGCCGAAGCTGGGTTATGGCGTTGCGCGTGTACGTCTCGAACTCGGTGCGCGCAATCGCCTCCTGCTCGGCCGCCGGCACGATGCCGAGCTCGGCGAGCTTCGGGTCGGTGATGAAGTACAGGCCGACCAGGTCGGCGCGGCCTTCCTCGAGCGCCGAGAAGTACTCCTTGATCGCGTCCTGCGGCGCGCCCTTGAAGCCCTCGGCCTGGCGGCCCGAGGCGTGGCCGATCACCTCGTGCATGTCGGTGAGGAGCTCGCCCGCCAGCGTGCCGTAATTCCGGTTGCGCTCCGCTTCCTCGGGTGTCCACGAGAACTCGTTGCGCATGGTGCCTGGCGTGCCCTTGTCGTTCGCCTCGCCGACGTTGCTCAGCGACACCGACTTGCTGCCGTGCTGCTCGCGGATGGCCTGATCGTTGGGCAAGTTGATGCCGATGGGCGTCACCGGACCCGAGTCGCCGGTTTCCACCACCACGTCGATGGCGTTGGCCACGATGCCCTTCACCAGCGGCTTGCGGAACTTCGCGTCGTACGGCATGTGGTCCTCGAACCACTGCGCGTTGTCGGCGAACTTGCGGATGCGCTCGGTCTTCTCGCGGTTGACGTAGAACACCAGGCCCTCCCATCCGCCCTTGACGCCGCGCGGGTCGAGGTAGACCTCGATGAAGCCGTTGATCGTGTCCACCGTCGAGGCCTTGTCGTTCACCCACGCGATGTCGTACTTTTCGCGATCGGCCTGCTCCCCGGTGCGGTAGAACTGGATCAGCGCCCGCAGCGCGTTGGCCGTCGGTTCCGAGGCGAACGGAATGGCCGCCTCGAGGTGCCGGATGACCCCGGTGATCTCCTTCGAGTAGCGGCCGCCGACACGGTAGACCTCCTCGACCAGCTTCCCGTTCGGCTGTTTCACCAGCCGCGAGTTCAGGCTGTACTTCTCGGTGAACCCTTTCAGATCGGCGAGGCTCACGTCGGAATACAGGTTGTTGGCGCTCGCCGTCAGGATGTCCTTGCCGGCCGGGGGCGTCTTGGCGGTGACGATGGGGTCGACGCTGGCGTCGAAGAACATCGGGTTGAGCCGGACCAGCATGGCGTCGAGCGACTCGCCGGCCGGGGGCGTGACCATGGCGCCGTTCTTCACGGCCGTCTTCACCGCCGCGGCCAACGCGGCCGGCGTGGACTGCAGGACGAATTTCTGCGCGGTGAGGTTGTTGTAGGGGCCGTTGTTGAGCCAGAACAGCTTGGTGTAGCGCTGCACTTCCGCCAGCACCGCCGGGTCCACGCCCTCGGGGCGCAGCATCACGGCCTCGATCAGCGCCCGCATTCCGAGCGCGCTGCGGTGTTTCTGGTCGATGTAAATATCGCGCCCGGCGATCGCCGCCTGATACAAGTGCCAGGTGAGCGTCTTCTCTTTGAGCGGCAGCGAATTGAAGCCGTCGGCGTAGAGCTGGATCACGCCGGCGTCGTCCACCGTTTCGAGCAGGTACTTCCGGTCGGCGGCCGTGGCGGCGGGCGCCGGCGAAGTCGCCGCGGGCGCCGGCGCCGGTGCGTTCGAGCCGCTCGAGCACGCCGACAGGCACGCGGCCAGCAGCACGCCCGGCACCATCGTCCGCATCTGCGTCGTTCGCTTCGTCATGTGTCCCACGGCTCGTCTCCCCCGGACTGCGGCGCAGGGCCGCAGCCGCCGATTATCGCCGAACGGCCGATGTCGCCATGCCGGGCTTGGTAGTATGGGCGCCCGGAGGAGTACCGGTGCACTACCTGCTCATGTATGACGTCGTCGACGATTACGTTACCCGCCGCGCGCCGCTGCGGGCGGCGCACATTGGATTGGCCCGCGAGGCCGCGGCTCGCGGCGAGCTCGCGCTCGGCGGTGCGCTGAACCCGCCCGATGGCGTCGTGCTACTGTTCCGGGGCGATTCGCCGGCCGCGGCCGAGGCCTTCGCGCAGGCCGACCCGTACGTGCTCAACGGCCTGGTCAAGAGCTGGAAGGTGCGCGAGTGGACGACGGTGGTCGGGCCCGATGCGCAGGTGAAACTGCCCGACGTGATCAGCTGACGAGGAGATCGAGATGTCGAAAACGATGGTGATGACCGTGGCGCTGGCGGCTGCGTTCGCGGGCGGCTTTGCCGTGCGGGGGCTGGTGCCGGGCGAGCCGGTGGCTTACGCGCAGGGCAACCGCGTGTTCGAGCTGCGCACCTACACGGCGGCCGACGGCAAGCTCGAGGCGCTGCACAAGCGCTTCCGCGAGGAGACGGTGCCGAAGTTCTTCCCGCGCCACGGCATGACCAACATCTGGTACGGCAAGCCGCTGGACGCGCCGCTGTCGCAGAACACCATGGCGTACATGATTGCGTTCCCCAGCCGTGAGGCCGCCAAGAAGAGTTGGGACTCGTTCCGTGCCGATCCGGAATGGACCAAGGCCGCTGCCGCATCCGGCGTCGGGCAGGTGCAGATCCAGTCGATCTACTTCGAACCCGCGGACTATTCGCCCCTCAAGTAGGCGAGTGTCGCCAGGCGCGACGGGCGGTCGCACGGCCGCCCGCTCCGTACGCCTCCTGACATAATCGGCTCAGTGTCCGCCGCTCCCGAAAGTACAGGTCCGCCCGGTGCGCACGCGCACCGGGTCATCTTCGTCGACCTGGCCCGCGCGCTCGCCGTGTTCTTCATGATGTACGGCCATACCGTGGCCGCGCTCCTGGCCCCGGAGTATCAGCAGGGCACCTGGTACGACGTCTGGCAGTTCCAGCGCGGCCTCACGTCGAGCCTGTTCCTGCTGCTCGGCGGCTTTGCCTTCAGCCTCGCCGCCCGCCGGCACTGGGTGCCGCAGGCCGACACCCGATCGGCCGTCATCAAGCGCCTGCGCCGGTTCGCGCTGTTCGTGCTCCTCGGCTACAGCCTGCACCTGCCCGTGTATCGGCTGCTCGATCTGCCGCTCGCGACGCCCGAGACCTGGCGGATGTTCCAGGCCGTGGACGTGCTCCAGCTCGTCGGCGTCACGCTCATCGTGCTGCAGTTGCTGGCGCTCGTCAGCCGGTCCCGCCGCGTGTTCATGGTCCTGTCGTTCGCGCTGGCGCTCGCCGTCGTGTCGGTGACCGGTCCGGCCCTGCGGATCGACTGGACCACGCGCGTGTCGCCCTGGGTCGCGCCGTATCTCTCCACCGCGACCGGGTCGCTGTTCCCGGTGCTGCCCTGGTCGGCCTTCGTGCTCGCGGGCGCGGGCCTCGGGCAGATCTATTCGCTCTGGGGCGCCGCGCATCTCCGCGCCTTTGCGCGCTGGGTGCTGCTCGTCCCGGGCGCGGTGCTGCTGGTGCTGGCGTTCGTGTCGCAGTTGCTGCCGTCCCCTGAGTTCCTGGGCAATCCGTTCGCGTCGCCGCCCAACGAATTCGCCGTGCGCACCGGGCCGTGCCTGATCATCATGGGCCTGATTGCCATGGCCAGCCGGCGCATCCAGCACCTGCCGCGGGTGTTCGGCGCCATCGCGCAGGAATCGCTGCTCGTCTACTTCGTCCACCTCTGCATCGTCTACGGCTCGGCCTGGAACAACGGCCTCTACCGCTACTACGCCGCGTCGCTCGGTCCGATGGCGACCCTGGCGGCGGTGATCTTCGTGGTCGTCTCGATGACCGGGCTGGCGCTGTTCTGGAACCACACCAAGCGCACGCGCCCCAGGACCGCCAAACGGATCGCCTGGGCCACCGGCGTGGTGCTGGTGGTCTGGCTGATCGTCCGGCCAGCGTGAGAGGACGGCGGGGCTGAGCCCTGAGCCGACAAGAATCAGAGTCGCTTCGAGTCCACGTAGATCGTGTTGATCGTGGAGCCGCCGCGCACGCAGTAGCCCTGCGAGAGCAGATAGGTGGTGATTTCGGAGTTGTCGCCGGTCGGGCTCATGGCCACCGTTTCGGCGCAGATGGCGCCGGGGCGGAACCGCGAGAGGTCCAGCGTCTTGATGATGGAAGAGTCCATCCCCTCGATGTCGGTGGACAGCACGTCGGGCGCCCTGCCGATCTGCTCCTCGATGATGCGGTTGATGTTGAGGAGCGGCATCTTCCGCACCCGCTCCACGGCCTCGCCCTCGGCCTCCAGCGACTTCACCTGGTCCGGAGAGAAGGTGTTGAGCATCGGGTTGCCCTTGATCTCGAAATAGTCGGCTTCGGTCTGATCGGTGACGCCGACACCGGCCTCCACGACCTTGTCACCCGACCGGTAGTCGCGCAGCTTCTTCGCCAGCGCCGGGTTCGGCTCCACGAGCACGCCGCGGTGCCCCACCCCCCAAAGTAGGTAGGTGTTGTTGCTCAACACCGGCTCGGCCGCGCCGACATCCATATAAGTCGCCTTCTCCACCTTCAGGAGATCGCGCACCACGTGATACAGCACGATGTCCTCGCCCTGCTGCGAGAACGACATGCGGGCTCCGGCGGGCAGCGGCGGTCCGCCCTGCCCCCTGATCAGTTTGCCGGCGCCCAAGCCGGCGGCGGCCGCGCCTAGTCCGGCGGCGCCGCCGGCTACGGCGATCACGAAGTCGCGTCTGCGCACAAATCTCCCCCTATCAATCGGCTACGAACGTGTGCCAACCTTCAACATATACGAATCGTCCGAAGCCTTGAAGCGATCGGCGATGCGAAATGCCGCCTCCGCGGGCGGCTTCCCCCTGGGATCCCGGGGCAGGCTGGCTGTATGATCGCCACCTCTCCAGGCCTGAGGGGTCAGGGATTCGGAGAGCGCCTCCAATGTTTGACGCCCTGTTTCAGGCTCTCTTTACCTATCGCCCGGTCGTCTTCCAGCAGGGAGAGTTTCGCTTCGACCTCACCGGGGCGTCGTTCTTCGCCGCCGGTCTGGCCGCCGTCGCGGCTGCGCTCGCCGTCTTCACCTATCGCCGCGTCCAGGTCACCCAGGGCCGTCCCAGGGATCGCGTCATCCTGACCGTCCTCCGCCTGGCGGTGCTCGGCATCGTCCTTTTCTGCCTGTTCCGCCCCACGCTGATCGTGCGCGCGGCCGTGAACCAGCAGAACGTGGTCGCGGTGCTGCTCGACGACTCGGCCAGCATGCAGATTCCCGACGTGGCCGGGAAGCCGCGCGGGCAGTACGTACAGGACGAGTTCGGCGCCGCCACCTCGCCGCTGCTCAAGTCGCTCGGCGACCGCTTCCTCGTGCGCGTGTTCCGTTTCTCCTCGGCGGCTTCCCGGGTGCAGTCGGCCAAAGAGCTCACCTTCAGCGGATCGCAGACCAAGCTGGGCGCGGCCTTCGACGGCGTGCGCGAAGAGCTCGCCGGCCTGCCGGTGGCCGGCGTCGTGCTGGTGTCGGACGGCGCCGACACGAGCGAGTCGTCGCTGTCGCAGGCGTTGCTCGGCCTGAAGGCCGAGAAGCTGCCGGTATTTGCCGTGGGCGTCGGCGGCGAGGCGCTCCAGCGCGACATCCAGGTGGACCGCGTCTCCGTGCCGCGCGCCGTGCTGAAGGGCGCCTCGCTGCTCGTGGACGTGGTGGTGGCGCAGACGGGCTTCTCGGGCCGCACCGTCACCGTGGACGTCGAGGACGAGGGCCGGATCATCGGCTCGGAAAAGGCGCTGCTGCCGGCGGACGGGTCGCCGGCCACCGTGCGCGTCCGCGCCGTGGCCAGCGAATCGGGCCCCCGGCTCTTCAAGTTCCGCGTGGTGCCGCAGGACGGCGAAGTGGTGCCGCAGAACAACACGCGCGAAGCGCTCGTGAACGTGCGCGACGTGCGCGAGCGCATCCTCTACTACGAAGGCGAGCCGCGGTTCGAGATGAAGTTCATCCGCCGCGCCGTGGCCGACGACAAGAACCTGCTCTCGGTGGCGCTGCAGCGCACCGCCGACAACAAGTTCATGCGGCTCGACGGCGAGGCCGACGAGGTGGTGGGCGGCTTCCCGAAGACGCGCGACGAGCTGTTCCGCTACCGCGGCCTCATCCTGGGCAGCATCGAGGCCGGCGCCTTCTCGGGCGACCAACTGCAGATGATTGCCGACTTCGTCGACCGGCGCGGCGGCGGCCTGCTGATGCTGGGCGGCCCGCGCTCGTTCGCCGAGGGCGGCTACGGCGGCACCCCGGTGGCCGACGCGCTGCCGCTGCAGATCGATCCCAAGGCGCGCGCTTCGGAGCCGGCGCCGCTGGCGCGGCTCAAGGTATCGCCCGCCAAGGCCGGCGAAGGCCATGCGGCCACGCAGATCATGCCGACACAGGCGGCGTCGGCGGCGCGCTGGGCCGAGTTGCCGCAGGTGTCGAGCGTCAACGCGCCGCTGCCGCTCAAGGCCGGGGCGACGGCGCTGCTCACCGGCACCGACCAGCGCGGCCGCAACCAGATCGTGCTGGCATCGCAGTCGTTCGGCCGGGGCAAGGCCATCGCCTTCACCGCGCAGGACTCGTGGGAATGGCAGATGCACGCCTCGATCCCGCTCGAGGATCAGACTCACGAGACGTTCTGGCGGCAGCTGATGCGCTGGATGGTGGACGGCGTGCCCGACGTGGTGGACCTGCGCATGACCGATCGCGTCGAGCCCGGCGAGCCGGTCCAGATCGACGCGCGCGTCGTCGACAAATCGTTCGTGGAGAAGAACGATGCCACGGTGATGGCGCACGTCACCCGGCCCGGCGGCGCGACGATGAACGTGCCGCTGCAGTGGACCGGGGAGCGCGATGGCCAGTATCGCGGCATGTTCGTCAGCAGCGAGCCCGGCGCCTACGAGGTGACGGTGGACGCGACCCAGGGCGCCGAGACGCTCGGGTCGGGCACCGGCTACGTGCGCGCCGCGCACGGCGACGCCGAGTACTTCGACCCGGTGATGCACGCGGCGCCCCTGCGGCGGATTGCCGAGGAAACCGGCGGCCGCTTCTACACGCCCGACACCGTCGCCAACATGGCCGAGGACGTGCGCTACGGCGGCCGCGGTGTCACCGCGGTCGAGGAACGCGAACTGTGGAACATGCCGGTGATTCTGATGGCGCTGCTGGCGCTGGCGTTCGCCGAGTGGGGCTATCGCCGGTACGTGGGGCTGATCTAGCACTGGAAGCGAGCCGATGCTGAAAGCCTTTCTCCTCGTCGTCGTCGGCCTCGCGGGCGACCCCGAGCACGGCAAGACGTTCCACAAGTGGGGCACGACGCTGGCGCAGGCGTCCGAGCGGCTCGGCGTGGAGCCGGGCAACATGGCGTTCCTCGTCGACGCGCCCGCCGAAGGCGACGAAAAGGTGACCGGCCGTGCCACCCGCGACGAGATCGCCAAGACGCTGCAGTCGTTCGCCAGCCGCGCCGGCGCCGAGGACGTGGTGTTCGTGGTGCTCATCGGGCACGGCAGCTACGACGGCCGCGCCGCCAAGTTCAACATGCCCGGTCCGGACATGACCGGGGCGGATTTCAACGCGCTCTTCGCGAAGCTGCCGACCAAGCAGGTGGTCTTCGTGAACGCGGCCAGCGCCAGCGGGCCGTTCGTCGCCGACCTGTCGGCGTCGGGCCGGACGATCGTGACGGCCACGCGCAACGGCGCCGAGCAGTACGCCACGCTCTTCGGCGGCTTTTTCATCGACGCGCTGGTGTCGGATACCGCCGACAGCGACAAGAACAAGCG
>Ga0070675_100000623_pt1 | contig 24518 bp, 37 predicted proteins | sample KBSM43metaG_FD_65343 | JGI IMG/M metagenome (GOLD analysis project Ga0070675, IMG submission 65343) | Miscanthus rhizosphere microbial communities from Kellogg Biological Station, Michigan, USA - KBS M4-3 metaG | ecosystem: Host-associated > Plants > Roots > Rhizosphere > Soil ... | reverse complement strand
GTCGCGCGCATCCGATACGATCGGTGGTCGCGTTCCCGCCAAGATTCCTCAGTAGCTCAATGGCAGAGCATCCGGCTGTTAACCGGAGGGTTGCTGGTTCGAGTCCAGCCTGAGGAGCCAATCTTTTCAATAGTTTGCGGAGGACGAATCTTTCGCCGGATCTTCACGTTGCCCTTTTCCGAGACCATTTCATGCGGGTTTTTCTTTAGCGCTTGAAAGCAGCCGGATGCTCGCACACCGGCGATCGCGATTCATGCTGATTTTCTCGCAACCCGTTCATGTTCAACATGATCCTGGAGGCGAAGGTCACGAGGGCGTTTTCCCCACCACTTCGTTGGAGCGAGCCGCGTCAAAACTCTTGCCGTTCCAGTAGACAACCAATCCATTGCTGACCGTCGCCAAGAGGATTGTCCAAACTAGAAGAACAACCGTTTCAAGAGATCGAGGAGCACTGGAGTTTCGAATTGCTTTTTTGATGCGGTAACGCGGATAGGCCTGAGCGCTTTCTGAACTTCGCCGGCGGTTTCCGCGAATTTTCCGCGGTCAAAGTCGGCACGGTCGTCGAGCATCGGCTTCGGGACCGCTGGTTCGAATCCAGTCGCCCCGATTACCCTTTGAAGGAGTGCCTGGCCTCGCAGCATGGCACCGCTTTTTGAGGCAATCTTCTGCCGTCGGTGGCCAGCAGCATGGAATATGGTTCGAGTGTCAGCAATGTAGGAGAGATCTCCGAGTGGTTGAAGGAGCACGCTTGGAAATTGACTCCCGCCGCGCGTGCTGACGCACACGAAATCCCACCAACGCACTCCCACCAAACGACTTCTCACAACAACGATGTTCATGCGCGTGTCCTCGTAAATGCTGGTGTTGACCCCAGGTTTCGGGGGGTATGTGACACAGTTCTGACACAAAAACTCTGACGACTTACGCGGACGCACATCGACAAACATCGCGTAATACCCGACCCGCACATGTGGCGTTCTCTAGCTGTCCAACACTGACTGGCCTCTTCTCCGAAGACCGATCGCGATCATCAGCATGAACAGCGGTGCCGTGAAGGCCCAAGGGAAACCCAGAAACAACAGCGTATTGGAGAAGACGGGATAGAAATACACCGTGGCGATGAGCGGCGTCACGAGCGTATTCGCGATCAGAGCCCACCTGACGCGCCTCTCGAATCCTGTGGGGGCGAATGTAGGAATCGCGAGCAGCGTCGCGATCCCCATCGCAATGTACCCCACAGCGTCATAATCCCAGAACAGCGAATGCGGCGTCTGATCAAGCACGCGAATGGCGTCTGCGGTCCCACTGAGCTTTGCTGGGATCACCGTTCCAAGCTGAACGACGTAGTTTGCCGTGACGAACACCGCGTAGACGGTTGCGAACATCAGGGAGGCGTGCGACCAGAACTGCTTCCCACGGGGCGTCATATGATGGAGCGCGACCATCTCGAGCACGAAGGGGACGACAATGCAGAGCGACGTGCCGTAGATGAGGACCTCGTCAGCCGGAAACCGTAGGACACCGGCGACCTGCAGGATCTGCACGACGTCGTACGCCACGGTTGCGGTCGCGGCGGCGACGCCGCACCAGTACCCGATTTCACCGGTCTGAGGCACAGTTCCCCCGATTCTCCGGGCATGATTGTTGACGCTCACGCGGCCTTTCGCGCTTCAGCGAAAGTGCGAGGTCGTCCGGAGTGCGAACGAGGAGAGCATCCGAGCGCCCGCGCCCCGCTGTGATCAGCAACGCGACGGCCCAGAGCATGATCGCTGTCGTTGTCACTGCTGCGATCACGCCTCGACTCGCCGCGGTTGCTGACGTCATGTTGTAGGCCGTGTGCCAGATGGCTGCGGCCAAGATGCTGCCGTTGGTTCGTTGAGCAATCCGCGACAGCACCAGCGCGCCGGCGCAAATCCCCAGCCCGAAGCCGCCGACGAGCAGGGGCCACGTCATCGCACGATATGTTTCAACGAGGAAGAACGTCGGCGTGTGCCACCCCGCCCAGAATACAGCGAGCACCAACGTCCCACCGACTGCTCCGAACCGACGCTGCAGCGGGACGAGCGCGAAACCGCGCCATCCAATCTCTTCGCCAAATCCAGACAGGAGCACGAGCAGCACGACGGCCGGAAGCGGCAATCGAGGCACACCGGAGTACAGCGCGAAGTCCTCGACTGGCGGCAACGTCAGCCCCGCGGCCATTCCCGCGAGCAGCGCGGCCAGCAGAAACAGTAGCGGGCTGAGCGCGTACAACCAAAAACGCGAGATCGGTCGCGAGACGAGGAGGAGACGCCTCGCGAGCCTGACGATGCCCGGCTTACCGTCGGTCAGGCCTGCGACGATGAACGCGGCGACTGCGGGCCCGAGGAGTCCCGGAAAATGCGTGGACCGCGACCCTGGAGCCACTCGGACGCCTGTGAGCGCGAGCGGAATCCAATACGCCCACGATAAGCCGTACGCCAAAACGAAGAACGTGACGAGCGGCTGCTTACGAACGAACGTCATCACGACCAGTCGCGGCGTTGAGAAGCGCGAGCGCAGCGATCGCGGTAAAGACCGTCAGCGGCACCCAGATGGGAAGCTCACCTGGCGATGCCACCAGGCCGCGGCGAATCGCGATCGTTGAGTTCACCAACAGGACCAGCAGGTACATCGCGCCCTGAACACTCGCAGCGGTGGCAATCACGAATCCCCATGGGCGCCGGTTCCACAGCAACGCGCCGCCGGCCCCGAGGGACGGCACGAGCCACAGCAGATCGAGTGCTGCGACGATCTTGAAAGCCTCGGGTTCCACGGGTGTCGGCTTACCAGCGAACACGTACGCGGCCCACGTCCCGATCCAGACGACCGACAATCCGCAGGCCACGAAGATGAGATAGCCACCGACGAGTCGCAACCTTGCCGTAGGGTCGAAGGATGCCGCGATTGCGATTGGATCGATGCGGCCGAGTCCGGAAGCAAGCGTGACGATCGCCATCCCGAGGGTGATCACGTACAGCGGCAAGAAAACGTTCAGGGCCGCGCCGAACAGGTAGAACGCGTAGTTGTAGACCGCATAACCGACAGTGCCGAGCCAGACGAGTTCACCGCGAACGGACCCGGTTCCCGCCGCTCGACGGCTGCCCCACATCATCGGTGCCGCCACGAGCAGGGTGATCCAGTCGTTCCCAAGCCAGGTCGCTTTGATCCAATCGGGGTCGCGGTACGCGGTTGGCCACGCCAGGCCTAGCAGCGCCTGAAGCGTCATCAGTGCGATCAACGCGTTGGTCTGCATTCGCATCGGCAACCATACAAAGCGGCAGCGATGAGCTGCAACGCACCTCGCTCGGCGTTCGCTAGGTACGGGGGGCAATCGATGCTCGTGCGTGCCGTCCTCATATGGTGTGTGCTGCTCGTGATTGCGTCCATCAACGGGATCGCACGCGAGGCCGTCCTTATCCCGCGATTCGGTGATGCCGCCGGACGTGCCGTCAGCACCCTCGCACTGTCTGCTTTCATCGTCATTCTGACGTGGATCTCGATCGCGTGGATCGCACCAAGATCGGCACCGCAGGCGTGGGCGGTCGGTGTGATGTGGGTTGCCCTGACCCTCGCGTTCGAGTTCCTCGCCGGCCATTACCTGTTCCACAACCCGTGGAGTCGGCTGCTGGAAGACTACGACGTGGCGCGCGGCCGCATCTGGATACTCGTGTTGTTCACCACGTTGTTTGCGCCGTGGGTCTGCGCCGGTCTGCGAACGCTGATGGCCGTGGATTGATCTGGAGGGGGGCCATGGTGAGCAGTGCGATCAGCCTGACATTCGCGTGCGAGCTTGATGGCGAGCGACTCGCGCAATTGTTTGCTGATCGACGCGTTATCGACGATCTCAAACGCTTGATGCACGCGTCACGATGATGGTATCCAACTTCAGTCCGCAACGGGTTGACGTCGTCAAGCGGCTGAACGAGGCTGCGGTCTCGGTGGTGAGGATCCCACTCTTCCCCGCGGCCGAAGGCTATTACTTCACGGTAGACAATGTGCCGAGAGCCGCGTCCCGGTACGAGCTCTGGAGGGAATGGTCGGCGCGCAACGGCCTGGTGTGGGATTGGGTCGGTTTGGATATCGAACCCGAGGCGAGGTTCTAGAGTTCCATTGTTCCCCTATGCCGCTTCGGCTTCGACTCGCCGGGCCAATTGGGTCGCGGACGGTGGGCGCTTGTGGACGCACTTCGAGTTCACCCGCATGAACATCACGGCAACCATTCTCCGCAAATCGTTCGAGGACTTGCGAGGGCGCGAGAGTCGATCGATGTCGATCGCCAGTTGAACATCCTAGGCGACGATACGTTCTGGTACGTGGCCCTCTGTGCCAGCTTGCGTTCTCTTGAAGAACGCGCCGGCTGCGACAAGCAACCACAGCTCCGCCGCAAACACGAGATCAAACGTCACCGGGATCTCTGACGGCGTGGTGGGAATGAGGACCAGTGAACCGAAGACGATCATCGCGTGCATGAGCATCGCCACGAGCAGGCTCCTCGTGTGGTCATAAACCCACACCATGAGCACTCGGTAGGGTGGCAACCACGAAAAGAGCAGCACGGCCAGATAGAGAGGCGACGGGACGCTTCCGGCGAAGAGGGGGAAGTGCCACACGCCCCACAGCAGGCCGACGATGAGTCCGGTCGCACCGACGCCTGTACCGCTGCCTCAACTGCGGGATCGCAAATCCCGTCCATCCCAGCTCCTCACCGAATGGGACGATCAGCGCCACGGCAATCCCGGACATCAGAAGGCGCATCTTGTCGCCCGACCGCATGATCGCGGGGAGGAAGTTCGCCGAGACGAGTGAGAGGGCCAACAGCGTCAAGATCGTCAAGAGAGGGGCAGTCAGGAGTGCTACCGCGTACCAACGGACACTAACTCGCCACGTAAGCAATCGCGACAGCAAGTCCCGCATTCCCGCCCGGCCGCGCACCAGGCCGACGGACAGCAACCCGGTCACGATCGGGCCTGCGAGCGCTGCGACATAAACGAGTGGTAACTGCACTCCCGAGATCGGCTTGCTGCCGACGAACCCATCAGGACCGAGCACGATGAGGCCGAAGCCCCACGAGATGGCGAACATCAGGCCGTAGTAAGTCACTACCGGATGTCGTTTGGCGAAAGCTGAGATGCCCATCACTCAACCTATGCGGCACGCATTGAATGGTCGCCTGGCGCCTCGGCAAGAGCTTCCGCCCGCTGCTTGAGGCCGATCAACATGCGCCGCGTCATCACAAATCCCGCCGGCTCAATCGCAAACGTCAGCAGCTGCGCCGACACAGTCCGTGCGCGCACGCGGCTGCGCGACACGAGTTGTGTCCGTCTCTCGTCGACTGCGTAGAGACCGAACTGCCACACCCAGTCGATGCCGCCCATGTTCCTCATATCCAACACGAGTGCGTGATCCGGTTCGATGGCGGCGACCGGCCAACTTGGGCCCCGCCCGAGGGGAATTGCATCACCGACGGCCAAGTGCTGAAACTCGGGAAGAATGCGGGTGGCGCTCGGACGATCCAGATAGCCAAAGAGGCGATCGAGCCAGTCGTAGCTGTAGAGCCCACCGCGCTGGTACCCCATCTGCACGAGCCAGGGCCAGATATGTTCCGGCGGTGCGTTAATGATGACGGCCATCGTGCCGGAATACGTCGGATGGACGATGAGTCCATCGCCCGCCATGACACGGGTGAGATCAGTTGATGCCGCGCCCCAACGGCTCATCCAACGTCGAACCGGAAACCAGTACACAACGGCGATCGTGACCGCAATGACAAGTGTGGCAGTCATATGTTCTCTCCGGAATTCAGGGCGTCACCGAAGCACGGAGAACGGTGAAACATCGGTCATCCCCATTTCTCGATCATGCCGCTCGCACGATCACGCCGCGATCGGTGCCGCGGCGCCGGATCAGCATCACGCTGACCGCCAGGAACCAGATCATTGGCGGAAAGTTCGCCACGATCGCTGGTCCCCAGCCGCCGGCGTTGTAGAACCCGGTGTAATTGACCGGACCGCCGTACATCGCGGGGACCGAGGCGGCGCATAGAACGCCGCCGGCAACGGCGATCCATCCGGTCCAGCGTGGCAACACGCCGCTATCAAATGTCGCCCAAGCCGCGGACGCCAGGAACAGGCCGGTGATCGCAAACGCAATCGACCCGTTGTAGATGAGCAACGTTCCAGCGATGAGCGCGCGCACCGCTGACGGATCCGGATTGCCGTTCAAGGTATCGAGGACGGCGCCACCCTCCAATCCGTCCGCGACCACCGTCACCGCCACCCAACCCAGGGCCGCGCCGAACAGCAGCGTGCCGATCCACTCACTCTCTGAACGTGCCTGACGAATCAGGTGGCGAAGTCCAGCAGCGAACACCAGCATGCTCACGTAGATGCCTTGGTCCATCAGAATCCGAGTGAAGGCGACGTTCTTGATGCTGAAAAGGTGTGTCGCGAATGCGCGGCCGTCGTACATGGATGGCGAAGTTCCCACGAGCCACAACGGAAATTGACCGAAGGTCAGCGCGACGCAGGCGAGGCCACCTACACCCGTGATGCGCGCAATCTTCACGTCGTCCATCGCGTCTCTCCTGGCGGTCGTAACCGCCGTGTTCCACTCGGCCACAGCACAGTCGCCAGCACCACCACCCACAGCACGAACACACTGATGTTGATCCGCTCCCACAGGCCTATCCCTGGCGTGGGCAGATTGGTCTGGAGGCGCGGAGCTTCCCAGAAGGTCAAGGCGCCGAACGCGAGAAGGACCACGATGCTCGAGACGGAGTAGAGTCGGAACCGCTTCCCGAATGCCGTGGCCACAGCGATCGAGAGCCTGCATCGCGGCTGCCAGTGCCGCCGTCGAAAGTGTCGTTCAAAGAAATCCGTTCGAGAGCCTGACTAGGGCATCCCTCTCTCCAGTGAAGACGTCGGCAGAGACAGACTCTCTACCGACCATGAACGCAAAGACGTCGAGGCGCCCTACGTCTTGGGCTTCGGTTGCTCCGCACTCGGCTTCGCGGCGTCGTGCTGAGGTTGCGGTTGCGCCTTGACTGGTGGCGTTGCACTCTTCGGTGGCTCGACGACTTTCTTTGTACTATCCATGTTTGGTCTCCCTTGTCGCAGTTGTGACTGCGATCCGTGGCAGCATGCGGGAATCAGACGCGCGACGTCTGTGCTTTTGTGAACACCCAGCGATGTGACCATTCAAGAGGCTCGACGGATCGCAGCAGCGAACGTCGCCCTGCTCACGGTTTCTTGGTGACGTTCGACGCGCGAGCGCGCGTTCGATTCCTCGAGCCTGAATGCCGTTGCTCGGTCTCAGTCCCGTGAAGCTCCTCACGAGCCTTATCCTCGCGCTCTGAGGATTCACTCGCGCCACCGCCACCACAGGCCCTTGTGCTTTCGCGCAACCTGAGCGCCATTTCCGCTTTCGCCATCACTCTCGCGTTCTGCACCTTAGTCGGCCATTGTCCCAGGCAGGCCACCACGTGACAGCCGTTTGACCTAAAGGCGGCATGCTCGCAAATCAGCGTCGAATGATGCACCGCGCAGCGAGCGTACGGCCAAATATGCGGGCGCCGCTCCTTGAACGGAGGATCGTCATGCCGCCAAAGGAGAACTCCGCTGCGGAACCCGTCCGAGACAATCAGGCCGGCAGATTCGTGTTGCGAGCACCCCGAGGGCGGAACATCCAGCGCTCGTTCAACGCGTCGTGGCCGGCGACGGCAACGTGTTTGTTGCGGGCAAGCTTAACTACGTCCCCGGTCGAACGTGCGCGAACTCGAGACGCTTGTGAGCGCTCGGTTGCGTCGGCTGCGGGGGACGGCAGCCTCGCATTCACCGTCGTGTGCGGGCGGTCACCCTTAGCGATCGAACGTGTCGTAGAGGTGAGCGGCGACTGTCATGAGGACACCCTCTCGTACGATCAGCACGATCAGTTGATGATGAAGGCGCGTCTCGATTCGTGAATGGGCAGCTGCTCATTATTGAACAGCCGCCGCCGCACCGATCCGCTATCGTCGCGACATGAGATTGATCCCTATCGCTGCCGTCGCAATCGCCGGAGGTCTTCTTTTCGCTCCCGTCCGGGCGCAGCAACTACCCCCCAAGGCGCCTGAACACAACATGCCTACGCCGCAGGTCGGCGGCATGATGGACCACGACAAGATGATGGCCGATATGAAAGCGGCGGATGCGCGCCTCGAGGCCCTGGCACAGACGATGACATCCGCGCGCGGCGACGACAAGGTCGGCGCCATGCAGGCGCTTCTGATCGAGCTTGTCAAGAATCAGGTCGACATGCATCGCCACATGGCGATGATGCACGACCACATGATGTCTCAGATGCCGCCCAAATGACGACTAGCGCGCTTCCACGGTGAACGAAGGAGACAGTATGCTGATCGCGAATGCGCGGCCGTCCCCAGAGGAGGCACCTTCTCACGATGGCGGGCCATTTCCTCGGTAATGCAACAGCCGTCGTTCTCGGGTTCGTGTTGATCATCGTGGGCCTGGCGATGGGCGTCACAATGGTGCTGGTGCCTGCGGGGATCGTCATCGGTCTGATCGGTGTCGCGTTGGTCGTGGGTGGCGTGTTTGCTCGCGTTACTCCTCCAGCCTAACTAAACCTAACACTGGACGGCAGAGTGCTGAACACGTAATTCGCGAGGACCCGTGCGGCACGCGTAGGGCTTCCGACAATTACCTTGGCGATGCCGGCGCGCGATCGCGCGAAGGCCCTGTCGAGTAGAACGAAACATCAGCTCGTCCTCGGCTGTTGGGAGTCGAGCCGGTCCAGCATCTTACGGGTCTTGTGGTCTCGCACGCCTGGTCATCGTCGGCGACCGGCTCAGCCGCTCACGATCACTGTGCACAAACGGACAGCGTTTCAGACCAGCGCCATACAGACTTCATTGGATGCGCGAGTTCAGCGTCGTCGAGGGAGTGATCCATGAGCGTTGAAGCCCTGACCGATCGGCCTACGAATGATCCGAGCGTAAACGGCGTCATGAAGGGTCTCGTTTACCGCGGCCCCGGCCAGCGTGCGTGGGAGACGAAGCCCAAGCCGACGATTCGTGAGCGGGGCGACGCCATCGTTCGAATTACCGAATCGACCATTTGCGGCACGGACCTTCATATCCTGAAGGGGGACGTTCCCAGCGTGACCCCGGGCCGCATTCTCGGACACGAGGGTGTGGGCGTGATCGAGGGAATCGGCTCGAGCGTCGCATCCTTTCACCCAGGAGATCTTGTGCTCATCTCCTGCATCACGGCCTGCGGGATCTGCGATTTTTGCCGGAGGGGCATGCCGTCTCATTGCCGGACCGGTGGGTGGATCCTGGGGAACACGATCGATGGCACTCAGGCCGATTACGTGCGCATACCCCACGCGGACACGAGCCTGTACCGGGTGTCGTCCGATCTGGATCTCGACGCGGTCGTGCTGCTCAGCGACATCCTGCCGACCGCGTACGAGTGCGGCGTGCTGAATGGCCAAATTAAGCCGGGCGATACCATCGCCATCGTCGGCGCCGGACCAATCGGACTCGCGGCGCTGCTCACCGCGCAGCTCTATTCCCCAAGCGCCATTCTGATGATCGATCTCGATGGCAATCGTCTCCAGATGGCAAAGGGATTCGGCGCGACGTCTGTCGTCAACAGCGCGGCTGAAGATGCCGTGGCGCGGGTCTTGGCGATCACCGATGGCGCGGGAGTGGACCTCGCGATCGAGGCGGTTGGCACCCCGGCAGCGTTCGACACCTGCCAGGCCATTGTGGGCGCGGGCGGACGCATCGCGAACATTGGCGTCCATGGCCAGCCCGTGCGGTTGCACCTCGAGAAACTGTGGGACCGCAACATCGCGCTCACGACGCGCCTGGTCGACACGGTCACGACCCCGCTGCTTCTCAGACTGATAAAGGCCGGGAAGCTTCGTCCCGCAGGGCTGGTCACGCATCGATTCGGCCTCGACGACATCATGCAGGCCTACGACACCTTCGCTGACGCCGCCAAGACGTCCGCACTCAAGGTCGTTCTGAAGGGCCGTGGGCCGGATTAACAACAGGTTTATGTGAGTCTTCCGAGAGGCCACCATGCCCGACAACATTCCTGAGACTGGCGACGTCGTGATCCACAACAGCGGGTCACACGCGGCGCCGTCGTTCGCCATCCGTGCGGTTCCGGGACCCGATCAGTTCGGTTGCGCAACCCGTGCGGAGGCGGAACGGATGGCGCGATCCTGCGCCAAGCGCTCTGGAGTCGACCTGTGGTTTTTTGAGAGCTTGACCGACTTCACGCTATTGGGTCGTTTCCGAGGAGCCGCACGTCAACAGCCCCGGCGACCGCCCTCAACCGATGGTGCGATCCCTATGCGGAAGCCAACCATAGCCCGGGACATTTCATGAGCGAACGCATGTGCGTCGAATCCGCGCAGAAGGCGCCACGACGGTGAGCAATGGAGTGGTTGACCGAGCACGATGGGCTGACGGGCGAGGAATACATCGCCGTCGACACGCGCGGTGACGCGCTGCTCAGCGATCCGCTGACGAACAAAGGCACGGCCTTCACCGAGGGCGAGCGCGCCGACCTCGGGCTCGACGGGCTCGTGCCGCCGGCCGTCAGCACCATGGACCAGCAACTGGCCCGCGTGTCAACGGAATGTTGAACATCACCATGCCGATCGCTCCAGAGCCTCGTGCCAAGCGGGTCGACATCAAAGCGGCCTAGGCGACGAGACGTGTCACAGGCGGCCGACGGCAATCGCCGACCTCGTCTTGTCGATGGGATCAGTTCCCGCCTCGCGCCAGCGTCGCCGCCACATGCCCGGATCGTTGATAACGCCCGTCGTCGATGAGCGCGATCGCTCGGGTTGACCGGATCACGAAACCATGTTGCCGAACGATGTTCTCTTTCATCTCAAGTACGGTTCGGAGCCGTGGAATCAGTGGCGTCGCGAAAACCCCGGCATCGCCATCGTTCTCGATGGCGCCGACTTGAGCGGGATGATTCTGACGGGCGTCGATTTCTCGCGAGTGAGCCTGCGCGGCGCTGTGCTCCACGCGACCAATCTGATGAACGCCGATTTGCAGCATGCGGACATGACGGGAGCGAATCTCTCTGAAGCGGACCTGATTGGAGCGAGCCTCCGGGGTGCTGTGCTAACCGGAGCCAATCTTCGCGAAGCTGACCTGCTCAATGCTGACCTGCACGAGGCGCGATATTCCGATCACGACCTCCAAGGAGCGCTCCATGTGCCGCACACCCCGACTGTGCGCGGTGGCCTTCGTTTCTACCTGGAAGAGGGAGAACCGTGATCACCCGCAGATGGCAGCGGGTCACCCTGCTGGGCGTTCTTGGTTACGAGGCGGCCGGTGCGGTGCTGGGCGGCAGCCTCCTCGCCGCGGTACCCGACGGGCGGCTGATTGACATGCCCGTGGACATCATGGAGGGCACCTTCCACGACTTCTTCATACCCGGACTGATCCTGCTTGGCCTGGGCATCCTGAACGCGGCCGCTTTCGTCGCGGTCTTTCGTCGGCATCGGGCTGACTGGGTCCTGGCGGGCCTTGCGTCGGGTGGGCTGGCCGTCTGGTTCGGCGTCGAAATTGCCGTGCTGCAACAACTCCACTGGCTGCACGCGATGTGGGGCCTTCCGGTCGTCCTGGGTGGCATGGTCGCCCTCCCCTTGGTTCCTGCCCGCCACGCCACGCTACGAAATGCCTTGCTCGCGTGCGGGATCGTGGCTTCGCTGCTCTACGTCACTGCGACCATCCTCGGGGCGATGCGCTACCCGGGCTACCACTTTACCTCGCACACGGTCAGCGAGCTGTTCGCGATCGACGCGCCGTCGAAAGCACTCGTCGATCCACTGTTGGTCGCGTACAGCCTGCTGTGGATTGCCTTCGGCGTGGGCGTCTGGCTCTCCGCGGGTCGCTCGCTCGCCCTGCGCATCGCGGCAGCCGGGCTGATCGGGAAGGAAATCGAAGGCGTGGTGGTGCAGCTCTTCTTCCCGATGCATCAGCGCGGGGTCGCGGCCACGTCGAACGATCCCATGCACGGGGTGCTCACCTATGTGGGTGTCGTCTCCTTTCTGGTGGCCATGGGGTTCGGGGCGATGGCCTTCGGCACGTGGTTCCGCCGCTACTCGATCGGGACACTCCTGGTGTGCCTCGCGTTCGCCATCCTAACCGGCTTGGAGGTTCCCCGGATGGTGGCCAACCAGCCGACGCCGTGGATGGGGGTGTGGGAGCGGATCACCATCTTCGGATACCTGCTCTGGGGCGTGATACTGGCCATCCTGCTACGCGCACACGGCGCCATCGCTCCACGACAACTGGATAAGTTGACACAACTCGAGACGCCTCCGTCGGGTGACCTTCGTCATTGGTTGGCCCGACAAAGGGAACACCTCATGACAACCAGGACGGCGTTCATCAGGCGGCAACCGGTACTGACCTACTTCACTCTCACCTTCGCGATCTCCTGGGGCGGATTCCTCCTGGCGGGCGGTTCTGGCCTCTTCGCGGGCACCAGCTGGCGAACCGACCCCGCCTTCCTGGTCGCGGTCCAGGTGATGCTTGCAGGCCCGCCTATTGCGGGCCTCCTGATGACCGTTCTCGTCTCAGGAACGGCCGGCCTTCGCGAGCTGCTCTCGCGGTTGCTGAAGTGGCGCGTGGGTGGGCGCTGGTACGCGGTCGCGCTCTTGACCGCCCCAATCCTCGAGATCGCGGTACTTCTGGCGCTCTCGCGAGTCTCACCGGTGTTTCTCCCCGCCATCGTCACCTCGGACGACAAGGCCGCCCTTCTGGCGTCCGGGATCGCGATCGGATTGGCCGGGGGCTTTGCGGAGGAACTGGGCTGGACGGGGTTCGCCATCCCCAGGCTGCTGGTGCGGCACAGCGCCTTTGCCATCGGAGTCATCGTCGGGCCGTTGTGGGTGGCGTGGCACCTCCTTCAGATGTTGTGGGTGGGCGCCACTTCCTCCGAAACGCTGCCTCTGGCCCTCTTCCTGCCGCTGTTCTTCCTCTCTGCGGTCGCGACCCTGACAGCCTATCGGGTGCTCATGGTGTGGGTCTACGAGCGCACCGGGAGCCTGCTCGTGGCCATCCTCATGCACGCGAGCTACATCTTCAGCACCCTCTTCGTCCTCGCGCCTCCGACGACAGGGCTGCCCTTCTTGACGTATAGCGGAGCATTCGCTGCCGCGCTGTGGGTTGTCGTTGCGGCGGTGGCCGTTGCCGACCACGCGCATTTCACGCAGCAACCACTTCGGAAGCGGGCGGCGTGAACCTGAAGGTGGAGGGTCAGGCTGGCAACCCGCGACGCCTGAAAGATCCTGCGCCCACCTCGTCGCGAAGCGGTCGTGGAACACCCCAACTAAGGTTAGTAGGCCAGCACGCTGCCGATGACCGACGCCACTTGACGGCGATCTGAACGGACTTCACGACTCCGCACGAATCGACGCCCTTCCGTTGCAGGCCCGCCGACACTGAGCGGCACGGGTAATGCTCAGTCACGCTCAGTAGTCAACGCGGCTGTCGATCGATCAGCCGATGCGCCTCGGGTGTTCGAACGGTCCGCGAAAAAGTCCACGCGTGGTGGCGGATTTCCCGGATTTCGGGTCAAGGTGCGACGTACGGAAGAGAAGGCTGATATGACCACAGGGCTGAGAAGCGTTCCAGTCAACGCGACCAACGGGCCGTTTGACCGCAGGCTCCACGACATCGGCTGGGGGCTCTTGCTGATGCTAACGGGGATGATCTGGCTGGTGCCCGCCGAGCGCGTGCCGGAGGGCGCCTGGCTCGTCGGCGTTGCGGCGATTCTGCTTGGGGTCAATGTCGTCCGCTACGTGAACCACATCTCGGTCAGTGCCTTCTCCCTCGTGCTCGGCTTCGCCGCGCTCCTTGCCGCGCTCAGCCGGATCTGGCGCACGGACCTGCCGGTGCTGGCGATTTGTCTCCTCATCATCGGCGCGAGCCTAGTGGCCAAGCCCCTTCTGACGAAGACCACGTGACCGCCACAGCCGGAGGTCACCCATGAAGGTGTTGACGGTCTTCGCGCATCCGGGTTCGCGGTCGTTCTGCCACGCCGTTCTCGAGCGTTTCGACGCCGGTCTCCGAGAGGCGGGGCATACGAACGAGATCGTGGATCTTTACGCGATCAGCTTCGATCCGGTCATTCGCCCACGCGACACCCCGAGTTGGCTGACCGAAACGATCCCGGATGACATGCTCGACCGCATGCGGTTGCGCGAGTCGCTTCTTGGAGAGGCTTGTGGGCCGCTGAAACGCTTCGCGCTGAAACGCCTGATCGGTGATCGGGATGCGCGCGGCATCATCCGGCTGCTGCGCGAGCGCTATCGGCCGAAGGACGTGCTGGTGCAGCAGCAGAAGGTCGCGCGGGCTGAGGCGTTGGCGTTCATCGCACCCGTGCACTTCCTGAGCTTTCCCGCAATGCTCAAGGGGTGGCTCGATCGCGTGTGGACGCCGGGGTTTGCCTACGATCTCACGCCGGAGGCGTGGCGTGGCGACATCAACGGCCGTCAGCCGAAGCTCACGCACGCGAAGGCCCTGATCATCCAGACAACCATCTTCGACGAACGCTCCTATGACGCGGGCCTCCGCGAGGCCATGCGCGTGGTGATTGACGAGTTCACGCTGACGTATCCGGGAATCAAGCACGTCGAGCGCGAGTACTTCTATGCCGTGCACGGCGCGGACGACGCCACGCGGCGGGACTACTTGGAGAAAGCGTATGCCCTCGGTCGCCAGTTCTGAGCGGGCGTCGAAGGCCGCACGGGCGATGGCCAACCCGGAGTCGACCAAGGCGCCTTCGGTGTCCTCGCCGACGATTCCTCTGACCCTCGTGAGTGACTTGACGAGGGTCTCGACGCGTACGCTCCGTCGCCGAAGTGTGTCGGACCTGTTGAGGATGGGCCACTGCGCGCCCACCGTCATGCAGACCATCTTGGACGCCTCAGGCACAGAGGCCGAGTGGCTCGTGAAGCTCACCGCGGGATTGCCGGGCGGCATCGGCAACACGGGCGCCGAGTGCGGCGGCGTCACCTCACCCTTGCTCCTTATCGGCCTTCGGCATGCGCGTGACCCGATGCACCACGGGCTGCCTCCGTTCATCGACAAGGGGCATGACCTTCTGCAGCGCTTCGCAGGTCGCCACGGCACCACCCTCTGCCGTGAGATTCGCGGCACCGACAGGTTGCCGTTGCGATGCGTCGGCGCGGTTCGTCACGCGCCCGAACTCTGCGCGCAAACGCTGTCAAGCGACTGCGCCCATGTGATTCCCGCGGCGAGCCGAGACGCGTACCGTCGACTGTACGCTCAGTTCGTCGAGAAGGAGTTCCACTGCGCCCATGCGGTCGTGCAGCAGGTGCGCCACACGAATCACGTGAGCCAGGATGATCTGCTTGACGCCACGGCCCCCTTCATCGGCGGAACGGTGCTGACGGGCATGACGTGCAGTGCCTTGACGGCCGGAGTGATGGCGCTCGGCGTCGCGCTCGGTCAGATCGAACGCAGTCGCCTACGTGTGCTGCGCATGGTCGGCAAGATGGCCGCTGGCGGTGACGCGTTTGCTGACGACGTGAACAAGTTCAACCGGACTATGAACCTCGGCCACCAGTTGGCGACGTGGTTCACCGGCGCATTCGGCAGCACCCTATGCCGCGGCATCACGGGCTGTGACTTCTCGACGACCGCGGGAGTGAACCAGTACATCGACACGGACGGCGTGGCACGGTGTCAGGCGCTCGCGCGCCAGGTCGCAACCAGAGTGGAGCGCATGATCGACTCAGCGGTCTCGCGTCCGACCGTGATCAATGGCGGCGGGATGCTGTAATCCGATGCCTCATTCAGTACTGACAACTGGGGAAACGCTGTGAATAAGCACCGACGAGTCGGATTGGGCGCCCGATGGGTGGCGGCCGGCATCGGACTCGCCGGCACGGCGTACGCGACCTACGTCGGCGTCACGTGGTATCGCTATGGGCACCCGCCGCGTCCGACTCCCGAGGAAGAGGACGATCTGCTCGATCGGTTCATGCCGGCGTACGAAGTCGTCGAGCGCCACCACGTTCGCATCGATGCACCGGCCGCGGTTGCGCTCGCCGCCGCGCAGGACATGGATCTGCTTCACTTGCCGTTTGTGCGCGCGATTATCAGAGGACGCGAGCTGATCCTCGGGGCCAAGCCTGATGACCGGCCGCGGCCAACGGGACTCCTGGCGGAAGTCCGATCTCTGGGATGGGGCGTGCTCGCAGAAGTTCCCGGACGCGAGATTGCGGTGGGCGGCGTCACGAAACCATGGGAAGCAAACCCCACATTCCGGGCGCTGCCGCCCGACGAGTTTCTGGCGTTCAGTGAGCCTGACTACGTAAAGATCGTGTGGACGCTTCGCGCGGATCCGGTGGGTGCGGCTGAATCGATCTTCCGCACGGAAACGCGTGTCATGACCACCGACCCCGCCGCGCGCGCAAAGTTCCGGCGGTACTGGTCCTTCCTGTCGCCGGGCATCATCGTGATTCGATGGATCTCGCTCGGGCCTTTGAAAGCGGAAGCCGAGCGCCGCGCGCACGAGAGTGCTCACACCGCAGCCGACCGCATGCCGCCGCCGCTGGGGGAGACGGTGCATCTATGACCGATGCGAACGTCAGCCCCTGACGGGCTGGTGCGGGCTGGCGACCGTCGCCCTGTGGCTGGGCCAGTTCCCCCTGTGGACGATGATCGGCAGTGTGCCCCCGGTCTACGACGGCGAGGCGTTCGCCGAGCGCCTGCTCAGCATCAAGAACGTGGCGTTCACACGAATCCTGATGGATCAAGGCCTTTTTGTCACGATGATGGTGTTTGCGGCGGGCTTGCGGCATCTGATCTGATCCGGCAGGCGCGCGCGGAGTGTGAGTGGGTCGGAACGCTGGCCTTTGGAACCATGGTCGTCTGGTTGGCGACGACGCTGGTTGCCGACGGACTCGAAGGCGGTGCCGTCCTCGACACCCTGGGCGGTTCGGCCGATCCTTCTGTGGTGAGAGCGCTCGTCCAGGGAACGCTCCTCATTTACAACGGATCCATCGTTTTCACCTTCACTGGGCTGTTCATGGCTGCCGCGGGCTACGCCACGTGTGCGAGCGGGGTGTTGCCACGCTGGACGGGGTGGCTGGCGTATGTCGCCGCGGTGCTCTGCGCCGCATGTGTGCCGGCGATGTACGGCGGACCGGTCGACTACAGTGGCTTCTACAACGCCGGTGGCTGGGGCCCGGCGGTCATCGCCAACTTCCCGCCCCTCATCTGGTTCCTGGTGGTCAGCGTGCTCATGGTCCGGACGCGTGAGGCCCCTGTGACGTCACGAGCCCTCGCAAAGGAGGCGAGCGTTTCATGACGCTCTGGGTCCGGGTGGTGATCGCCTTCGTCGTGTTCTGCCACGGATTCATCTACATCCGAATCGGATCAGTCTTACCTGGCCCGATCAAGGAATGGCGAGGAAGCTCATGGCTTCTCGGAAGCACCCTGACGGGTGACCGACTGACGACGCTCGTCGTCGGCCTGCATGTCATCGCGGGCATCGCGACAATCGCCTGCTCGCTCGCTATTGGATTTGCCCCGTCGGTTCCCGGATCGTGGCGTCCGCTCGCCATCACTGGCGCTGCCTTGGGCGTCGCCGCCTTTGCGGTCTTCTGGGATGGACAGACCCAGCTGCTCTTTCAAGAGGGCGCCATCGGTGCCGTCGTCAGTGTGATTCTGCTCGCGACCGCGATGATGTTTCCAGCGGCGTTTCGCTGACGGACTCCTATGGCATCACACCTCAAGCACGTCGCTGTCATTCAGGGGCACCCGGATCCGCAGGGTCGCCATTACTGCCACGCGCTCGCGGACGCCTACGCGACAGGCGCGCGCGAAGCCGGGCATGCGGTCGAGATGATTGACATCGCACACCTTGAATTCCCGTTCTTGCGCAGTCGAGACGATGCGGAGCACGGGTCGGTGCCCGACGCCATTCGAGAGGCACAAGCAGTGTTGACTCGCTCCGATCACATTGTGGTGATCTATCCCGTGCGGAACGGAGCGATGCCAGCGCTACTGAAGGGATTTCTCGAACAGACATTTCGGTCTATGTTCATCTTCCCGGACGCCAAGCCAGGCGAGCGGCTGGGCTTCTCGTCCTACTTCTTGCAACGCAAGGCATTGACGGGCAAGTCCGGCCGTGTGATCGCCACGATGCAGATGCCGGCGTTTGTCTACTGCTGGTACTTCCATCCGCATCCGGAGAAAAACACGCTGCGACTCGGTGGCATCCGTCCGATCCGTGAGAGCCTGATCGGTCTGGTGGAGGCGCCTGACCCACGCAAGCGGGAACAGTGGCTCGTGAGGATGCGGACCCTGGGCCAGCGCGCTCAATAGACTGCCAGTCGTGTGGTCGTTTTCTAATCGCGGTGTACGGGCACGAATACGAATTGAGGCTCGCAATGCTACCTAATCAGACCCCGGCGTTCGACGCGTCCGACAACGAGACCAACTGCTGCCCCCGTTTCAGGCCGGGGCCTTGGCAGGACCAGGAACTCCACTTCGACAAAAAGCTCTTCGTCAGAGCCTCGACGGTCAGCGCGTTTCACATGCCGCTCAACATGGGCTCGGTGTTCGCCCGGACGATTGCCGCCATTGAGACCGCGCATGCCGCCGGCGGCGGACTGCTGGTACTGAGCCACGACGATTCGGCCTGGCACGCCGAGCATCTGTTTGCCGTCGACAAGGAGGTGCCCGGCGCCGACATGGTGCGTCTGAGCGGCGATTTCCTGACGCATGTGTTCGAAGGCCCCTATAAGGAGGCACCGACATGGGCCGCGACAATGGCGGCGTTCGTGAAAGAGCGAGGCAAACACCTCGACACGATGTACTTCTTCTATACGACGTGTCCAAAGTGCGCGCGGCACTACGGCAAGAACTACGTGGTAGGCGTGGCCAAGGTCAGCCCGCTCGAGGCGTGAATCGGTCGCATGAAGCGTTCACTTCTTGCGGGCTTCACGATTCTTGTCGCGTGGATGCTGCTCGATCTGCTCATTCACCGGATCTTCCTGGCACCCTTCTACGAAGCCACCACGAATCTGTGGCGACCATTTGATCAGATGAATGTGCCTCTCATCTACACAGCGACGCTCGTCTTGATCGGTGTCTTCATCGGTATCTACACATGGCTGGTGAGGCCGAAGTCGCTCGCCGCCGGTCTCGGGTTAGGGGCTTTTGTTGGCCTCGCCCTCGGTATCTCGGTCGGGTTGGGCACCTTCATTCACATGCCGATTCCGTCTCCCGTGGCATGGGGCTGGTTTATCGGTGGCTGGTTGAAGGGGCTGGTTGCCGGCGCCGTGATTGGACTCGTGATCGTCGACTCGTGACAAGCGGAGCAGAATCCGATACGCCGTGACAGGGATCGACGTGCGACCCGACGGCGAGTTGGATCACGAACTCGCCGGCATGGTCCACGCTATCTCTTTGGATAGCCGACGGTTTGTGAGAACAGCACCTGCTGATCGTGTGACAGACCAAGGGCCTCTGCGATCGCATCACGGTCGATCCAGGCGCGGATCACCGTCGCCAGACCGTTTGCGGCAGCATAGAGGTACACGTTCTGGCAGATGGCGCCGGCCGCAGCCGAAGAGTACGAGTCGCGCTGGCCGGCCGGTACCATCCGCATGCGCGTATGGTCCGCCACATAGACCAGGTCGAGTGGGGCCTCATCAACGAAATCCTGATAGCCGGTCACTCGCCGCACATCTGTCGCCGCCACGAGCGTGAGGGCGTTCTTGGCCGCATCGTACAGAAACGCGCCGGTTGGCAACGCGGCGAACACATCAATCTCCTGCGCGTTGATGGCTGTGGGTGCCGTGCGCCCGCCCTCCGGCCGATTGACACCGTACGCAGCCCACAACACGCCTGCAAGCTGTGGCAGTGGGAGAGGATCCGGCGCGAACTCGCGCGACGACCGCCGGGCTGCCAAGGCCTCCATCAAGGGCATGCCGCCGTGCGGGTCCACCTGTGGCAGGGCGATCGTCGATGCACTGTCTCCGGTTGCAGGTTTTGGCCGCAGACGCCCCATCATCCCGAGCACCACTTTGCCCGCGGTTGTCACCAGTGCCCCTCCATTGCAACGCACGCGACCGCCTCCATGACTGTGGACCGGTCCATCGACTACTGGTCCTTCTTCTTCGTGCCCCTGGCCGTCAAGAGCGCCGTCGCGAATGGGAAGACCGACCGCGTCCGCGAGACGCGCTCGATCGTCCCATTCAACACCGCGAGTTGATGGCATGCCGTCCACGCAGCTTTGACGTCCACTGGCGTGACTCGAGCTGATCGACGATGGAGTCTTTCTGAGTCACCGCTATGTTTGCCATGGATCCTTCTCCGTCTACATGAACGACATTGGCCGCTTCTCCGCGACTAACTCACCTTGACGTCGATCGCCTTGGGCTTAGCCGTGGCGGACTTCGGCAAGTGCACGTTCAGGACGCCGTTCTTGAAGTCCGCCTGCACTTTGCTCGCGTCCACTTCGCTCGGCATCGCGAAGCGGCGCAGGAACTTGCCGTATTCGCGTTCGATCTTGTGGAACGTCTTCCCTTTCTCCTCTTTCTCCTGCTGACGCTCGCCTTCAATCGTCAGCGTGCCGTCCAGCAGTTCCACCTTGACGTCCTCTTTCTTCACGTCGGGCAGGTCGGCTTTAATCAGGTACTCCTTGTCCGTCTCCTGGACGTCGACGGCGGGCGACCAGCCGGAAAAGGACATGCCGTTCTCCCCCGTGCGCGCGAACGACGGCTCGCCGAACAATCGATTGAGGCGACCCTGCATGTCTTCGAGTTCACGAAACGGATTCCATCTGGCGAGTTCCATGGCGGCTCCTTCTCTGAAAAGCTGAAATGTTGTGAGCGTGCTCAGTCCGCGATCCTTACGGAACCACGGTGAGGCGGTCGTCGACCTGACTGACGCCGGGCGCTGCCCAAGCGGCCCGCTCCGCTTCCTGGCGCTCGGCCCACGAGTGCACGTTGCCGCTGAGGATGACCTTGCCATCCTGGGCGGTGACGTTGACCCGCCGCGCGTCGATCTCCGCGCTCCGTCTGAAGGCGGCTTCGATCTTGTCCCTTACGTCAGCGGTTTTGACGGTCGGCTTGACGCGAATATCGTTCGTGACGCCTTTCACACCCGTGAGCTCGCGAACTCCTCGGGCCGCGGCGTCCTTCTGATACTGCCAATCGAGGGCGCCCGCCAATGTGATCCACCCGTCCTTGACGGTCACCGTCACGCGGTCGTCCGGCACGACGGAATGCCATTTGAGAGCCGACACCGCCGCTTGGGCGATCTCGGTGTCGGTGCGCTGATAGGCGTTCGCCACATGCACGGTCAGATCGTTGGCCACCGCCTTGACGCCGTATACCCGCAGGGCCACGCGCTCGGCGCCGAGTTTCTCCGAGTAGGAGCAGACGTTGCCGCGAAGCGTCACCACGCCCTGATCGGCCGAGACGCCGATGTCTTTTGCATCCACGCTCGGGTCCCAGTCGAGCGCGTTCTCCACGTGCTGCTTCAGGTCTGTGTCAATCATAAGGTTCTCCGTTTCTACGACCGTCTTGTTGCGATTCTCGATGCTGACGTCGCTAAGCCGCGCCAGCGATGGCAGTTGGACGTCGGTGCTCGCAGATGCTTGCCAGTGTGTTCACGACCTCGATGGGTGAGGCCGATCCCGCATGCGTCACGACATCGTTCAGCGACAGGATCCCCTGAACGTGTCCCTCGGCATCAACGACCGGCAGCCGTCGGATTTTGTGCGCTTTCATCGTCTGCAGGGCGACGGTCGCGTCATCGTCTCGCAGGCAGGTATGGACGCGACCTTGAGCCACTTCGCGAACCGCGACGCGATCGGCGGAGCGGCCTCTCGTCGCGAGAGCGATGCAGATGTCACGGTCGGTGATCATGCCGATGACGCGGCCTTCGTCGTTCACAACGGGCAGGGCTCCGCAATCGCCTTCCCACATCTCTCTGACCGCTTCGGCCAGACTCGTCTCCGCTCGACAGGTTCTGACCTCGCTGGTCATCAGTTCTCGGACTCTCATGTGCGCCCTCCTTCATCTCACGCCTGTTACGCCTTCACATACGCGCCCGTGTGAGTTCGCCGGAGAAACCTGGCCTCGCCGCGAACGAACCGCTCACTAGCAGGTCACAACCACTCCGGCATGCTCAGGGACGGCTCGAGGCAAAGGCCTGGAGCAGCAGCGGCTCGAGATCGTGAAGTTCGAATGGCTTGTGCATCACTTGGTACGCGCCTAAGTCGAGCGCGCCTTTTGTGACCGCCGGTGTGCCATGGGCCGTCATCAGGATGACTCCGCTGCGAGGCGACAGCCGCCGAATGGCCGCCAGCAGGGTCAGGTCATTGGAATCAGGAAGCCGGTAGTCGAGCATCACCACGTCAACCGCCTCGGGGGAATTCGTCAACGCTCGAACCGCCGCGGCTCCGTCTTCCGCTTCAATCACGGTGTGCCCGGCGTGACCGAGGGTCTCAGCAATCGACCACCGAATGAGCAACTCATCCTCGACCACCAGCACGCGCAAACGAGGAGAAATTCCTGCCATAAGGGAAAATCACGCACACTGGCTCGTGGTACCGCGAGGAAACCTCAATACCCCTGCAAAAGCCACGGGAAGACGACCGACGACCCAGGTGTCTTCAAGAACGGGTCCAAGGTGGTGGGCGCACAACTAGAGACACCTACATGGTCACGGCCAGGCGTTCGCCAGGCAGTTGAACGGTCACGACCGTTCCACCAGCGGACGGACACGCGATGCTGATCGTGCCGTGGTGCGCTTCGATAAGGCGCCTGACGGTTGGTAGGCCCAGACCGGATCCGCGCACTTTGGTGGTGAAGAACGGCGTGAAGATCTTCTCCAACACGTCCGCAGGAATGCCCGGACCCTCGTCGGCAAATGCCATCTGACACATATCAGCGATCGAGGCCAGCGACACGTGGATCGTTCCGCGTCCCTGCATGGCGTGCGCGGCATTCACCAGGAGATTCACAAACACAATCTTGAGGAGCTCGGCATCTCCGAGCGCGCTCGCCGGGTCTCCGTCAACCCTGACCTCCACCTGTTCGAACGCCGGATCGCCACGGAGAAGGTTCGCCGTGGTCGTCACCAAAGCTCCCACGTCCACGACGGCCAGCTTCGGCTGCGGCGGACGGGCGAACAGCAACAGATCCTTCATCAACTCATTGAGCGTGTCGATCCGCGCGACGATCTCCGTGACGATGCGGGCATCCTTACCGTCCTTCGGCAGACGCGTCCCTATGATCTGAATCGCGCCACGCACGCCGGCCAGGGGGTTCTTCACTTCGTGGGCAATCACGGCCGCCATCTCCCCGAGCTTCGCCAGCGACGTCTGTTCGCGCAGTTGCTTCTCGATCCGGACACGCGCGCTCAGATCGTGCAGAATCCCGGTGAATCGTGGCTCTCCGGCGACGGTCATTTTCCCGACCGACAAGTGCAGCGGAAACGTGGTGCCGTCGCGACGCAGACCTGTGACCTCGCGGCCCGTCCCGATGATCTTCTGAACGCCGGTCGCGAGATGGCGTGCCAGATATGTGTCGTGCTCTTCGTGGTAGGGCGACGGCATCAACATGTTGACGTTGCGGCCGACGACCTCATGCTCCTCGTAGCCGAACAGTCGGACCGCTGCCGGATTGAAGGCTTCGATCCGGCCGTGCGCATCGATCACGACGATGCCGTCCACGGCGGAATCGATGACCGACCGCCATCGCGCCTCGCTGGTGCGCAACTCGTCCTCGAGCCGCACGCGCCGGGTGAGGTCGTGCAGCATGCCCGTGAACTTGCGTTCGCCCTTGATCGACATCTCGCCGACCGACAGGTGGAGCGGGAACGTGCTGCCATCGCGTCGACGCCCGGTCACCTCGCGGCCGGTCCCGATGATCGTGGCAGCGCCCGTGTGGAGATAGCGATCGAGATACCCGTCGTGCTCGTCGTGATACGGCGACGGCATCAGCATCTTGACGTTACGACCCAACACTTCGGGCTCCGGGTAGCCAAATAGCCGCTCCGCCCCGCGGTTGAACGCTTCGATTCGTCCGTGGCTGTCGATGACGATGATGCCATCGACCGCGGAATCGATGATCGATTGCAGCCGCGCATTCGAGTCACGGAGATCCGCGGCACTCGCGTCCACTTGTGCTTCCAAGTTCTCGTTCGCCTGGCGCAGCGTGTCGGCCCCCTGCCGTTGGCGACGGGTGTTGCGGGCGATGAGCCAGAAGATCGAGGCAAGGAATCCGGAGGCTGCCACCGCGAGGGTAACCGAGACGAATTGAAGGCGGCGCACCGCGGCCTGATCCACTTGCACGCGGTCGGCCAGCAGACGGTTCTCTTCGACGCGCATCGCTTGCAGCGTGCGTCGGGCGCTGTCCATCCCTGCTTGTTGTGCCTCGGCATCCGCTGGAATGATGGGACGAGCCCC
>Ga0070675_100000618_pt1 | contig 24577 bp, 28 predicted proteins | sample KBSM43metaG_FD_65343 | JGI IMG/M metagenome (GOLD analysis project Ga0070675, IMG submission 65343) | Miscanthus rhizosphere microbial communities from Kellogg Biological Station, Michigan, USA - KBS M4-3 metaG | ecosystem: Host-associated > Plants > Roots > Rhizosphere > Soil ... | reverse complement strand
TACGGCGACAGGTGATCGTCGCGCCGGGTGTCCTCGGGCCGCGGCATCAGGCGATCCGCGCAGCCGCCCACGATGTCGGCGGCCGACCAGCCGAACATGCGCTCGGCCGCACGGTTGAACGAGCGGACGATCCCCTGACGGTCGAGGCTCACGATGGCCTCGCCGGCGGTGTCCAGAATCGCCTGCGTGAAACCCGCAAGCGCCCGGGCCTGCGCGGGGGCCGTGCTAGTGGGCGTCGACATCCGCGGCACTGGCCGCGCCGGCGGCCTCGACATGGGCAACGTTGGCATGAGCGACCGCGAGCTCGCGCATACGGACAGCCAGTTCACTGGCGCGGTCGGTCGCGTCGAGGATCGCGGCCAGGTCGGCGTGCGCGCGGCTGCCCGGCTCGAGCTGCAGGGCCAGCAGCTCGCAGTGGCCCCCGATCACGAACAGCTGGTTGTTGAACTCGTGCACCAACGCCCGGACGTCCCTCGCGTGCTCCTGTGCATCCATTTGTCGTCTACTCAGAAAATCGGCTAGCCGCCGTGAGCCTTGAAACCGTCCTCGTCGAGCCACTGCTCGGCGCACCCAGGGCAGGCGCCGTGGCTGAAACGGACGCCGGCGCTCGAGGCCAGGAAATTCTCCAGGTCGTGCCAGTGGTCGCCCGACTGGATCCGCTTGCAGCGGCCGCAGATGGGCAGCAGGCGTTCGAGGCGGTTGACGTGGGCCAAGGCGTCCTCGAGCTCGGTGACGCGGGTGGACAGCGATCGCTGGAGCTGCACGACGCGCAGGCCGACCTCGACCCGCGCCACGAGCTCCGCCGGCTCGAACGGCTTCGTCAGATAGTCGTCGGCGCCCACGGTAAGCCCGCGTACGCGATCGCGCACTTCGGTGCGCGACGTGAGCAGCAGCACATAGGGCGGCGTGCGATCCACGGTGAGTTTGACCCGCCGCAGCACGTCCAGTCCGGTGAGGTGCGGCATGTCCCAGTCGAGCACGGCGAGCGGCGGCTTCACCTGCTGGATCAGCTCCCAGGCACGCTCGCCGTCGGGCGCGGTCACCGTGGGATGGCCGGCCTTTTCGAGCACGCGCGAGACGAGCTCGCGGCCAACCGCGTCGTCGTCGGCCACGACGATAGGGGCGGGGGCAATGGCCATCATCAGGAGTTGTGAACGACGATCGAGATCCGGCGGTTACGGGCGTCGAGCGGGTCGTCGGCAATGCGCGGTCGCCGCTCGGCGTAGCCCCGCACGGTATCGACCTGGTCGGGGCGGAGACCGCTCTCCTGCATCGCCCGCCGGGCAGAATTGGCGCGGTCGGCCGACAGCTCCCAGTTGCCATAGCCCGCGCGCCCCCCGAAAGCGCGGGCGTCGGTGTGCCCTTCCACGGCGACCCGGTTCGGAATCTTGCCGAGTTCGCTCGCGATCACCCCCAGGAGCTGCTTCGAATCGCTGTGCAGTACGGCGCTGCCGACCTGGAAAAAGCTGTCGTTGGCGGTGTCGATGAGCTCGATGCGCAGCCCCTCGCTGGTTACCTCGATCTCCACGCGATCCTTGATCTTCGAGAAGTCGGGCAGCTGCTCGATGGCCTCGCGCAGACGCTGCGCCGCCTGCTCCAGCACCTCCTTGGCGACGGCGATGTCGCTGTCGTTGGGCGTCGGGGTCGGCGAGGTGATCCCCTTGGGGGCGCCGGGCATGATGCCGGCCGAGCCGCCGGTACCGCGCTCGAACACACCGGGGTCGCGGAAATAGCCGGCCACGCCCGCCTTCATCGGGTTGCTCTGGCCGACGATCCACATCACGAGAAAGAACGCCATCATCGCCGTGACGAAGTCGGCGTAGGCCACCTTCCACGCGCCGCCGTGATGGCCGCCGTGGGCATGGCCGCTCCTCTTGACGATGATGACGGGCTGATCCTTCATGGTCCTTGGGCCTCAGGCCTTGGTCCTTGGTCCCGTCAGGCCGCGGCAGCTTCGTCGGCCTTGCCCGAGGCGGCGGCGCGGCAGAACTGCTCTGTCGCGTTGAACGAGGGGCGCACGTCGTGCGGCAGCGCGCGCCGGGCGAACTCGATGGCGATCGTCGGCGGATGCCCCTTATAGACCGCGAGCAGCCCCGCCTTGATGCACAGGGAGTAGTACTGCTCCTCGTTGACGCGCTGCGCGAGGTTGCCGGCGAGCGGCGCCACGAAGCCGTACGACATCAGAATGCCGAGGAAGGTGCCGACGAGCGCGGCGCCGACGTGGTGGCCGATCTCGGCCGGCGGCGCGTCGATGTGGCCCATCGTGATGACGACGCCGAGCACAGCGGCGACGATACCGAGACCAGGCAGCGCGTCGCCGATGGTGCTGAGCGTGGCCGACGGCTTGAGCGCGTCCTCGTGGTGCACGCGCAGGTCCTCGTCCATCAACGCCTCGAGGTCATGCGCGGCGATGCCGCCGACGATGATCACCTTCGCCGAGTCGGCCAGGAAGTCCACCGCCTCGTGCCGCTTGAGGAACTTGGGATAGCGGCTGAGCAGCGGGCTCTTCGCCGGATCCTCGAAGTGCGCTTCGAGCGCCATCACGCCCGACTGCTGAATGAGCTTGAAGATCTGGTACTGCATCGCCAGCAGATCGACGTAGTCGCTCTGCGACGGACCGGAGCCGAAGGCGCCCGTGATCTGCGCGATCAGCGTCTTCACGATCTTGGGCGGCGTGCTGATGAGGAGACTGCCGAGCGCGGCGCCGCCGATGACGACGAACTCCGACGGCTGGACCAGGACGGTCAGCGCACCGCCCGCCATCAGGAAGCCGCCCAGCACGGCGCCGATGACGATGACGAAGCCGACGACGATCAGCACGAGACCGGCTCCGTCTCGGGCGCGCGCAGCCAGGCGCGCACGACCGCGGGGTCGAAATGCGATCCGGCGTAGCGCACCAGCTCCGCGTTGGCGGCGTCGCGAATCTCGGCGTCGGCGTCGGCCACGTGTCCGGTCAGCGCGTCGAAGGCGTCGGCCACGGCGATGATGCGCGACGGCATCGGGATGGCGTCGTTGAACAGGCCGCGGGGAAACCCGCCTCCTGCCCAGCGCTCGTGCGTCGCGGCGACGACGGCGGCCGTGGCCTGGAGGTACGGCACGTTGATCAGGATGGCGGCCCCGGCAACCGTGTGGGTGCGGATGACGGCGAGCTCTTCGGACGTGAACTGGCCGTCCTTGTCGATGAGCGACGACGGGAACGCCAGCTTGCCGATGTCGTGCACGAGCGCCGCGCGGTGCACGTGCTGGCAGGCCAGCTCGGGCAGCGGCAGCGACCGCGCGATGGCGACGGCCGCCGCGGCGACGCGGCGCGCGTGCGCCAGCAGGCGCGGCTGGTCGAGATGCAGTTCCTCGAGCACCTGCTGCAGCGTCTCGAGCGAGCGCGGCTGCGCGCACTGGAGATGCCCGGCCAGCCGGTCACGCCGGCGGGCGATGTCCAGCAGGACGGTTTGAAGGCTGGAGCCCGACGTCCGGGCCTGCCCTCCTTGGGCCTCGAGTCCCAGTCCAATCACCCCTTGGGTTCGCATCGGTGTGTGAATCGGCAGGCAGGGCGCCGGGTTGAGCGGGACAGAGTGGGACAAGGTGGAGAACCAGCGGTTTGCGGCCGATATCTCGCGATAGGTGCGGATTCTCATCCTCGACGATCAGGAACCGGTGGTCAGCATGCTTGCCCGTGCGTGCACGGATGACGGCCACCAGGTCAGCCCGTTCACCAGTTCGCCCGAGGCGCTCATCGCGCTCGCCACCGAGCCGTTCGACCTGCTCATGACCGACATGAACATGCCGGACCCGGACGGTATGACCGTGATCCGGGAGGCTCGGCGGCTGCAGCCCGAAATCTTCACCCTGGTCATCACCGGCCATGCCGGCCACTACCCGCTCGCGGAGATCGTGGTCACCGGCACGGCGGACGTCATGTTCAAGCCGTTCCACATGAACGAGCTGAAGGCGCGGCTGGCGCTCACGCGTCAGCGTATGAAGCTCATCGACCAGATGCGGGCCCAGCACCAGGCGCTGCACGCGTCGAGCCGGCGCATGATCTCTGGCCTCGAGGGCGAGATCGTCGGGCTCAATGGGAAGGTGCGAAAACCACCCCGATCGTAGAGGCTGGCTTGGTCGTGGGGGCCGGCTTCAGCCGGCCCATGGGCCGCCTAAAGGCGGCCCCCACGTACGACAGCTGAATCGGCTGCCTCAGAGGCCTTGGTCAGTTCCAACACCGCGTCGCTCGGCACGTAGTCCGACACGGCCAACCGGATCGCATTCAGCACGCCCGCGGTGTCGCCCTGGGCGCAGGCGCGAGTGAGGCGACGCAGTGCGCGGTACACCTCGAGCCGCGGCACGTCCTGTTGACGCGCGCGCCAGATGCGGTGGTGTGTGGTGCGCTTCATCTCGAGCCCCTGGTTGGTCAGCTCCTCGCGCACCTTCTCGCCTGGACGCAGCCCGATGGTTTCGATCGGAACGCGCGGCGTGCCCTTCGGCGTCGCGTACGTGATCAGCCGGTCGACCAGATCGCCGATGCGGATCGGCTCGCCCATGTCGAGCCAGAACACTTCGCCGCCCTCGCCGATCTGCGCCGCCTTCATCACCAGCGCGGCGGCTTCCTCACCGGTCATGAAGAACCGCGTGGCGTCGGGGTCGGTCACCGGCACCGGCCGGCCGCGCTCGACGCAGCGCAGCATGATCTCGACGACGCTGCCGCTGCTGCCCAGGATGTTGCCGAAGCGCGTGACCACGGTGGGAAAGCGCGCGGTGGAGAGATCGAGCGTCACCAGCTCGGCGAACCGCTTGGTAGCACCCATCACGCTCCGCGACTCGGCCGCCTTGTCCGACGAGATGAAGACGAAGCGCGCCCCCACCTCGCGCGCGGCCTTGAGCGCCTGCACGGTGCCCAGCACGTTGGCGCGGGCCGCGGCCACGACGGATCGCTCGGCGAGCGTCACGTGCTTGTAGGCGGCGGCGTGGAACACGATGTGCGGCTGCGCCTCGCGACAGGCTGCGAGGATGTCCACCGAGCGGCTCACGTCGCCCAGGCACACCGACAGCGGCAGCGCGGGGAACATCTCCCGCAGTTCGGCTTCGATCCGGAACAGGTTGTACTCGGCGTGATCGAAGAGCACCAGCTGCGCCGGCTGACACCCGGCGATCTGGCGCGCCAGCTCGCTCCCCACCGATCCGCCCCCGCCGGTGACGAGCACGCGGCGGCCGGTGAACCCGCCGCTGTCGGTCGTGGTCAGAATGGCGTCGACGCGGCGCCCGAGCAGGCGCTCCTGCGCCGTGCGCTTCAGCTCAATCACCGGCCGGCTCCGCGCGCGGCTTGTCCGCCGAAGCGGGCGAAGGCGGAATGACGACGACGTCCACGCGGCGGTTCGACGCGCGCCCGCCGGCCGTCGCGTTCGAAGCCCGCGGATGGAACTCGCCGTAGCCAGCCGCAGACAGCCGGCGCGGGTCCGTCCGCTGGTCGATGAATCGTGCCACGACGGCGCTGGCCCGTGCCGTGGAGAGCTCCCAGTTCGACGAGAACCGCACCGTCCGGATCGGCGTGTCGTCGGTGTGTCCCTCGATGCGAACCGTCACGTCGAGCGGCTCGAGCGTCGTGGCCACGCGATCGATGACGGCCTGCGCGGCCGGCGTGACGTCGGCGCTCGCCACCGGAAACGTCGCGCTCTCGGGGAGCGAGAGCACGAGGCCGCGGTCGTCGGCGCCGATCTCCAGCTGGCCCGAGGTGATGGCGCCGGCCAGCTCCTTCTCGATCCGCTCGCGCACCTTGGCCATCTGGTCGCCCGGGTCTGAAGACCCGGACCCACGCACAACAGCGTTGTCGGGCGGCACCGCCGCCGGTTGTGGGCCCGCGTCCTTGGACTCGGGCGACCCCACGGTCGCCGCGGTCTTCGGCGCGTCGAAGGCGGCACGCAGCGAGTTCTGGGCCGCGGCCAGCTTGGCCGGGTTCACATCCGACACCGTGTAGAGCGCCATGAAGAACGCCAGCAGCAGCGTCGTGAAGTCGGCGTACGACACCAGCCAGCGGTCGGAGCCCACACGCGGTGTGCGGCGGCGGTGCATCAGGAGGCGCTCACGACGTGCAGCGGCGAGGCCACGCGGCCCGACGCGTCAACCGCGGGCACCACCGGCGCCAGGCCGCGCATCGTCTGCGCGAGCAGGCGCGGGTGCATGCGTCCGCGCATCGCCACCACCGCTTCGAGGATGAGCTCACGCCGGCGGCCCACCGCGAGGGCGCGCTCGCGCAGGCGGCCGGCCAGCGGTAACAGAAACAGGTTGGCGAGGCCGAGTCCGTACACCGTGGCGACGAACGCCACCGCCACGCCCTCGCCGAGGGCACCCGGCGTGGCCAGGCTTCGCATGACGTGGATGAGGCCGAGCACGGCGCCAAGGACGCCGAAGGTCGGAGCGTAGCCGGCGGCCGATTCGAAGATTCGCGACGGTTCATCGTCGCTCGTCTCGCGCGCGCGGATTTCCGTCGTCAGCAGATCGCGCAGCAGCGACGGCTCGACACCATCGACCGCCAGCGCCAGCCCGTTCCGCAGGAAATCGTCGTCGACGCGGTCGAGGTCGGCCTCGAGCGAGAGTACGCCGTTGCGATGGGCGCGCACGGCCATCGCCACGAGCTGCGACGAGAGACTGGCCAGATCGTCGTCGCGCCCGCCGAACGAGCGGACCGCTTCGCGCGCGGCGTCGAACACGGCGCCAGGCGCGTAGCTGATCAGCGTGGCGGCGAGCGTCCCGCCCACGACGATGAGAGCCGCCGTCGACTGGACGAGGCTCGTCCACGAGCCCCCTTCGAGCAGCTGCGCGCCAACGACGACGCCGACCGCGATGGGAATCGCCAGCAGCGATCCCTGCTGGAACCGGCGGCGCCGGGTGGGCGGTCCGGTGGAAGACATCAGGCGACCTCGCGGTTTTGCTTGCCCCGAGCGTAGTCGAGGGGCTTGCCCCGAGCGTAGTCGAGGGGCTTGCCCCGAGCGCAGTCGAGGGGCTTGCCCCGAGCGTAGTCGAGGGACTCCGCGGCCTCGATGAGCGCGCGAAGCGAGGGTTGGTCGGTTCCCGCGCGCGCGAAGAGCGAGCGCACGAAGGCCAGATCAGCGGGCGTGTCCACGGTGAGACGTAGCCCGGGCCGGCGCAGCGGCACCGGCGCAGCGGGAAAGCCCAGGTTCCACAGCTCGCCGTGGCGCTTGACCCAGGTGGTGACGTGTTCACGATCGTCGGAATCGCGGGCGTCGCGCGCCGCACGCAGCAGCGCCCCTCGCGACACCGCTTCGACGGCGGCGCCGTACGGCAGCCCGTCCTCGCACACGTAGTCGGCGTGCAGCCCGTTGAGCGCCGCGAGCGATCGGGCGGCCGCGTCGATGTCGACACCCGGGTTGTCGCCGGTGGCGCGGACAACCGGATCGAGATCGAACGCCTCGGCGGCGCCGGCCATGCGGCCGAGGACGTCGGTGTCGCTGCCGCGGTACACCGCGACGCCGAGACGCGTCGCGAGATCGCAGAGCACGGTGTCCTCCTCGAGCGTGGTCGTCGCCAGCACTACGCGGGCTACGCCGGCGGACAGGAGCCGGCGGAGGCAGTGCTCGAGCAGCGGGCGGTCCGCGATCAGCTCGAGCGCCTTCCCCGGCAGCCGGGTAGATGCCATGCGCGCCTGCAGCAGAATGCCCGGCCGCGAGCGCATCACGCCACCTCGCTTCGGCGCGCCGGCGCGTCGGCGAGCGTCGGCAGCTCGTGCGCCGACCCCTGCACGAAGATGGCTGTCTCGTACTTGCAGATCCAGAGATCGTCGCGGAACTCACCGAGGCGCGGCATCAGCCGCCGCCCGAGCGCCATCTGCACGAGCAGGCCGGGAAAGTCGGCGCCGGCCGCGATCGTGAGGTCGATGCCTCCGGAGAATCGCGGGTTGATCTCGAACACCGCCGCCTCGGACCCGCGCATACGGCACTGGATGTTGATCGCGCCGGTAAAGACGAACGCCTCGCAGACGCGCTCGGCCAGCTCCATCAGCGGCCGCGACTTCACGGTGCGGCCGCGGTCGATGACGCCCGAGCGGATGACGACGCGCTCGCGCGGGACGATTGAAATGGGGCGGCCGCGCGGGTCGCACAGCACGTCGATGGTGAACTCGGGCCCCGACAGGTACTCCTGCACGACAGGCGCGTCGATGCCGCCCAGGTAGTACGCGAGGTCGCGGCCGTCGCGGATCATGTGCGCGTCGACGGCGCCGCGGCCCACCCGCGGCTTGATGAAGAGCGGGAACTCGATCGACGCCGGGATCTGGTGAGGCAGATAGGTTCTCGCCGCCGGGACGCCCAGGGCGGCGAGCCGCGTGCAGGTCTCGTACTTGTCGTTGCAGGCGTCGGCGGTCACCGCGCTCGAGCAGGCCGCGAACGCGCCGGCCTGCCGGAAGCGCTCGCGCGCCTCGCCGAACACCGTGAGCTCGTCGTCGATGGTCGGCACGACCAGCGACACGCGCTCGGCCTTGCAGATGTCGAGGAGCGCATCGATATACCCGGGGTCGGTGGCCAGCGGCACACCGTAGGCGCGGTCGGCAACGTGCACGGCCGGCGAATAGGCGTTGACGTCGGTGGCAATCACCCGCCCCGGCAGCCCCAGCGTGTCGATGGCCGACTGGAAGGCCTGGACCAGCGGCACGCGCCGAGAGGCGGCCGTGATGAGTACGTGCATCGGCATCATGCGCGGTCTCCCATGGGAAGGGGCAGATCGGCCTCGACGAAGGCCTCGCCCTCGGCCAGGCTGCGCCGCAGCCTCAGCCCGACGAGCTCACGCGACCAGCGCGGGTCGAGCGCGGACGCCGGCCGCAGGGCCACGAAGTCGCCGGCGCGCACGCTGTGTCCGGCGGCGAGCGGGCGGGCGGCATAGAGTCCGCGCCGGCTCGGCTCGCGGTTCGGCTGCTCCGACGGACGGCACGCCTTGACGCCGTCGCCCAGCGCCGCTCGCGTCTGGCGCATCGCCTCGACGATGGCGGCAAACTCCTCGGGCGTGCTCGACACCGGGCGGTCGATCGCCTCCTGGTCGTCGCCGAGCACGAAGTGACGTTCGTAGATGTCGGCCCCGAGCGCGACCGCGGCCACCGCGGAGGCGAGACCGCGCCCGTGGTCGGACAGACCGACCGGCACACCACAGGCGGCCGCGAGCGTCGGAATGGCGCGCAGATTCTCGTCGTGCACCGGCGTCGGGTAGGCCGAGACGCAGTGAAGGATGCCGATGCCGCCGGCGCCGGCCGTACGCGCGACGTCGAGCGCGTGCCGGACTTCGTCGAGCGCCGCCATGCCGGTCGACATCACCAGGGATGCGCCGGTGCGGGCCGCGGCGGCGATGAGGCTGTCGTAGGTGAGGTCGCCGCTCGCGATCTTGAACGCGTCGAAGCCGAGCGACTGGAGCACCGGCACGGCCTCTTCGAAGAACGGGGTCGTCATCACCGCCAGCCCCAGGCGTCGCGCCCGCGACGCGACTGCGCGGTGGCCATCCCAGTCCAGTTCGAAGGTACGGAAGAAGGCACGCAGCGACGCGGCCTTCACGTGCGCCGGCGCCGGGGCCTGTGGCAGCACGAGGCGGGCGGCGTCGATGGTCTGCAGCTTGATGGCGCTCGCGCCGGCCGCCGCGGCCGCATCCACCATGGCGAGCGCGCGATCGAGCGAGCCGCCGTGGTTCAAGCCGATTTCGGCAATCGCGAACACGGGGGCCGCCGGGCCGATGCGGCGGCCGGCAATCTCAAGCCGCATGGGCACCGCTTCCCTTCACGAGACGACCGGCGGCCACCGGCACCTCCTCGAGCACGACGAGAGCGTCCGCGTCGTCCTCGGTCCGGCGCGTACCGCGTCCGGCCACCCGGAGCGTGAACAGGCCGGCGGCACGGGCGCCCTGAATGTCGTTGACCAGGTCGTCGCCGATGAACACCGCGCAATGACCGGGCACGCCCACCGCCGCCAGCGCCGCGTCGAAGGCCGCACGCGACGGCTTGCCGCCGGGCGTATGCTGCTCGGCGTAGAGGACCGCATCGACGCGCGATTCGAGGCCCAGCGCCGCGACCTTGGCGCGCTGTGTCGCCGGCAGCCCGTTGGTGAGGATGGCTACGCGCCAGCCGTCGGCGCGCAGCTGGGCGATGACGGCCGCGGCGACCGATCCCAGCGTCAGCGCGGGCTCGTGGTGACGGATCACTTCGACCAGCTCCGGGACGAGGCTCTCGGGCAGTCCGTGATCGGCGCACAGCGCCTGCAGCTCTCGTCCCGCATGGCCACGGACCCGTGCCCGCTTCAACGTGGCGAGGATCCACGGGGCCGGAAGGCCGAAGCGCCGTTCGAGCTCGTCGGCCACGGCCGCGAACCCGCTCAGCACGAACTGCTCACGCTCGTAGAGCGTGTCGTCGAGATCGAAGATGGCTGCTCTCATGAGACTCTCCGCAGGCCTGAAGGCCTGCAGCTACGTGTTCGCGTGGTCCGTGGCTGCAGGCCTTTAGGCCTGCAGGCCAGACGCCGAATCGCGTCGGCCACGCGCCCGGCCCCGCGGCCGTCCACGAGCTTGCGGCCCTGCACCGCCAGCGCGGTTCTCAGCGCCGGCTGTCGCAGCAGCTGCACCACCTCCCGCGCCACCCGTCCGGCGTCCGGCGCGCTGCTCGGGTCGCCGAGCGCCGCGCCTGCCGTGACGAATCCACGCACCGTCGGCCGCTGTGGCACGACGACCGGTACCCCGACGACGGCCACGCCGCGCGCGCACGCTTCGTAGAGCGAGACTCCGCCGCCGACAACGGCGACGTCGCACGCCGCGAGTTCCCCGGCCAACCCGTTGAGCGGGCCGGTCCAGACGATCCGATCGCGAACCGGCGCTGAGCCCACGGCGAAACCACCCGCGATGCGAATGCACGTCCACGGCATCTCGCGCCGGACGGCTGTGGCGATGGCGTAACCGAGCGCCGCGCGGGGCCCTCCGCCCAGCGCGATCAGCACTCGCGGGGCGCGCAGATGCCGCACGGCGCGCAGCGGCGAGGCGAACACCGGATCGAGCAGCGCGAAGCGCGGCCCGCGCAAGAACGTCCGCTTCGTAGGTAGTTGCGGGTGTTTAGACCCGCCTGCAGGCGAACCTGAAGGTTCGCCTCTACGTACGACCCTCACGATGCTGCCGTCCACGACGATGTCGCCCTCGCACGCGCCGAGTCCGAGGTCGTGCACCGTCACGACACGACATCCGGCGCGGCGGGCGCAGCCAATCCAGCGGCGCGCGTCGGACGCAATGGGGTCATCGACGACGACGACGTGCGGCGCGACACGCGCGAGCACGGCAGCCGGGGCACCTGCAATCACGTCGCAGCCGAGCGCTCGCGCCGCCGCGCGCGCTTGGCGGCCGCCTCGGATCGCCACCAGCGGCCGGATGCCGAGCGCCCGCGCCAGCGAGCGGCAGCGCACCAGATGCCCGAAGCCGCGCCGCGGACCGGCCGGCGCTCGGAAGAGCACGCGCAGGTCAGAGGAGACGGGCATCAGCGGAGACAGACATGCAGCGTTTCGATGACCCGATCGACGTCGCCGTCGGGCATCGCCGGAGAGAGCGGGAGCGACAACGTCGAATCCGACACGGCCTCGGCGTGCGGGAACATGCCGCGCCGGAAGCCGAACCGATCGCGGTAGTACGAGTGCAGGTGCACGGCGCGGAAGTGAATGCTGGTGTCGACGCCGGCCTCGCGCAGCCGCACCTGCAGGTCGTCGCGCGCGATGCCGCACACGGAGGCGTCCACCAGGACCGGATAGAGATGTCTGGCGTGCACCGTGCCCGTGGCCGGCGGCGCCGGGCGGAACAGGGGAAGATCCGCGAGCCCCTCGTCGTAGCGGGCACAAATGGCTTCGCGCCGGGCGTGCATCGCGGTGATGCGCGCCAGCTGCCGCAGACCGATCGCGGCCTGCAGGTCCATCATGTTGTATTTGAATCCGGGCATCGCCACGTCGTAGTGCGGGCTGCCGCCGGGGGCGTAGCGCGCCCACGCGTCGCGGCTCATCCCGTGAAGCGAGGCGGTGCGGATGAATGCCGCGGCGGCCTCGTCCCGGGCGGTGACCATGCCCCCCTCGCCGGTCGTCAGGTTCTTCGTCGCGTAGAAACTGAAACAGGTGAAGTCGGCGATCGAGCCGACCTTGCGGGCGCCGACCGCGCCTTCGACGCAGTGTGCGGCGTCCTCGATGAGCGTCAGGCCGTGGGTGCGGGTCAGGCGTTCGAACGCCTCGAGGTCGGCGGGACGCCCGGCGTAGTCCACCGGCAGGAGCACGCGAGTGGCACGCGTGACGCGATCTTCCGCCGCGGCCGGATCGAGATTCCAGGTCGACGGATCGATGTCGGCGAAGACCGGCGTGGCGCCGGTGTGCACGATGACGTTCGCCGTTGCGCAGAACGTGAGCGGCGTCGTCACCACCTCGTCTCCCGGCCCGACGCCGGCGGCGAGGAGCGACAGATGAAGGGCGGCGGTGCACGAGTTCACCGCGACGGCATGCGGCGCGCTGGTGTAGGCAGCGAACTCCGCCTCGAAGCGGCGGACACGCGGACCGGTGGTCAGCCACCCGGATTCGAGGGTGGCCACGACCTCTTCGATCTCATCCCGCCCGATGTTGGGCGGCGAAAACGGCACGAAAGTGGGGGCGGTCGAAGCCATGCGCGGAATGCACACAGTGCAACCGTGGTTCCGGCGCGCCATGCCATGCCATGCCAGCCGGCATGCCAGCTTTCTCGAACGAATTCGTGGGTTGCGCGCGGTTGCACGTCGAGGCGGTGTCGGATGGCCGTCAACGCCGTCCGGAGGCCCATCAGGCGGGGCCCGTTAAAGAACCCGCTAGCCCTTCCGATTACCTCCGAAGTTTCGTGGCTCCCCAGGAACGGGTGCCACACGGTTCGCAAGGACGCGAACCGGATTCTCACGGAGGAACGGTTACATGGCTTCTTTTTCAGTTGTCAGCAACATCGCCTCGGTCAACGCGCAGGCGAACCTCACGGTCAGCAGCCTCGGTCTCAACAAGGCCCTGAACCGTCTCTCGAGCGGTTTCCGCATCAACACCTCGGGTGACGACGCGGCCGGTCTGGCCATCGCCAACAACTACCGCAGCGAGCAGGCGATTCTGACCCAGGGCATCCGCAACGCCAACGATGGTCTGTCGGTCCTCAACATCAAGGACGGCGCGCTCAACAACGTGTCGCTGCTCATCGATCGTCTGGCGACCCTGGCCTCGCAGGCCTCGTCGGCGGCCGGCGGCGTGGACATCGGCAAGCTGGAAGACGAGTACAACGAGGTGATCGACGAAATCGACCGCGAAATCACGGTCGGCGGCCTCGACACGGCAGCGGGCTTCTCGGTGTTCGTCAGCTCCGAAGCGACGGCGGCCGACGGCATCATCTCCGGCAACATCGGCGCGGCCGACACCGGCACGCTGGGCCTCAACGCGGCGAGCTGGTCGGATTCGTCCGACGCGCAGGCGTCGCTCGGCGAGATCTCGACCGCCATCGACACCCTCGGTGACGTGCAGAACTCGGTGGGTATCCTGCAGAACCGCCTGACCTTCGCCGTCTCGCTGGCGCAGTCGCAGGTGGTCAACAAGAAGGCCGCCGAGAGCCGCATCCGCGACGCCAACATCGCGGAGGAGTCGGCGAACCTCACGCGGTACAACATCCTGAACCAGTCCGGTATTGCCGCTCTGGCGCAGGCGAATCAGTCCAGCGCGTCGGTCCTGTCGCTCCTGCGGTAGGTCCGGGTTTTCGCGTCCGGGTTCCAAGGGGGCCGGGAGACTCGTTCTCTCGGCCCTCCCCTCCCTTTGGCCCGGATTTCGCTAGGTAGCGTTCGTTCAAGGGGAGCCAGTCATGGCTGCAATCACGCTCAGCGGTTTCAACAACATCGACTTCAGCTCCATCCTCGAAGCCGTGATGGTGCAGGAGCGCGTGCCGTTCACCGCGCTTGGCACCAAGAAAGCGGCCCTTCAACAGCAAAATACCCAGCTCGGGGCCCTGGCCGGCAAGCTCGCCTCGTTGCAGAGCGCCGCCGACAACCTCTCGTCGCCCGACTCGCTGTCGGTGCTCGCGGCCACGTCCAGCGATCCGGCCGCTGTCGGAGTTTCGACATCCAGCGGCTCTGTCGCCGGCGTCTACGACGTCGTCGTCACCCAGCGCGCGAAAGCCCAGGTGACGCCGTCCACCAGCACCCATACCGGGAACGAGGTCGTCACCACCGGCGGCACGCTGAGCCTGCTCGTAGGTGCACAGCCGCCCGTGAACATCGTGGCCGCCGGCAACATGACGCTACGCCAGCTGGCCGACGCCATCAACGAGGCCGACGCGGGCGTGCAGGCGTCGGTCGTCCAGGTGACGCCCGGCAACTACCGCCTGGTCCTGACCGCCACGCAGAGTGGTACCGAGAACGGCTTCACCTTCACCAGCACGCTCGCCGGCGGGAGCGGCGTCACGTTCGGCGGCGCCGACGGCACCTACGGTCAGGCTGGCGACGGCAACGCCGTCAACGCGGCCGACGCGCAACTCACCGTCAACAACGTGCAGGCGACCAGCAGCTCGAACACGCTCACCGACGTCGTCCCGGGCGTGACGCTCACGCTCAACGCCGAGGACGCCGCCAAGACCGTTCGGGTGTCCGTGAGCCGCGACGCCGAGGGGCTGCGCAAACAGGTGGACGGGTTCGTCAAGGCCTACAACGATCTCGTCGGCTGGGTGAACGACCAGCGCACCGCCGCCACCGAAGGCAAGACCAGCGTGGCGCGCGAAGCCGTCGTGCGCGGCCTGCACAGCGACCTCCGCGCCGCCATCCTGGGCCAGCACGGCGCCGGGTCGCTGACGCGCCTGGCGGGCGTGGGCATCGGCTTCGACCGCAGCGGGCTCATGAAAGTGGATGCGAAGGCGTTCGAGGACGCGGTCAACGCCGATCCCAGCGCGGTGCAGGAGCTCTTTGCCGGCGCCAGCGACGGCACGACCGACGGCGCGTTCGACGACCTGTCGGAGCTCGTGTCGAGCTACGCCGACGCCGGCGGTCTGGTCGCCAAGGCCAAGGACCGGATCGACGACCAGGTCCAGAAACTCTCGGGTCGGATGGACGTGCTCGACGCCCAGCTCCTGCTGCGGCGCAACGCGTTGCAGGCCGAGTTCATTGCTGCCGATCAAGCTATGTCGCGCCTGAACAGCCAGGTCAACTCCCTGACCGCACTGAACGGGCAATATCGCCTCTTCTGATATGAGCACCTACGGTTTTCCGGCCTCCTCGCTTTCCCCGGCCTCGCGCGCCGCACTGGCCTACCAGAGAGTGGACGCGCAGTCGCGCTCGCCGCTGGAGCTGGTGGTGATGCTCTACGACGGCGCCATCCGCTTCCTGGGCGACGCGCGCGACGCGCATGCACGCAATGATCACCAGGCTCGCGCGACCGGCGTGTCGAAGGCGCTGGCAATCGTGGGCGAGCTGCAGAGCACGCTGAATCTCGAGGACGGATCGACTCTGGCGCTGGAACTGGACCGCCTCTACGACTACATGTTCGGCCGCCTGCTCGAAGTCACCATGAAGAAGGATATGAGCGCGCTCGAGGAAGTTCGGCAGCTGCTCGTCACCGTTCGCGAGGGCTGGGTGCAAGTCTCCACGGCCACATCACCGCCACAGCCATGACCGTCGACCTCGACGAGGTGCTGCGCGAATACCGCGCCGGGCTGGAGGCCGAAATGGCGCTCCTCCACCGGCTCGAGCGCCTCGATACGAGCCGTCACGACGCCGCATCCCACTCCGGAGTCATCGAACTGGCGACCCTTGCCGACGAGCGCGAGAAGGTGATGGCCAACCTGGTCTCGATCGAGCACACCCTCAAGCCGATGCGCGCGCAGCTGGTCGACGCGCGCGCGACGCTTCAGGGCGAGAAAGCGTTTCAGGACGTTGCCGCGCTGCACCAGCGCGCCGCGGATCTGGTGGCACGCATCCTGGCCACCGACGGCCGATCGCTGCAGGCGCTCAAAGACGCCGAGCACGCTCGGCGCTTCGCGGCCGAGTCGATGGAAAAGGGCGAGTCGACGCTCGCCGCCTACCGCCGCGTGGTGGCGCCCCCACTCGAGGGCGCCCGGATCGTCAACCGCCGAGGCTGACCCGGCATGCGCCGCTGGGTGTCGGCGGTCCGTGCGTCGGTCGTCCTGCCGACCGGCTCCGCCCCGGCTTCTTCACGCTTGTGCACGCGGTAGCGATTCGGATCGGCTGATCCCCTCAGCATCGATCGGGGCATATCGCTTGCACTGCTAGGGCGCGCGGACTTGCGCATGCCGAGAATCCTTGCTCACAGGGGCAACACTCACGGGCCGTCGAAGACTGAAGAGAACCAGCTCTCCGCCATCCATCGCGCGCTCGCGAGCGGCTGGGGACTGGAAGTCGATATTCGTCGCGCCGGCGACGGCCGCTTCTACATTTCGCACGACGCGCAGCCGGCGGCCGCTGGTCTCGCCGCTCTCGACCTCTGCGACGAGCTGCGCCGCTTTCCGGACGCCATGGTCGCGCTGAACGTGAAGGAGTGCGGCTACGAAGCCGACCTCATCGCGTTCCTCACGAGCGAGAACGTCCTGCGACAGACCTTTCTCTTCGACATGGAGCTCATCGAACCGACACCGGGCGGCATGGCCCGCACGTTCCGTGCGCTGCACCCCGAGGTGTGCCTCGCGGCGCGTGTCAGCGACCGGGGCGAGTCGATCGACCGAGCGCTCAGCATCCACGTCGCGTCGGTCGTCTGGCTCGACGAGTTCGACGGGCCCTGGAGCACCGAGGCCGACGTGCTTCGGCTGCACGCCGCCGGGCGGCAGGTCTTCGCCGTGTCGCCGGATCTGCATCGGTTCCCGATCGAGCGGGCGCGGGAACGCTGGCTCGACTTCTGCAACTGGGGGGTGGACGGCATCTGCACGGACTACCCCGCCGATCTCGAGCGCGTCCTCGATCGCGCCCATCAGGGAGTGGCTCTGTGACGTTTCGACGCCTCAACGACATGGTCGGCGGCTGGCTCGTCGGCGACTTCGAACCGACATGCCTGCGGACCGCCGCGTGCGAAGTGGCCTGCAAGCACTACGAGGCGGGCGCCCACGAGGGTGCGCACGTGCACCGCATCGCCACCGAAATCACCCTCATCGCCTCGGGCCGCGCCCGCATGGCCGGCCGCGAGCTCTCCGCCGGCGACATCGTCATCCTCGACCCGGGCGACGCCACCGACTTCACGGCGCTCGAAGCGACCACCACCGTGGTGGTGAAGATGCCGAGCGTGATGGGCGACAAGTACCCGGTCGACGCCGGTGTCGGCGAGCCCGCCGGAGCCCGCTCATGAAACGCATCACGGCCGTCCTGTTCGACCTCGACGGCGTGCTCGTCGACGCCACCGAGTGGCACTACGAGGCGCTCAACCGCGCGCTCGGCCTCTTCGGCTTCGACATCACCCGTTACGAACATCTGTCGAACTACAACGGCCTGCCGACGCGACAGAAGCTCGAGATGCTGAGCGTCGAGAAGGGGCTGCCGGTCGCCATCCACCAGATGCTGAACCGCCTCAAGCAGGTCTACACGCGTGACGAGATCCTCACCCTGTGCCGTCCGGTCTTCGAGAAGGAGTACATGCTGCACCGCCTGCAGCGCGAGGGGTACCGGATGGCGTGCTGCTCGAACTCGATCCGCGAAACCCTCGAGCTGATGATCCGCCAGTCCGGCATCGAATCGTGCTTCGAGTTCCTCGTGAGCAACGAGGATGTGCGGAAACCGAAGCCCGATCCGGAGATCTACCTCACGGCCATGGCCCGCCTCGGGGTGCCGCCCGCCAACGTCGTGATCGTCGAGGACGCGCCGCACGGCATCGAAGCCGCGCGCCGGTCCGGCGCCCACGTGTGCCAGGTGAGCGGCTTTGGCGAGGTCGACTACTTCCGGGTCCGCGCCGCGATCGATCGCGCCGAGGCGAGCGAGACAAGGCGGGTCGCATGATTCACATCGTGGTGCCGATGGGCGGCGAAGGCCGCCAGTTCATCGAGCGCGGCTACACCTTTCCAAAGCCCCTGGTCGAGGTCGCCGGCCAGCCGCTCTGCGAGCTGGTCGTGCGCAACCTGACGCCGCAGCAGCCGCACCAGTTCGTGTTCATCTGCCGCGCTGATCACGTGCAGAAATACGCCCTCGGCGATGTCCTCCGCCTGGCCGCGCCCGGCTGCCAGGTGGTCACGATGGCGAAGCCCACTGCAGGGGCGCTGTGCAGCGTGCTCCTCGGCCTCGAGCATCTCCAGCACGACGACGAGCTCGTCATCGCCAATGCCGATCAGTGGATCGACGTCTCGATCGACGCGTTCATCGCCACGGCACGCGCGTCGCAATGGGACGGCGGCCTCATGACGTTTCCCAACACCCATCCGCGCTGGTCGTATGCGCGGATTGAAGGCGACCAGGTGGTCGCCGTGGCCGAGAAACAGCCCATCAGCCGCCACGCGACGGTCGGGATCTACTACTTCCGTCGCGGCATGGACTTCGTCCAGGCCGCCGAGCGCATGCTCCTGAAGCACGCGTCGGTCGGTGGCGAGTACTACGTCGCGCCTGTCTTCAACGAGTTCATCCTCGAGGGCAAGCGCGTCGGCCACTTCCCCATCGCCGCGACCGAGATGCACGGTCTCGGCACTCCCGAAGAAGTCGAACGTTTTCAGGCGCGCGCCTACGTCGCCGCCCCCTACGCCTCATGCTGAACATCGTCCTGCCCATCGCTGGCCGCGGCAGCCGCTTCGCGGATGCCGGATACGAATTGCCGAAACCGCTCATCCCAGTGCACGGCGTGCCCATGATCGAGGCTGTCGTGCGCAACGTGCGCCCGGCGGTCGCGCACCGCTTCATCTTCGTCGCCCTCGCCGATCACCTCCGGCACCTTGGCATGCGCGAAACGCTCGAGCGCGCCGCGCCGGGCTGTCTCATCGTCCCCGTCGATCGCGTGACGGAGGGTGCGGCGTGCACGGTGCTCCTTGCACGCGAGCACATCGACACCAACGACCCGCTCATGCTCGCCAACAGCGATCAGTGGGTCGACATCGACATCAACGACTACCTCGCCACGATGGATCGGCAGCAGGCAGACGGCCTGATCATGACGATGAAGGCCGACGATCCGAAGTGGTCCTTCGTGGGCCTCAATCCGGCCGGGCTGGTGACGCGCGTCGTCGAGAAGCAGGTGATCTCCGACGAGGCGACGGTCGGCATCTACAACTTCCGCCGCGGATCGGACTTCGTCCGGGCCGCCGACCGGATGATCGAGAAGAACCTGCGGGTCAACAACGAGTTTTACGTCGCCCCCACCTACAACGAGCTGATCGCGGAGGGCGCGCGCGTCGCCATCTTCAACGTAGGCCGGGAAGGCGCCGGGATGTACGGCCTCGGCATTCCGTCCGACCTCACCGAGTTCCTCCGGACGTCGGTGTCGCTGAAGGCTGTCGCGTAGGTGGCTGCGCCCCATGCTGTCATCCACCCTCGTCTCGACGCCGATCGACGCACGGAGCCTGGCCCTGGGCGCGCGGCGGCTGTGGGATCGCCGTTCGCGCCTCGTGGGCTGGGGGTCGGGCAGCGTGTTCGAGTACTTCCACTCCCAGTACCCGTTCCGGCTGGACTACCTCGTCGATAGCGACGAGTCGCGCTGGGGACAGACGCGGCACGGTCTCGAGATCGTCAGCCCGGATCGGCTTCGGCAGGACGCCGAGCCCGACACCTTCGTCGTCATCTACTCGGGCGCCTGGCCCGAGATTCAGCGGGCCATCGAGCGGATGGGCCCGATCGCGTCGCTGGCGGCGAGCGCCGTGTTCGCCGACGCGGCCACCCGGGCGCGCCTCGAAGTGACCGAGGAGATCGCGCGCGAGGCCCGGCCCCGGCGCGTGCGCCGGTCCGAGCACGCCGTGGTCATCCAGGGCCCCATCGTCCCGCATGTCACGCCCAGGGTGGTCCGCGCGATGTCGGCGCTCCATCCGCACGACTTCGTCGTGCTCTCGACATGGACGGATGCCGATTCCTCGCTCGTCACGGCGCTGTCACCGTGGGTGGACGAAATCGTCAAGAGCGATCGGCCGGATCCAGTGGGCGTGCAGAACCGCAACTGCCAGATTGTCTCGACTCTGACCGGCATCGAGCGCGCGATGGCGCTCGGCGCGCACACGATCCTGAAGACGCGCACCGACCTCGCGGTGCTCAACCAAGACGTGTTCCGTCAGGGACGATGGTGGCTCGACCGCATCGGGCGCGAGGCGGCGCAGGCGGCGGGCCTCTACGACCGCATCATCGTGCCGTCGAGCTTCACGCGGAAGTACCTGCTGTACCACCCCGCGGATCTCGTGATGCTCGGCGATGCGCGCGACCTGCAGACGTTCTGGAGCGCATCGCTCGATCCGCGGGGCGGGAGCCTGCTGTCGGCCGACTGGATCGACATGCCGCTCACCGCCGTGAACATGAGCGGCCATCCGGCCGAGAGCTATCTCGGCCTCGAGTTCTGCCGCTCGATTCGGAGACCGGCGGCAGGCACGCTCGAAGACAGCTGGGCCTTCTACCGCGATCTGTTCGCCGTGGTCGACAACGACTGGTTCGACCTCGTGTGGTTCAAGAACCTCGCGATTCCGGACGTGGGTGTGCGCAGCGGCCCTCGTCAGACCGTGAGTCAGGCGTTCTGGCAACGGCTGCAGTACGACTCAGGCGACATGCGCGAGGAGGCTGCGCGTCTCGATCCCGGCGCCATCGCGCTGCGCGAGATGGTGGGTGCGGCGCAATGAGGCTTCCCGCGAAAGGCAGAACTATGAGGGCTCTCGATTCCACCGCTTCCCCGGCGTTCACCGGCGTCCGCGGCCGGTTCCTGGCGCAACTGCTGCAGCTCGATTTCGTCCGGTTCCATCGCGTGCAACTCGGCGTCGTCGAGTGCCCGCGCCAGTACACGCAGTTCCTCGCCGACGTGGTGGGGCCCAAGCTCTTCGCCCTGCCGGGCCGGCTTGGCGTCTTCGGCGCCGGCGCGCACACCGAGACGGTGCTGAAGGCCCTGCCCGACCTCGGGGAACGGATTCATTGCTTCACGGACAACAACGCTGGGCTCTGGCACCAGACCCGCTTCGGGAAGCCGGTGCTGCCGCCGGCTGAGGCCGTCGCCGCCTGCGACGCGTTCTTCCTGTCGACAGCCGTCTTCCAGCGCGTCCTCGAGGGCGACCTCCGCCGCGATGGTTTCCGCGGACCGATCGTCGCGGTGGACGACCTGGTGCCGGCGTCATGGTTTCTGTCCACCGACGATCTCAGGGAATCCGCATGAGCCGCCAGGCGCCCTCCTCGAATGGCAAGCGTGCGCGTCCGGGCAGCCGCACGGCCGCGAAGCCGGCAACGGCCCCTCTTCCGGCTGGCAACCGGCCAGGCGCAACGGGTTCGGGCCCGATCCCGCGCCATGAGCTGAACGCGTGGACCCCTGAGCTGGGCCGGTTCATTCGACACCTCACCGACGGCCCCACGCGTCACATCGGCTGGGGCACGGGCAGCGCGTTCGAGTACTTCCATACGCGCCATCCGCTGAAGCTCGCCTACAGCGTGGACAACGAACCCACCAAGTGGGGCACGGAGCGCAGCGGTGTCCCGATCGTCGGCCCGGACACGCTCCGCTCGGAGGATCCGCGGCGGACGCTCGTCGTCGTCTACTCGATGGCGTGGCGTGACATCCTGCCGCAGTTGTCGCGCATGGGCTTTCGGCGCGCGGTGCCGGCCGGCGCGCTGTTCGGCCTGCTCGCTGACTCGGCGGGGCGAGACCGGCTGGCGCGCGCGGACGCCCTGTCGCGCCGGCGCGTGACCCGGCGACCCAAGGCTCATCGCGCGATCGTCGTTCAGGGCCCGATCGTGCCCGAGGTCACGAAATATGCGCTGTCGGTGACGTCGGCTCAGCACCCGCGCGACCTGATCGTGCTCTCGACGTGGAGGGAGACGCCCGAGGACCTCGTGGCCGAACTGGCGCCGTACGTCGACGAGATCGTCCTGAACGACGCGCCGGCCATGGCCGGTGTCCAGCATCGGAACTACCAGATTGTCTCCACCCGCGCGGGTCTCGAGTGCGCGCGCGCGGCGGGAGCCAAAGAGGTCCTGAAGACCCGGACGGACGGCGTGCACGTCTCGCCCTCGATCTTCGACGACGCCACGGCGCTGGCGCAGCGGTTCGCCCCGTCCGCCGCCCGGTCGCTCGGCCTTCGCGGGCGCATCATCGTGCCCCAGAGCTTCACGCGGACCTACGTCCCCTACCACGCCTCCGACCTGATGATGCTCGGCGCGATCGAAGACCTGCTGGCCTTCTGGTCCGCGCCGCTGGATCTGCGGCCCGGCAGCGCCAGGGATTTCTACCCGGCGACCGTGTCGCTGCGCGAGGTCGCCCTCGATGGGAGGGCCCCGGAAACCTACTTCGGTGTCCACTACTGTCGGCACGTCGGCCGGCCGCTTCGCGGAACCGTGCACGACAGCTGGGCCTACTACCGCGACCTCTTCACCGTGGTGGACAACGATTGGTTCGGGCTGCTCTGGCTGAAGAACGTGAGCATGCCGGAAGCCAAACTCAAGGGCGGGCCGCGGCGGCTCGTCGACCATCGCTTCTGGAGGCGACTGGTGGCTGGCCGCACCGAGCTCCGCGCCATCCTTCCGGAGCTCGACCCACGCAAAACAACCTTCCAAACTTTTTTCGAGGCATTGCCATGAGCGGGCAGAATAGCGGCCGCCCCCCCGTCGACGTCAGTGTCTATCTCGCGATGGCGCGGGCGCACTACGCGTCGCTCGTCCAGCGTTCCAACTACTCGTCCGAGGCGTTCACGGTCGCCAACAGTGAGGAACTCGTCGTGGGGTGGTACGCGGAACACGAAGCGTACGACTACGAGCGGTGGCTGTTCGAGGGCATCGAGATCAGCACCGCGGCGGTCGCGCTCGACTTCGGCTGCGGTCCCGGCCGGATGATCCGGCGGCTCACGCGCCGGTTCGGCCGTGTCGACGGCATCGACCTCTCGCCCGAAGTGCTCGACGTCGCTCGGGTGCGGTGCGCGCATCTCGTCGCGCCGCCGCGCCTGTTCGTCACCGATGGTCAGAGCGTGCCGGACGAACTCGCGGATACCTACGATGTGGCCTTTTCGGTGATCTGCCTCCAGCACATCTGCGTGTACTCGATCCGCCGTCGCATTTTCGAGGGTCTGTACCGCGCACTGAAGCCGGGTGGCCTCCTCACGTTCCAGATGGGTTACGGACCGGGACACCGGGCGATGATCGACTACTTCGGTGAGTACGTCGCCGCGGAAGGCACCAACGGATCGGCTGACGTCACCATCCTGCATCCCTCGGAGCTCGCGACCGACCTCGCGGACGTGGGCTTCACCTCCGCGGAATTCACGCTGCGACCGACGGGGCCGGGCGACACGCACGGCGCCTGGATCTTCGTGCGCACGGTGAAACCCGGGGTGTCGGACCTCGTGTCGGTTTCCCCGAGTGGCAGTGCCGCGGCCGGATTCGGCCCGCTGATCCGCGATGCGGGGGCGGCCGAACGTGCACGCCGCACCTACCTGGAGCACGGCATTCCGAGACGCCGCCGTCATCTCGAACAACAGAGTGCCACCCTCCGCGAAGACGTCGAGCGGCTGCGCGCCGAACTGGCCGCCGCCACCGGCGTCACCGGCGGAGGCCGCTGACCGCCCGTTTTTCACTCCCTCGTGTGAGGTCTCGCAATGTCGTCAGAAGAAGCACCGGACCGTCCCTCGCTCTCCGTCGTCGTCCCGACGCACGGACGGACGGCGCTCTTTCTCGAAACACTGAGCAGCCTGGAACAGCAGACACTCGACTCGTTCGAGCTCATCGTCGCTGACGACTCGACGGCGGAGGACGACCGAACGCTCATTCGCGCGGCCGTCGCGGCCTACGCCGAGCGCACCGGCCGATCCGCGCGGTACATGTTCTCGGCGCCCAGGCTGGGCCAGGCCCGGAACACGAACCAGGGGTTGGCGGCAACGCGGGGGCGCCTCGTGCGCGTGCTGCACAGCGACGATGTGCTCGCGCCGGCCGCGCTCGACTCCGAGGTCGCGCTGATGAACGACCCGCGGCTGAACCTCGAGCTGCTCTACCACGAGCGCGTCATGTTCAAGACGACGCCGCACTTCGATCCGCGGCAGCAGCCGGCACTGACGCTCATCCAGCCCGACCTGCTGTGCCGGTCGATGATGAACGTCGGGACGCCGCTGCCGTCGGCGACGGTGTTCCGACGGGAGCTGCTCGAGGTCGTCGGTGGCATGCGCGAAGACTTCGACTTCATGTGCGACTGGGATCTGTGGATCCGCATGATCGCCTGCGAGCAGCGGCGCAATCGTCTCATCGGTCGCCTGTCGCCCGGCCACGTCGGCTGGCGCGCCCATCCCGACAGCACGACCGGCCGGCTGTGGCATCGGCATTTCCTCGAGCACGAACAGATGATGGAGGACCTCAGGAATGACGAGGTCCTGTCGGAGGCGCTCATCGGCAACGCACGCACGCGAGACGGGTTCTTCGCCGGCGCCGTGCGGTACCGGTACCAGCGGCTCTGGGACGACGTCTCGC
>Ga0070675_100000617_pt1 | contig 24579 bp, 19 predicted proteins | sample KBSM43metaG_FD_65343 | JGI IMG/M metagenome (GOLD analysis project Ga0070675, IMG submission 65343) | Miscanthus rhizosphere microbial communities from Kellogg Biological Station, Michigan, USA - KBS M4-3 metaG | ecosystem: Host-associated > Plants > Roots > Rhizosphere > Soil ... | reverse complement strand
TTGCCGCGCGTGGTCTTGAGCGCGTCGAGGATGAGATCGCGCTCGTAGCCCGCCACCGCGTCCTTGAGCGACACCCGCGTCACCGTGCCCGACGAATCGGCGGTCTGCAGCGACGGCGGCAGATGGTGGCCGTGGACGACCGCCCCGTCGCAGACCAGCACCGCACGCTCGAGTGCGTTCTCCAGCTCGCGCACGTTGCCCGGCCAGTGATAGGCAGTGAGCATGTCGATGGCGGGGGTGGAGATGCGCTTGATGACCTTGTTGTGCTCGCGCGAGAACTTGTCGAGGAAATGGTCGGCGAGCAGCAGCAGGTCGGCCTTCCGCTCGCGCAGCGGCGGCACGAAGATCGTGAACACGTTCAAGCGGTAATAGAGGTCCTCGCGGAACGTGCCCTCGGCGATCGCCTTCTCCATGTCCTTGTTGGTGGCGGCGATCAGGCGGACGTTGGCCTTCACCGTCTCGGTGCCGCCCACGCGCTCGAACTCGCGTTCCTGCAGCACGCGCAGCAGCTTCACCTGCGTGCCCAGGTTCACGTCGCCGATCTCGTCGAGGAACAGCGTGCCGCCCTCGGCCATCTCGAAGCGGCCCTTCTTGCGGGCCGCGGCGCCGGTGAAGGCGCCCTTCTCGTAGCCGAAGAGCTCCGACTCGATGAGCGTGTCGGGCAGCGCCGCGCAGCTCACCTTGATGAACGGCTTCTTGGCGCGCAGCGAGTTGTAGTGGATCGCGTGGGCGATGAGCTCCTTGCCGGTGCCCGACTCGCCGCGGATGAGCACGGTGGTGTTGGTCTGCGCCACCTGCGCCACCTGCTCGTACATCTGCCGCGTCGGACCGCTCGTCCCGATGATGTTGGAAAAGTCGTAGCGCTCGCGCAGCTCCTGCCGCAGGTGGGTGTTCTCGTCGAGCAGCCGCCGCCGCTCCTCCTCCACCATCCGCTGCACGTTGAGGGCCTGCGCGATCATCGAGCTGACCACGCCGAGGAACTTCACGCTGCTGTCGTAATCCCGTTCGGGCTTGAAGCGCAGGTCGACGCCGAGCGCGCCCACGGGCTGCCGGTTGAGCGTGATCGGCACGCAGATGAAGCTCAGCTCCTGCTTCAGGTGATCCGGCCGCCGCGACGCCAGGTTGAGGAACGCCGGCTCCTTGCTGACCCGCGGCACCACGATCGGCTTGCCGCTCTCCACGACCTTGCCGGTAATCCCCTCGCCGATCTTGATCTGCGTGTTGCGGGCGCGGTCCTCGAACCCTTCCACCGCCTCGGCGTGCAGCTCGCCGTCGCGCACCAGCGTGACCATGCCCCGAACCACGCTGTGGTGCCGGATGAGGGTGCCGAGCACCCGCTGCATCGCCGCCTTCAGGTTCAGCGTGCCGGACAGCGCCTGGCTGATCTCGAGCAAGGTCGAGAGTCGGCGGGCGCTCGAGGTGGTGGTCGACTCCGACAGGGCCTTCGGGGCGGGCATAGACGAGGAACCTCCAGCTGGACGGGCGGCTGACCAACCTACGGATTTGTAAAACCCGAAAGTCGCCGCAACGTTCTTGTGACAACGGCCAGAAGAGATTCTACAGGATGTAGCGCGAAAGATCCTCGTTCTTGATGATTCCGGCCAGCATTCGCTCGACGTAGGCCTCGTCGATGTTCACGGTCTTCTGGTCGAGGTCGGGCGCGTCGAAGGAAATGTCGTCGAGCAGCCGCTCCATGACGGTGTGCAGCCGCCGGGCGCCGATGTTCTCGGTGGCCTCGTTCACGCGGGCGGCGAACTCGGCGATTCGCTCCACCGCGCCGGCCGTGAACGTGAGGGTGACGCCGTCGGCGCCGAGCAGCGCCGTGTACTGCTTGACCAGCGCGCCGCGCGGCTCGGTGAGGATGCGCACGAAGTCGGCGCGGGTGAGCGCCTCGAGCTCGACCCGAATCGGGAAGCGGCCCTGGAGCTCGGGGATCAGGTCCGACGGCTTCGACACGTGGAACGCGCCGGCGGCGATGAACAGGATGTGGTCGGTCTTCACCATGCCGTACTTGGTGCTGACCGTGGTGCCCTCGACGATCGGCAGGATGTCGCGCTGCACGCCTTCACGGCTCACGTCGGGTCCGTGCGACGCGCCGTCGCGGCTGGCGATCTTGTCGATCTCGTCGACGAAGATGATGCCGTTCTGCTCGACCCGCTCGACCGCGAGCCGGCTCACCGAGTCCATGTCCACGAGCTTGCCCTGCTCCTCGTCGATCAGGTGATCGAGCGCGTCCGGCACCTTCATCCGCCGGGTGCGCCCGCGCCCCTGGAAGAGCGACCCCATCATGTCCTTCAGGTTCGACCCGATCTCCTCCACCGACGACCCGGCGACCACCTCGAACGAGGGCATCGACGGCTGCGCCGCATCGATCTCCACGGTGCGCTCGTCGAGCCGGTGGTCGCGCAACTGCTCGCGCAGGCGCTCGCGCGACCGGCTCGCGGGGTCGATCGGCGTGCCGGCGGCGTCGGCCGCCGCCGTGGCGCGCGTCGGCGGCAGCAGCAGGTCCAGCAGGCGCTCCTCGGCCGCCTGCCGCGCCTTCTCCTTCACCTCGTCGGCCTTCTCCGACCGCACCATGTCCACGGCCAGCTGCACCAGGTCGCGCACCATCGATTCGACGTCGCGGCCGACGTAGCCGACCTCGGTGAACTTCGACGCCTCGACCTTGATGAACGGCGACTGCGCGAGCCGCGCCAGGCGGCGGGCGATCTCGGTCTTGCCGACGCCGGTCGGCCCGATCATCAGGATGTTCTTCGGCGTCACCTCCTCGGCGATGTCGCTCGGCAGCCTCTGGCGCCGGACGCGGTTGCGCAGCGCGATCGCCACGGCGCGCTTGGCCTTGGCCTGGCCGATGACGAACTTGTCGAGTTCGACGACGATTTGCCGCGGGGTCAGCGAGTCGACCGACGACGCGCTGCGCTCGGGAAGGAAGATGGGCACGGCCAGGGTCCTGGATCCTTTAGAGCTCTTCGACGGTGAGCGTCCGGTTGGTGTAGATGCAGATATCGCCGGCAATGGCCATCGCCTGCTCGGCGATGTCGCGGGCACCGAGGCCGCTATGGCGCACCAGCGCCTTGGCCGCGGCGAGGGCATACGGCCCGCCGGATCCCACGGCCACGACGCCGTCGTCGGGCTCGATGAGGTCTCCGGTGCCCGACAGCAGGAACGTGGACGACTTGTCGGCGACGATCAGCATCGCCTCGAGGCGGCGCAGGATACGGTCGCTGCGCCAGTCCTTGGCCAGCTCCACCGACGCGCGTTCGAGGTTGCCGCGGTACTGCTCCAGTTTCGATTCGAAGCGGGAGAACAGCGCGAACGCGTCGGCGGCGGACCCGGCAAAACCCGCCAGCACCGAGTCGTTGTAGAGGCGCCGGATCTTCCGGGCGCTCTGCTTCATGACCGTGTTGCCGAACGTCACCTGGCCGTCGCCGGCGAGCACGGTCTGGCCGCCATGGCGCACCGCCAGGATGGTCGTCGCGTGAATCACCCCGCCAGTATGTCATCGCTCCGGTGTCCTGACGCGGCGTCAGCCCGAGCCCCGCAGAGGACAAGGTCGTGCGCCCCCCATGGTATTCACCCCTGATTTTCTGGGAAACGCCGTGAAAACATCGCCACCCCAGCTGGCAGGGGTGTTGCTCGATAGAGCAGGCATGCGGACTCACACTTTCCTCACCGCGGCCGTGCTGGCAGCCCTGGTCGCGGCGGCGCCTTTGGCCTCGGCCCAGGGTCGGCAGCGCCGGCCGTCCGGCGGGGACGGGGGCGGAGGCGGAAGCCGAGCCGCCAGCCAGGGCGGCGGCGAGCGCAGCCAGGGCCAGCGGTCGGCCCAGCCACGTGACGGCGGCGGAGGCCGAGTGCAGCAGCCGGCCCGCGAGAGCGGCCGCACGGAGCAGCGCGCGGACAACGGCCGGCAAGAGGTCACGCCACCACCCCGGGAGGGCCGGGAGCCGCAGGCGTTCGTTCAGCGCGGCAACACCAGCCGCCAGGGCGAGGTGCGTCCCGAGGGGCGCGCCGGCACCGGCGGCGATAGCCGCTACTACAGCAGCGGGCGCTACGCCGTGCCGCGCACCGGGCCGGTGCCGTACTACCGCTACGGCGACCACCGCGCCTACGTGAAGCCGGGCCAGAACTACTACGTCTATGGCTACCCGGCATACCGCTACGCGTATCCCTATCGTTACGGGTATCCCTATCGCTACTACGGGTACCCGTACCCCTATTACGGGTACTCGTACTACGACCCTGGATTCACGGGCAGCTTTTTCTGGAGCAATCACGCGTGGCAATCGGGGGCGTACTACAGCGGCGGGAACTTCGACAGCGATCTCGGCAAGCTGCGGCTCGACATGCAGCCGCGGGAAGCGGAGGTCTACATCGACGGCTACTACGCCGGCGTCGTGGACGACTTCGACGGACAGCTGCAGGGCCTGCGGCTCCAGGCCGGCAACTACCGGGTGCAGGTCTCGCTTCCAGGGTTCCAGCCGCTCGACATCGACGTGCACGTGCAGCCGGGCCGCACCACGACATATCGCGGCGAGCTCATTGCGGAACGCCCGTAACGCGACGATTTAGAGGGCGGTTCAGGCCGTCCGAGAGATGGTCCGGCGCGCGACGCCGGCCGGACGCACAGGGCGGCGAGTCACCGGATGGTGGCCGCCGCTCTTCGTCTGTACGGCTTCGCTGGGGCAGGTAGGCAGGTGGGCAGGTGGGCAGCTAAAGCGCTTCCCGAAGCGACGTCTTGTTTTTTGTTCTCGTAGGGGCAGGGCTTCAGACCTGCCCGACGTCCTACCCGCCTACCTGCCTACCTGCCTACCTGCCTACCTGCCTACCTGCCTACCTGCCTACCTGCCTACCTGCCCAAGTGTTCTTTTAAAGTAGTAGTACAGCGGCACTCCCGCGAGGATGATCGCCGCGCCGGTGCCCGTCACCCAGGGGTCCGTGTAGAGCGCGTTGAGCACAATCGCCGCGCTGACCAGCACGAAGATCGCCGGCGTCACCGGGTAGCCCCAGGCACGGTACGGGCGCGGCGCATGTGGCTCGCGGGCACGCAGGACGAACACCGCGGCGACCGCCGTTCCGGCAAACAACGTGATCGCGAACCCGACGTAGTTGGCGATCGAGTCGAGGCTGCCGGTCAGCACGAGCAGAATCGAAAACGCCGCCTGCGCGATGATCGACGCGGCGGGGGTCTTGTATTTCGGGTGCACCCGGGCCGCGCTCTTGAAGAACAGACCGTCGCGCGCCATCGCAAAGTAGACCCGGGGGCCCGCGAACGTCCACGCATTGATGCCCGCGGCGAGACTCACCAGTGCCACCACCGCCATGACGTTGCCGGCGCGCTGCCCCAGCAGGCGATCGGCCACCACGTCGAGCACGCTGCCCTGCGTCGCGGCGAGCTCACCGATTGGAACCACGTACAGGTAGAGCACGTTGAGGAGCAGGTAGATGACGATGACGCCTGCCGTGCCGAAAATGAGCGCCCTGGGCACGTTGCGACCGGGGTCGCGGATCTCCTCGGCCATGTACGACGCCGCGTTCCACCCGGAGTAGGTGAACATCACCGGAATCATCGCGAACATCCACCCCGTGAGCGTGACCGGACCCACCGACTGTGTGATGTTCGACGGCGACCCGGTCCCCGCCGTCAGCCCGAAGATGATGAACACCACGAACGCGACGATCTTCAGCGTCGTCAGCGCGTTGCTGGCGGCGCGCCCCGGTCCGACGCCGAGGATGTGAATGAGCGCGAACAGGACGATGAGCCCGCTCGCTGCGAGGGTGTGAATCGAGAACGTGATCGCGAGCGAGGTCAGCGGAACCGGGATCGCCAGCAGCGCGTCGCCGTTGGCAATGCCGGGCACGAACCGGTCGAGCGTCACGATGAAGAACACGGCGCTGGCGGCGATGGCGCCGCTGAACCCGGCGACGAAGGAGGTCCAACCCGTCAGGAAGCCGGCGAGCGGACCGTAGGCCTCCCTGAGGTACACGTACTCGCCGCCGGCTTTCGGCCGCAACGCCGCGAGCTCGGCGTAGGCCATGGCCCCCATGAACGCGAGCACCCCTCCCGCGACCCACGCGAGCAGGAACCAGACGGCATCCGGAATGGCGGCGGCGACAGCGGGTGAACGGAACAGAATGCCGCCGCCGATGACGTTGGCGACGATGATGGCGGCGGCGTCGAACGGGCTGAGACGCCGTTCGAGCACCGCGGCGGACGAAGGCTGCGTCTGGGTCGGCACGGCGGGATTATATGTGGCGTCCCGCCGCCGCGCCGGCTATTCCGCCGGAGTGAGGAGATGGCGATCGACGGTGTACTCGCCCATCTTGATCCACGTGCGCGAGCCGTGCTTGCCGAACACGTTGACCTTCGCGTCCACGAACTCGCGGTTCTGCAGCAGCTGCGAGCGCGACTCCGTGCCGGTGTACCCCAGCGTCGAGCGCAGGACCAGCGCGCCGCCGGTCTTGCCCGGCTCGAGGCCATCAGGGCCAATCGCGCGCACGAAGTGCTCGCCCCACGTCTTGTCCTCGTTGGCGCGGCGGAACACGGCCCACACCTGCACCCGGCTGATGGACTCATCGGAGACGTTCTGGAGTTTCAGCGTGATGCTCGGGACGATCTTGTTCTGCCCGCCCACGATCCCGGCGTCGTACCAGCCAGTCTTCACGTCGACGAGCTTCAGATCGTTCTCGACCATGCGGGTGCGGGCGCACCCCGGCGCGAACAGCGCGAGGCCGAGGCTGGCGGCCAACCCGGCCAGGCAGAAACGCGAGCGCATCGCGGCATTGTAGGGCATGGCAGTGGATAGGACACCGGTGCCCATCAGTCGGTTCCCCGGCAGCGCCCTCGGCGCTAATTCTCCCGCGCCTCGACCCTCTTCCGCGCCTCGTCGAGCGACAGCGTGCCCGAGCGGAACGCCGCAAGATCGCTGCCTCTGATCCGGAAGATCACGGTATTGAGCTCGGTGGTGTCGCCCGGCACGAGCGGATTGGGCGGCACGTTGTCGCGGGCGGCCACCGTGAGCCACTCGTCGGAGGCGAGGTTCAGGGGACCGCTGCTCTCGATCATGGCGTCCACCAGCGCTTCCTTCACCGAGCGGGTGTAGGCCTCGTTGGGGTCGCGCACCACGGCGGGATCGACCTCGGACGCCGCCGACGGCATCGGCAGCGCGCGCTGCTCCATCTGGCGCACCATCGTTTCGAGCCGCTCGCGCTCCTGCGCCGGCTGCTCGAGCACCATCGCGCGCAGTTGTGCCAGCGCGGCATTGACGGCAAGGCGGTTGCCGTCGACGACGTAGCGCAGCGTCCAGGCCAGCGGCAGCCGCAGCGCCGGGACCTCGACGTCGAAAAACACGCCGTAACCCTCGAGCCGGAACCCGCGCACCTCGGGCGCGCCGGTGAGCATCGGCATGTCGGGCATGACGTGCTTCACCTGCCGCAGCAGGTTGTCGGCGCCGTTGGCGACCGCGCGCTCGAGCACACCCTCCATCAGCGAGACGCGCTGGCGCTGGCGGATCTGCTCGATCTCGGCGGCGGCGGGCCGTGGCGGCGCCTGCGCGGCGGCGGCGCCGTTCCACAACGACACGGCAGCGGCCGTCGCGCACGCGACGGTCAGGACGCGGCCGCGCGGCCGTACGAGACCAGCGGTCCGCCTCACCGCGCTCCGCCCCGCAGCGACGCGTTGTTCATCAGCATGTTGTACAGCTCGCGCTGCTTCAACAGCTCGGCGCCCGTCGTGCCCTGGATCTGCCCGATGTTCTGCTGCAGCTGGGCGATATCGACCTTGCGCTGAATCTCGATGTCGCGCAGCACCTGCGTGGTGCGCAGCGCCAGCTCGCTGCGCTGGCGCTCCTCGCTCTCGCTCACCAGGGTGTGGATGCGGCGCATCAGGGTTTCATCGTCGATTGGCGCGGCCGCCTGCACCGGCACGGGCGCGGGCGCGACCGGCGTCTTCAGCTGCGCGAGCTCGGCGCGCAGGCGCGTCTCGAGATCCGAGAGCTCGCTCCGCGACACCGCCGCGGGGGTTCCGGCTTTCGCTGGCGCCGCCGGCGTCGCGTCGCGGCCGGAAGTGCCGACGGCCAGACCGGCGCCGAACACCACCGTCGCCGCCACGGCCTGCATCCACACCGGCGTGGGCTGCCGCCACCACGGCAGCGACGAAACGGCTCGGGGCGCCAGTTCCGCGCTCGACGGTCCGCCCGGCGAGGTCAGCGCCGCCGGAATCGGTCCGACATCCGACGACGACAGCGAGAAGCCGAGCTCGGTTGGCGGCGGCGCCCACGCGGACAGCACGTCGCGAGTGTCGCCCAGGGCCGCGAGGTCGCGTGTACAAAGGTCGCACGCCTGCACGTGTGCGGCGATGGCGTTCAGCTCGTCGGCACTGCCGTCGTTGTAGAGATAGCTGACGAGCGCTCCGGGGTCCCCGCAGTAGGGACTGCGATTCAGTGAGTTGTGATCTTCCTTATGCATTGCCGACTCTCAGTTCACTCCACACTGTCTCTCGTGTGTCTCTCGTGACGTTCTCGTCTCGCGTCCGACACTCTCGTCGTCGGACAGGGCGTCCGGACACCTCAGTGCTCCCGCATGCGTACCGGCTGGCTGGCCGGCGTCGTGGCACCCTGGTCCTTGAGATGCTTGCGCAGCACCGACAGCCCCTGATAGAGCCGCGTCTTCACGGTGCTCAGCGGGCACCCCTGCAGGTCGGCGATCTCCTGGAAGGTCATGCCGTGGTACTCCTTCAGGATCACCGCCGTCCGCTGTTCCTCCGGCAGCAGGGCCATCGCCACTTCCACGACCGCGCTCAGCTCCCGCCGCGCAACCAGATCCTCGACCGACTCGCTCGGTCCCCGCTCGGCCGCGAGCTCCGAGAGGTCCACGTCCTCGGGCATCTGCGACACGGGCGTGCGCCGCTTGCGCCGGATCCAGTCCCGGCACAGATTGAGCGCGATCCGATAAATCCAGGAGGAGAACTTTGCCTGGCCTTTGAAGCCCGGCAGGGCCCGGAACGCCCGCAGGAAGGTTTCCTGGGCGACGTCACGGGCATCCTCTTCCTGCCCGATGACCCGGTACGCCAAGGCATAAATCGGCCGCTCCCATCGCAAGATGAGCTGGTTGAAGCTGTCCATGTCGCCCGTTCTGGAGCGGGCGACGAGCTCCTCATCGGTCCAGGTCATTACGCCCGAAGCGTGCACCGGCATTCAGTAAGACGGCCGATCCCCCCGGCCGGCCTTTGCCGATCATAGCGCCGTCCCGCCGCGGCCGGCGGAGGCGAGTAACTCATTGGCTCGTTGGTGGTTACGCTGCGCGCCGCGGTATAGAATCGGATCCAGGCCTTGATTCAGCTCGCAGACATCTCCAAAACCTTCGGGGTCCGGACCCTCCTCGAACACGTCACCTGGCAGATTGGCGACGGCGACCGCGTCGGCTTGTGCGGCCCGAACGGCGCCGGCAAGACGACACTGCTCAAGCTGCTCGCCGGCTTCGAGGAGCCCGACGGCGGCACCGTGGTCAAGCCCGCCGGGCTGACCATCGGCTATCTCCCCCAGGATGGGCTTACGCACAGCGGCCGCACCGTCTTCGAGGAGGCCAGCAGCGCCTTCCAGCCGCTGCTCGACATGAAGGCGGAGATGCACGGCATCGAGCACCGCCTCGGCGATAGCACGGTGTCCGACGCCGACCACGAGGCCATGCTCCACCGCTATTCCGATCTGCAGGACCGCTTCCGCCTGGCGGACGGCTACAGCATGGACCTGCGCATCGCCACCGTGCTGCGCGGCCTCGGCTTCAACGCCGAGGACGCCTCGCGGCCGGCCGAGACGTTCTCGGGCGGCTGGCAGATGCGCATCGCGCTCGCCAAGCTCCTGCTCGGCCGGCCCAACCTGCTGCTCCTCGACGAGCCCACCAACCACCTGGACCTCGAGGCCCGCAACTGGCTCGAGGAGTACCTCAGCGCCTACCCCTACGCGGTGATCCTGGTCTCGCACGACCGCTACTTCCTCGATGCCGTGGTCACCCGCATCACGGATCTGCACTTGCGGCACCTCGACGACTACGTCGGCAACTACTCGAAGTACGTGGTGCAACGCGACGCGATGCTCGAGCGGCTGCGTCAGTCGAAGAAGGAGCAGGACGAGGAAATCGCCCGCGTCGAGATGTTCATCAACCGCTTCCGCTACCAGGCGACGAAGGCGGCACAGGTGCAGAGCCGGATCAAGATGCTGGAGAAGGTGGTGCCGATCGAGGTGCCGCCCGAGCGCAAGCGCATCCACTTCACCTTCCCCACCTGCGCCAAGAGCGGGCGCACGGTGCTGGAGCTGTCGCACGTGCGCAAGACGTACGGGCCGCTCACGGTGTTCAAGGACGTCAACCTGCACCTCGAACGCGGCGACCGCATCGCGCTCGTCGGCCCGAACGGCACCGGCAAGTCCACGCTGATGCGCATGCTGTCGCAGTCCGAGGCCCCCGACGGCGGGACGCTGACCGTGGGTCACCAGGTGGTAATGGAGTACTTCGCGCAGGACGAAGCCGCGCGGCTGAACCCCGCCCTCACCGTCTACGAAACGCTCGAAGCCGGGTCGTCCAACGACATGGTCCCCGCCATCCGCAACATCCTGGGCGGATTCCTCTTCTCGGGCGACGACATCCACAAGAAGGCGGGGGTGCTCTCGGGTGGCGAGCGCACGCGGCTGGCCGTGGCCCGTATGCTGCTGCGCCCGTCGAACACGCTGCTCCTCGACGAGCCCACCAACCACCTCGACCTCGATTCCAAGGACGTGCTCCTCGAGGCGCTCGAAGACTACGGCGGCACCCTCATCCTGGTGTCGCACGACCGCTATTTCGTGGAGAAGCTCGCCACCAAGATCATCGAGATTGGCCACGGCGAGGCGGTCGTCTATCCCGGGACGTACAGTGAATTCCTGTGGAGCAAGCGCGCCCGCGAGGAGCAGGGTGCCGTGGCCACGGCCGCGGCCGCCGCAAGACCCGCCGGAAAGAGATCTGACGGCGGGCCGGCACGGCCAGCCGCGGCCCCCAAGGCTCAGGGCTCGGGGCTCAAGGCCCAGGGCGAGGCTCAAGGCTCAGGGCTCAAGGCTCAGGCAAGAACGCCTGAAAAAGCTCTCAACGCCACGGCGCAGCAGGACCGTGAAGAGCGCAAGCGGGTCGACAACGAGCGCAAGAAAAAGCAGCGCGAGCAGGACGCGCTGCACAAGCGCATCGCCGACCTCGAGGCGCGCATCTCGTCGAGCGAGGCGGAAGTGAAGCAGCTCGAGGCGGCGATGTCGGAAGCCGGCTTCTACGAGGATTCCGCGCGATCCAAGCCGGTCATCGATCGCCATCAAGCGCTGATGTGGGAAGTGGGCGACTTGATGGCGCAGTGGGAGGCCTTGCAGACGCACGCCGCCGAGCACGCGTCCGAACCGTAGGCGGCCGTCGAGGCAGACGACCGCATCTGACAAAACCGGCGACCGCCGGTTCGCACCCCCTCCTACATACGAAGACTGTTACCGATACACGGATCTGTAACCGGGGCGTCTGTCGCGGCATGAGCCGATACGTGACGTGACGTCACCATTTCACGGTCTTCCGGGCAAGCGGGACAGGGCACGTCATTTGCCCCTTCGACGCTGCCTGAGATACGCCCGAGTGCAGCACAACCTGTTGACGCCCCCCCCTTCGTCTTCCGGTCGCCGTCCGGCCGCCAGGCGCACCGCGGCCACGCCGCGGCGCGGCTCCGGCGCCCGTCTGGCCGGCGGCATCGACGGCGCTTTCTATAAGCATCTCGTCACGGGCATGCGCAACGGCGTGCTCGCGATTACCCGCGAAGGCACGCTGGCCCTCATCAACGACATCGCCTGCGAGGTGCTCGGCCTCCGGGACGGCCCGCGCCAGCTCGGCCGCCCGATCGCCGAGGCGTTCAAGGACCATCCCGAAATCCTCTTCGTGCTCGCCGACGTGTTCGAGCGCGACCACCTGCAGAACCGCGCCGAGATGCGGCTGAAGCCGTCGGGCAAGGTGATTGGCTACACGCTGTCGCACATCACCGACGAACGGGGCGCGCTCGTCGGCGCGTCCATGTTCTTCAAGGACCTCACGCGGGTCGAACAGCTCAACGAGCGCGAGCGGCTGCGCGACCGGCTCGTGGCCATCGGCGAGCTCGCCGCGGTCTTCGCCCACGAGGTGAAGAATCCGCTGGCCGGTATCGAAGTCATGGCCGGCCATCTGCGCCGGAAGGTCGGCGACGCGCCCGAGGTGCAGAAGGTCCTCACCGACATCATCGGCGAGGCCAAGATGGCCAACGCCATCGTGCAGGAAGTGCTCGACTTCGTGCGCCCGATCCGCCTGCAGGTCGAGCCGACTCCGCTGTGCGATGCGGTTCAAGCCGCGGTGCAGCACGCTGACGCCAAGGGCAGGCGCGGGAACATCGCCGTCGAGACGCGCGTGCCGCCGACCTTGCCGCACATCCGGGCAGACAAGCATCAGCTGACCCAGGTGCTCACGAACCTGATCGTGAACGCCTACGAAGCTCTCGACGGCGAGGGCCACGTCTCCGTGACGGCGAGCGACACCCGGCTGCAGGACGGCACCGGCGGATGCGACGCCATCCTGGTGGAGGTCGCGGACGACGGCCCGGGGATTCCCGCGGACGTCCGTGCGAAGGTCTTCGACGTCTTCTTCACGACCAAGCCGCAGGGATCCGGGCTCGGGCTCGCCATCGTGAAGCGCATCGTGGACGCGCACGATGGGCGGCTCGATCTGCAGACGTCGTCTGAGGGAACACGGGTGCGGGTGACGCTGCCGCTGGCTGGCCTCGAGGACGGGCAGTGAGCGGAGGCGCACGCACTCACGGCAAGCGCTGGAGCACAGGAATGAGGGATCGCTGAATGGGACGGATTCTGATCGCCGACGACCACGAGACGCTGCGCCGCACGCTCGCGCAGTCGCTCGCCGAGAACGGCCATGAGGTGGACGAAGCCCCCAACGGCAACGCCGCCATCGAGAAGCTGCACGAGGGCGCGTATGACGTCGTCGTGAGCGATCTCCGCATGGGCGGCAGCACCGGCATCGACGTGCTCAAGACCGCCAAGGCGCTCCACCCCGGGTGCGCGGTCGTGCTGATGACTGCGTTCGGCTCGGTCAACACCGCGGTCGAGGCGATGAAGGCCGGCGCGTTCGACTACGTCCAGAAGCCGTTCGAGATCGAAGAGATGGAGGTGAAGGTCCAGAAGGCCCTCGAGCTCCGTCGCATGCAGCACGAGATCGACTACCTCCGCCACGCCCAGGGCGGCATCTACGAGTTCGACAACATCATCGGATCGAGCGGCGCGCTCTCGGCCGTGCTCGGGGTGGTGAAAAAGGTCGCCAAGAGCAACACCACCGTGCTCGTGCGCGGCGAGACCGGCACCGGCAAGGAGCTCATCGCCGGCGCCGTCCACCACAACTCGCAGCGCAACTCGCGCAGCTTCATCAAGGTCAACTGCGCCGCGCTGCAGGAGAACCTGCTCGAGTCCGAGCTCTTCGGCCACGAGAAGGGCGCCTTCACCGGCGCCGACAAGCAGCGCATCGGCCGCTTCGAGCAGGCCGACGGCGGCACGCTGTTCCTCGATGAAATCGGGGACATGAGCCCCAACACCCAGGCCAAGATCCTGCGCGTGCTGCAGGAGCACGAGTTCGAGCGGCTCGGCGGCACCCGCACCATCAAGGTGGACGTGCGCCTCATCGCCGCGACCAACCGCGACCTGCCGACGATGGTGGACGCGGGCGCGTTCCGCGAAGACCTCTTCTACCGCCTCAACGTCGTCACCATCGAAATGCCGCCGCTGCGCGAGCGCAAGGACGACATCGCGGCGCTGGCCAACTTCTTCATCAACCGCTTCGCCGCCGAGCTGAAGAAGAAGATCGACGGGCTGTCGCCCGAGGCGCTGAAGCTGCTGATGCGCTACCACTGGCCCGGCAACATCCGCGAGCTCGAGAACGCGGTGGAGCGCGCGATGCTGCTGGCCGACGGCTCGCACATCTCGGCCGACGATCTGCGCCTGGGCGAAACCGGTACGGTCGGCTCGCCCCGCGACGCGCAGTCGGTGATCAAGATTCCGCCGACCGGCATCGCGCTCGAGGAGATCGAGCGCATGGCGCTCATCGAAGCGCTGAAGATGTCGAACTGGGTGCAGAAGGACGCGGCGGAGCTGCTCGCGATCAGTCCGCGCGTGATGAACTACAAGATCAAGACGCTCGGCATCGATTTCCCGCGCCGCGGCCGCGGCCCCACGCTGCTCCAGCCGCAGGACGTGGAGATGTCGCCGCCGGCGTACTAAGGCGAGTAAGGCGGGTAAGGCCGCCGCTTCGCGGCGGTGAGGCGGGTAAGAGCTCGTCCCTCTTCCCCAACCACCCTACCCGCCCCACCCGCCCTACCCGCCCTACCAGCCTTACCCGCCCTACTCGCCCTACCCGCCCTACCAGCCTTACCCGCCCTACCCGCCCTACCCCCCCCGCCCAGGTTTGCCTACCAGCGCGGCCGCACGGCCGGTGGAGTCGCCACGGGCTGCAACGCGTGGATCCGGCGTTCGTAGCCGGGTGCCTCGTCGGTGAACGGCGGGTCCACGACCCGGCGCCAGATCACCAGCCTCCCCACCCGCTCGAGCTCGCGAAACCCGGCCGGCGCCGGCGCCCGTCTCGGGGCAATCACGTGGCTGGCGTAACGCGCCGGCTCGGCGACGACGGCACGGTAGCCCTTGCTGAGCGGCCAGTACAGCGGCACGTTCCGGTGGAGATCGTAGAAGGGCGGGCGATACCAGCCGCTGGCGCCGCTGGCGTCGAGCACGGCAATCACGTCGCCGCGGACGGCCAGAGCCCGGTAGGCCTCGCGGGCGGGGCTGCGCGCGATGTTGGGCCGCAGGTAGCGGCGCTCCCCGGGGAGCCGGTCGACGAGACCGAGGACGGAGATCACCGCGAAGCCAGCCACCAGGACCCCGGCCACTGCGGGCGCCGCCCGGCGCATTCCCGGCACCGCGGCGGCGAGCAACCCGCCGCGATTGGCGGTCAGCGCGGCCAGGCCGATCAGCCAGATCGGCGTGAGCATGAAGACGAACCGGGTCTCCTTGTGCCCAATCGCCGAAAACCCGGCGACAATGGCGCCGCCAACCACCAGCAGCGGCCAGCTGGCGCGCCAGCCGAGTGCCAACCCCAGTGATCCGGCCACCGCCAACCCGCCCGAGAGCACCACGAGCGCCAGTCCGTACCACCAGAACGGCTGCACTCCAAAGAGCGCCGCGAGGTTGGCGATCCCGTTCAACGCCACGCCGTTGACGATCGCGCTGAACCACATCCCCCAGGTGTAGTAGTCGAGGGCGCCGCCGGCGACGACCACAGCCACGCACCCGAGGGCCGCGATCCACACGCGCGACCGCCAGCGCACCGCGGCCACCAGCGCGATCGCCGCCAGCGCCGGCGCCATCTGGAACCGCAGCACGAAGGCCAGGCCGGCGAGGGCGCCGCACGTCAGCCGCACCGTACCGGTCGGCTGGGCGAACACGAGCGCGAGGGCCGCGCATGCCACGTACGCCACGATGGCGTCGATGGTCGCGCGATGGCCGTAGCTCACGAGCTCGTACCAGAAGGCCGTGAACAGGAGCGCGAGACCTCCGGCGTCGTCCCCGAACAGCGCCCGGGCGAGACGGTACGCGGCATAGGGCACCGCGAGGCTCGCCGCGCTGAGCACGGCCTCGAGGACCGGCTGATAGACCGCCGGCGTGTCCAGGCCGACGAGCTCGAGCAGCCGCAGCGGCACCGCCAGCACCAGCGGCAACACCCATGGCCGCAGGCCGTACTCGTACTCCCACGGCACCATGCCGGCCCCGAACACGAGGCGGTGGGCCTGTTCGAGGTACTGCATGACCTCGTCGGGATGGAGCACGCCGTCGTTGGCGAACCCGACGGCGACGCGCGCCGCAAACGCGAGCAGCAGGACCTGCCACACGCGCAGGCGTGGCCGCGGCGCTCCGAGCGTCACTTGCCGCCCATGCGCTCCGCGCTCTTCTCGTTGTCCGTGCAGTGATAGTCGAGCAGTTCCGTGTCCACGGCGAGATCCTGACTGAGCGTCACGGTCCACGGGCGCGAGTATGCCTTCGGGTCGTTCACGGTCACGTCGATCTCGAGCCGTCCGAACGAGACGCGCCGGAACCGTTCGGTGATTCGCGCCGCCGCGGTGAGCGGGCTGCCTTGCCGGTCGATCCAGGTGTCGTCGCGCAGGCCGTTGGTCTGAACGACCAGCGCGTCGCCCTCCCAGCGTCCGGCCGAGTAGCCATTCCACGTCGGCTCGGGGTCTGCCGGCAGCGTCCGGCCGTCCAGAAAGATCTGCCGGTAGGTCACGTCGCGCTCCGAGAGGATCAGCAGGAGGTTGGGCAGCTGCACGATCTTGCGGGGCGGCGGAAACGTGTGGAAACGGAAGAAGCCGCCGGGACGACAGAGCCCGATCGGATCGTCTTTGGCTGACGCCGCCTGCCGCTCCTTGACGAGCGCGGCCGCCCAGGGCAGGTACGGCAGCCCGCCGGGTAACTTCGCGCCGAAGTTGAAGAACTCGGGGCCAGCCTGATAGTCGGCGCAGCCAAACGGTCCGCACTGGTCGAAGTGGAGGTACCAGATGCCGGTCAGATCGGCCCGGCCGTCGGCGGTTCGCGGCGCCGGCGCCTCCAGGTTCGGCCGGCCGTCCGCCAGCCGGGGCACGTTCGGCGTCGGGTGTTTCAACCACTGCGCCGATGCGGTGCCGGCGGGCGTAACCAGGGCGAGCGCGGCGCAGAGGAAGTGACGCATCATCGGCATTAGGGTAGCGCAGCCCCCAGTCCGCTACGTGCGACTGTCCGTCCTCGCTCCGCCCACTCCGCCTACTCTGCCCGCTCCGCCTACTCTGCCTACTTGGCCTGCTTGGCCCGTGGATGGGCCTTGCGGTACGCCGCCTGCAGCTGCGCCACGTTCACGTGCGTGTAGCGCTGCGTAGTGGAGAGCTGCACGTGGCCGAGCAGCTCCTGGATCGCGCGCAAGTCCGCGCCGTGCTCCAGCAGGTGCGTGGCAAACGAGTGGCGCAGGGCATGCGGACTGATGCCGAAGCGGGTGCTGCAGCCCGCGACGTAGCGCGCGACCAGCCGCTGCACGCTGCGGCCGGTGAGACGCGTGCCGCGAAAGTTCACGAACACCGGCTCGCGACGCGCCTCGGCGCCCCGGCGGGGAGCCGCGCCGCCGCTGGGGGCGGCGGCAAGCGCGAGCTCGCGCAACGCGGCGCGGTCCTTCAGCCAGGCCGCAAGCGCCGCCCTCGTGTTGGTGTTGAAGGGCACCAGCCGCTCCTTGCGGCCCTTCCCCATCACCCGCACGATACGCGCGCTCAGGTTGACGTCCTCGAGATCGAGCTGCACCAGCTCGCTCAACCGCAGCCCCGAGGCATAGAACAGCTCGAGAATGGCGCGATCGCGCCGCCCGAGCGGCTCGCTCTGGTCCGGCATCTCGAGCAGCCGGGTCATTTCGTCCACGGACAGATGCGCCGGCACCTTCTGCTCGCGCCTCGGCGTCACCGCCAGCGACGCCGGGTCGAGCTCGATGAGGCCCTCGCGCCGCAAGAACCGCCCGAAAGCGCGCAGCGCGGAGAGTTTCCGCGCCACCGACGTGCGCGCGTGACCGAGGCGGTGCTGGTCGGCCATGAAGGCGCGGATCGCGGCCAGATCGAGCTGCGCCGGGCGCAGGTCGCCGGCCGCGCAGCCGCGGGCCGCGGCGGTGAACTGCAGGAACTGGCTGATGTCGCTGGCGTAGGCGCCCACGGTGTGGGCGGACGCGTTGCGGTTCAGGCCGAGGTATTCGAGAAACGCGCGCAGCTCGGTGGTCACGACACCGCCGACGGAGTCACCCATTCGCCGAGCACGCGGAGCGCGCGCTCGCTGGTCGCCGTCTTGCGATCTGCCTTGCGGCTGCGGCCGCCGCCGGTGTCGGGCGGCGGCATGATCCCGAACGTGATGTTGGTCGGCTGGTAGTGCCGCGGATCGGCGTGCGCGACATAATGCGCGAGGGCGCCGATGGCGGTTTCGCGCGGCGGCACCCGCGGCGCCTCGCCGCGGGCCACGGCAGCGGCGTTGAGGCCGGCAATCAGGCCGGACGCGGCCGATTCCACGTAGCCTTCCACGCCCGAGATCTGTCCTGCGAAGAAAAGATCGTCGCGCGACTTCACCTGCCAGGTCGGCCGCAGCACCGTGGGCCCGTTGATATAGGTGTTGCGGTGCACGATGCCGAAGCGTACGAACTCGGCCTGCTCGAGCCCGGGAATCATCCGCAGCACGCGCGCCTGCTCGCCCCATTTCAGCTGGGTCTGGAAGCCGACCAGGCTGTAGTGATCCCCGGCGATGTTGTCCTGGCGCAGCTGCACTACCGCATACGGCGTGCGGCCCGTGCGCGGGTCGACGAGGCCGACCGGTTTCATCGGACCGAAGCGCAGCGTGTCGGTGCCGCGGTGCGCCATCACTTCGATCGGAAGGCAGCCCTCGAAGAAGGTCTCCTTCTCGAAGTCGTGCACCGTGGCCGATTCGGCGGTCGTGAGCGCGGCGTAGAAGGCGTCGTACTCCTGGCGCGTCATCGGGCAGTTCAAGTAGTCGCCTTCGCCGTCGTCGACGCCGCAGGCGGGGCCGGCCGCGGCGGAGCTCAAGCCCCGCCCTGCGTCGGAGGCGACCGAGTTGGCGGCGCGCAGGCTGCGCCCCCAGCGGGAGGCGCGGAATACTTTGCCGCGATCGATCGTCTCGGCCAGCACGATCGGGCTGACGGCGTCGTAGAAATACAGGTGATCGCCGCCGACGAGCGCGGCGATGTCGGCCGACAACGCAGCGCTGGTGAGCGGGCCGGTGGCGATCACCAGCGGAAACATCGACGGGTCGACCGGGATGCGCGCCACCTCCTCGCGGACCAGGGTGATGCGCGGGTGCGCGGCGATGGCATCCGTGACGGCCTCCGCGAAGCGCTCGCGGTCCACGGCCAGGGCGGCGCCGGCCGGCACGCGGTGGGCGTCGGCCGCCCGCATCACCAGCGAGCCGAGCCGCCGCATCTCCTCTTTCAGGAGGCCAACGGCGTTATCCAGCTTGTCGCCGCGAAAGGAGTTGGAGCACACCAGCTCCGCCAGGCGGTCGGTCTTGTGCACCTCGGTCGGCCGCACCGGCCGCATCTCGTGGAGCACGACCGGCACGCCCTGCTCGGCGGCCTGCCACGAGGCTTCGGACCCGGCGAGCCCGCCGCCGATGACGTGGATCATCCAGAACTACAGTAACGCCGATTGGGTCCAGGGCGCTCTGTAGGGGCCGCCTTCAGGCGGCCCAGGGCCGGCTAGAGCCGGCCACTACGATCGTCCCCGCGTTTTACGAGGCTTTCTTCCGCGGGCTCTTCGCCTTGGCGGCCTTCGCGGCCTTGGGCGCGCCGCCCGCCGCCTGGCGCTTGAAGCCGCCCCGCTTGGGGGCCGGCGCCATGTCGCGCCTGGCGTTGAGGAGCTCCGTCGCCTGCGCGAAGGTGAGGCCGTTCGGATCGGCCGTCTTCGGCAACGACGCGTTGACCGTGCCGTCGGTCACGTACGGACCGTAGCGGCCGGCGAGCAGCTTGATCGTGCTGCCCTCGTGCGTGAGCTCGCGCAGCGTCTTCTTCGACCCGCCCTGGCCGCGGCGCCGCGACTCCTTCGGCGCGCGAATCAGCGCGAGCGCATCGTCGAAGTTGATGCTGAAGACCTGCTCCTCGGATTCGAGCGAGCGGAACTCGTCGCCGTGCTTGACGTACGGACCGAAGCGCCCGAAGTTGGTCGTGATCGGCTCGTTGTCGTCGGGATGCAGGCCGACGACGCGCGGCAGCGACAGCAGCCGCAGCGCTTCCTCGAGCGTCACCGTGGACTCGGTCATGCCGCCCTGCAGCGACGAGCGCTTGGGCTTCTCCGCCGCAGCGCCGGCCGAACCGCCTTTGCGGCGGTTCTTAGGGCCCTCGGGGGTTTCGCCGAGCTGCACGTAGGCGCCATAGCGGCCGTTCATGACGTAGACCTGCTGCCCGGTCGGATCGGTGCCGAGCGCGCGCGGTCCCTCGGCCTTGGCGCGCACCAGCTCCATCGCCCGCTCCACCGAGAGGTCGGCCGGTGCGACTTCCTCGGGCAGCGACGCCGTGCGCCCGGGGCCGCCTTCGCCCACCTGCACGAACGGACCAAAGCGGCCGACGCGCACGCGCACCGCCTCGCCCGTTTCGCTGTCGGTCCCGAGATCGAGCACGGGATAGTCGGCCTTCTCGGCGCCGCGTTCCACGGCCGTCAGCAAGCCGCGATGCTTCTGGTCGCCGTAGTAGAACTCCCTGAGGAACGCGATCATCTCGCGCTCGCCGCGCGAGATCTCGTCGAGGTCCTCTTCCATCTCGGCGGTGAAATCGGTTTCGACGAAGTCGCCGAAGTGCTCGCGCAGCAGCTTGGTGACGGCAAACGCCGTGAAGCTGGGCACGAGCGCCTTGTTCTGGCGAAACACGTAGCCGCGCCGCACGATGGTGGCGATGGTCGGCGCGTAGGTGGAGGGCCGGCCGATGCCGAGCCGCTCGAGCTCCTTGATGAGCGAGGCTTCGGTGAAGCGCGCCGGCGGCGTGGTGTCGTGCCGCTTCGGCTCGGTACCGAGCAGGGTCAGCCCCGAAGTGCCCGCCGGGCTTTCGCCGTGCACGAGGTCGCCGACTTTGCACTGCGGCAGGATGCTCTCCTGCTCTTCCAGTTCCGCGGCCGGATCGTCCGACCCCTCGACGTAGGCGCGTCGGAAGCCGGCAAACTCGATCGCCTTGCCGCTGGCGCTGAACACCGCCTGCTCGCCGTTGGCGCCTTTGGCCGTGAGCTCGATGGTCGTGCGCAACACGCGCGCATCCACCATCTGCGACGCCATGGTGCGCTTCCAGATCAACTCGTAGACCTTGAGATCATCGGAGTCGAGCACGCGTTCGAGCTGGCTTGGCGCGAGATGGAACGCCGCCGGACGAATGGCCTCGTGCGCTTCCTGCGCGTTCTTCACCCGGGTCTGATAGCGTCGCGGCCCGTCGTAGTACTCGCCGCCGAACATCTCCTTGATCACCCGGGCGGACTCGTTCAGCGCTCTGTCGGACAGCGTCGTCGAGTCGGTGCGGTGATAGGTGATGAGGCCCATCTCGCCCTCGCCGGTGTCCACACCCTGGAACAGGCGCTGCGCAATCTGCATCGTCCGTTCGGTGGAGAACCCGAGCTTGCGGCTGGCTTCCTGCGTGAGCGTCGAGGTCGTGAAGGGCGCCGCCGGACGCTCGAAACCGGGCTTGGCCTCGACCGACGTCACCTGCCACGGCACGTTCTGCCGCACTGCCTCGACCAGCGCCGTGGCGACCGCCTCGTCGAGGAGGCGCACGTTCTGGTTCTTGAGCGCACCGGTCTGGGCGTCGAAGTCTTTGCCCGAGGCAATCCGCTTGTCGGCCAGCTTGGAGAGCGTGGCCACGAACTCGCGGCCCTCGCCCCTGAGCCTGGCCTCGAGGTCCCAATACGCGGCCGAGCGAAACGCCCTCCGCTCCTCTTCCCGTTCGACGATCAGGCGCACGGCGACGCTCTGCACGCGGCCGGCGCTGAGGCCGGTCTGGACCTTCTTCCACAGGACGGGCGAGAGCGTATAGCCGTACAGCCGGTCGAGGATGCGCCGGCTCTCCTGAGCGCGGACCAGGTTCTCGTTGATTTCGGACGGATGCTCGAGCGCCTCGTTGACGGCGTCCTCGGTGATCTCATGGAACGCCAGGCGCCGCACTGGGATCTTCGGCTGGAGCACCTCCTTCAGGTGCCAGCTGATCGACTCGCCTTCGCGATCCGGGTCGGTGGCCAGCAGCAGTTCGGATGCCTCTTTGACCGCGCTCTTGAGGTGGGCCACGTGCTTCTTCTTCTCGATCGGGACCACGTAGTACGGGGTGAAATCGCTTTCGACGTCCACCCCGAGCCGCCCCCAGTCCTTGTCCTTGATTTCCTTGGGTACCGAGGCCGCGGATTCGGGCAGGTCGCGAATGTGCCCGTAGCTCGCTTCCACCCGGTACTTGGTGCCGAGGAAGCGGCCAAGCGTTTTCGCCTTCGTGGGCGACTCGACGATGACGAGCGGTTTAGCCATGAACGGTGTTCGAACCCCAGGACCCTCCGGGGCAGTTACTCCAGTCGGGCACACTAGCACGTTCAAGAGACGCGTAGAAAACCGCCTCCCGGCAGTCGGCGCACTCTGCCCGACAACTCGAGCGCGCTCAGGACGGCCAGAAGCGCCGGTCCGGCAAGGCCCGAGACCGCAGCCAGCCGGTCGAACGGACAGCTCTCCCCGACGGCCATGTGCGCGAGCACGGCATGACCGTAAGCAGTTGGCGTCTCGATACTTACTACGGCATCACGGACAACGCTCCATCCCGGCAGGTGCCGCAGCTCCCCGACGACATCGTCCGCGCACTCCACAATCTTTGCGCCGTCCCGAATGAGGGCGTGGCCGCCGCGGTTGCGTCCGCTGAGGACGCTCCCCGGCACGGCCATCACGTCGCGGCCCTGATCGAGCGCGCAGGCCGCCGTGATGAGCGAGCCCGATCGTTCGGACGCCTCCACGACAATCACGGCGTCAGCGAGCGCGCTGATGACGCGGTTTCGCTGGGGAAAGCGGAACGGCAGCGGTGCCGTGCCCGGGGCGTATTCGCTCATGACCAGGCCCGAGCCGGTAATCTCCCGGGCCAACGCCTCGTGCTCGGCCGGATAAATGCGATCGGCGCCGGACGCCATCACGGCCACCGTACGCCCGCAGCGCACCGCGCCACGGTGGGCCGCGCCGTCCACACCGCGGGCGAGTCCGCTGACGATGGTGATGCCCCGCGCGGCCAGATCGGCGGCCAGACGATCCGCGATCTCGACACCGGCCACCGACGCCGAGCGGGCGCCGACGATGGCCACGGCGGGCGTGTCCAGCGCCTCGAGCCGCCCCCGGTACCACAGCAACGGCGGGCAGTCGGGAATCGCGAGCAGCCGCGCCGGATAACGGGGATCGTTCCAGGCCAGTGGAGCGATGCCCGCCGCGGCGGCGACCGCGCGCACCTCCCGCGCCCGCCCGAGCAGCGGCACCGCCCGTTCGCGGAGCCACGGGTCGCCGGCGTGCAGTCTGGCTGTGAGATCGACCCGGCTCAGGTGCTCAGCCAGCGACAGGGCGATCGCTTCGTCCAGTGTCATGCGCAGGCGCCATTCCAGAAGCCTGCCGCGGTCAATTCCAGGATGCGGGGACAGGTTCCGAAAGACCGAGAGGACAGCCTGCCGTCAACCTCTTGAAAAGCCAGCGACTTCCGGGCGATGACCGTGGCACATGGCTTGCTCGGATGTTTCCGGATTTTTGTCCTCGCAACACTTGCGCGCAGCCGGACCGGTGGCTATAGTGAGAACTTCTCCGCCCATGCGCACCGCCTCTGTCGTCCTCGCCGGGCTGCTGGCGCTGGCTGCGTCGCCCGCTTGGGCGGACGCGCGGGACGACGCGAAGAAGCAGGTCGAATTCGGAATCGCGGTTGCGCAGAGGGGGCTGTGGCGCGAAGCCATCTACCGCTGGGAGCGAGCCACGCAACTCGATCCCACCTACGCTGCCGCACTGAACAACCTCGCCATAGCCTACGAGCACGAAGGCGAGTTGGCCAAGGCCCGCGGCGCCTACGAGAAGGCGCTCGAGCTCGAGCCGGACAACGCGCTCATCAAACAGAACTACGAGCTGTTCAGGGAAATCAATGACCGCGCGACTCGCAAAGATACTCAGTAGCCTGGCGGCCGTCGCGGTCACCTCCGCGTGTGGCAGCTATTCCGAGATCTCCATCGAGACGCCCATTCGCGCCACGATGGACGTGTCGGCGTTCCAGCGCGTCTTCGTCGCCGGGTTCATCTCCGGCGGCACCGAAGACGTGGACGGCAACCTCGAGACCACGCGCCTGCTGCGCAGCCAGTTGCGCACCAAGTCCAGCCTGCGCGTCATCGACGCCGATTCGCTGCCACTGCAGGACGTGGCCGCCGAGGGTCGCGAGTCGGAGCAGGCGCCGCCGGCGGCGGTGAAGGACGAGAAGGATCTCGACGCCTACGCCAACCTCTTCGCCAACGTCGAATACTGGAAGAAGATCGGCGAGGAATACCAGCAGCCGCTCATCGTCACCGGGACCGTGCTCTTCACGCCCCATCAGCGCAACTCGATCGTGCAGCGCGAGGAAGAGGTGTACGACTCGTTCGGCCGCCGGCGTGTCGTGCCGGTGCGGACCTATCAGGAGCGCAAGGGCTTCATCCTCAGCCCGAAGTTCATTTTCATCGACGGCCGCACGGGCACGGTGATGCACTCGACGACGGCCCGCGAGGAGATCCTCTACAACGCCAATCAGGCCACCCCGGCGTTGTCCTCGTATTTCGAGCTGATGGACCGGGTGATTCCGAGCTTCCTGAGCACCCTGAGCAGCCAGAAGATCAAGGGAACCCGCATCCTTTTGCAGTAATCCCGCCAGTTCTGCTAAGCTAAGTTCTTTGTGCCGACCGCTTTGCCCCTCGTAGAGGGCGGGTCTTCAGACCCGCCCGGGGGG
>Ga0070675_100000616_pt1 | contig 24584 bp, 22 predicted proteins | sample KBSM43metaG_FD_65343 | JGI IMG/M metagenome (GOLD analysis project Ga0070675, IMG submission 65343) | Miscanthus rhizosphere microbial communities from Kellogg Biological Station, Michigan, USA - KBS M4-3 metaG | ecosystem: Host-associated > Plants > Roots > Rhizosphere > Soil ... | reverse complement strand
CAGACGATGGAAGAAGGGAACCTCTATTCGAGTGGCCCCTCTCCCCCCGGGAGAGGGTGTCGCGAAGCGACGGGTGCGGGATCTTCGGGATGTGCAAATCCCTCATCCCCGACTAATTCCGTTTTCCCGCCAGCACGCGGATCATTGGTTCGTAGGCCGTTTCCCGTGAAAAGCGCCAGCTGGCGATCGCCAGAGCAAGGATGGAAAATCCAGCCAGCACGGCCACGTCGAGCCCAAGACTGAAATCCGTCGTGGCCGAACCTGGCAGGACCGCATGTTTCAGAAAGTCCACCCCATACGTATACGGGTTCACAAGTGCGACCTGCTTCAGCACCGCCGGCAGGGTCTGTACGGGATACAGTGACCCGCTGAAGAAGAACACGGGGAAGATCACGAAGTTCATGGTGGCCGCGAAATTATCGAGTGTGCGAGAAAAAGATGCAGTAAGCATGCCGATTCCAGCACAGGCCAACGAGGTGCTGGCGATGGCGGCACCCAAGAGTAGCCAGCGCGTTCCTGTCCCGAATCGGCCGAGCAATAAGAGCAGCACAACCAGCAACACCGACTGCACGATTGCAGCAAGCGCGGCAGACACCATTTTCGCCAGCACGATCCACGCATGGGGCAACGGAGCCACGATCATCATGCGCATCACGCCGGATTCCTTGTCGTAGACCGTTGTCAGTGCGGCCAACATCGCGCCGAAGAGTGCCGTCATTCCCAGGACCCCAGGCACCAGAAAATCCCGATAGGCGACACCCCGTGCGCTGCTCATCGCGGCATTGAAACCTCCCCCGATCACGAGAAGCCAGATCAGGGGCCGGACCATTGCCGCCACGAGCCGCGTCCGTTGACGAATCATGCGCAGCATCTCGCGCTCGAGCACCGCATAGAAGGGTCTCAGTTTCATGGCTTCAGTGCTTTTCCTCCCGCCACCCAGAGGAACACGTCGTTGAGATTCGGACGACGTACTTTCCAGCTTCCCACATCCGAAGCGAAGTCCGACTGCAACCTTGTGAGTTCTGCAATGTCTTCGCGATCCCAGCGAAACATCGCCGTGACTCCATCTCGGAGGCTGGCGCCAAGTTTCGGTTCGAGGTTCGTGACCACGCGCTCGATATCTTCGCTTTCCACTTCGACGATGTGCTTTCCCAGATGCTCCACGAGCGCGCGGGGCGTTCCGGATTCCACGAGCCGTCCTTTGCGAATGAACGACACACGATCGCAGCTGTCGGCTTCTTCGAGATAGTGCGTTGTCAGAAGCACGGTCATCGAGGTGTGCACCCGCAGCCTGTTGATGAATCGCCAGATGCGCCGTCGGTTAGGAAGGTCAAGACCGATCGTCGGCTCGTCCAGGAAGAGCACTCTGGGACGATGGAGCACGCCGCGCACGATATCGAGCGCGCGCCGCATGCCGCCGGAGAGCGTGGAGACGGGAGCCTTGCGATGTTCCTGCAGCCCGAACAATTCCAGCAACTCTCCGGAGCGTTCGGCTATGGTCTTCGGCGGCAGATCGAGCAACAAACCGGCGAAACGAAGATTCTCGGAGACAGTGAGCGAACGATCGAGTGCAGATTCCTGGAAGACAATGCCGATTGCTTCGCGTGCGCGCACCGATTCACGTCCGATGTCGAAGCCTGCAACCTGCGCCGACCCCGCCGTCGGGCGGATCAACGTCGCCAGCATGTGAATGGTGGTTGTTTTTCCGGAGCCGTTGGGGCCGAGGAGCCCGAAAAATTCCCCAGGAGCGATATCGAGATCAACGCCATCGACCGCAGCAGTTTCGCCATAACGCTTGACGAGACCAGCCGCCCGAATTGCAGCCGCATTCATGCCAGGGGCGATCGGGAATTTCCGGCAAGAAGACGGGAGTTTTCATCATCTCGGAAAAACAGCGGAGTGCCGGAATGCGTTTCCGCCGACAACTTCTTGACGCGTTCGAGAGTGTCCGTCACAACCGTGTGGTGCGGAGACTTGTCGCAAACAGGATCCGCTGTCGAGGCATCTCCCGTCATCAGATAAGCCTGGCAGCGGCAGCCACCATAGTCCTTTTCCTTTTCGGGACACGTGCGGCATGGTTCTTTCATCCAGCTGTCGCCTCTGTAGGCATTGAAGGCCGGCGACTCATTCCATATCCACGCAAGATCACGCTCGCGGACGCTCGGAAAAGTCAGCCCCGGCAACATGCGCGCCTCATGACAGGGCAGTGCCACTCCGTCTGCAGCGACGACAAGACAAACATTGCCCCAGCCGCTCATGCAGGGCTTGGGGCGAACTGCATAGTAGTCGGGCACAACGAAGAAGATCCTCATGCGATTCCCAATGCGGCTGCGGAATTCGTTTGTGGCGTCTTCGGCCCGCTGCAGCTGTTCGCGGCTGGGCAACAATTGGTCGCGGTTGACCCACGCCCACCCGTAATACTGCGTGTTGGCAAGCTCCACGTATTCGGCTTCGAATTGCTCGGCCATCTCCAGAATTTGTGGGACGTGATCGATGTTGTATCGATGCAACACCACGTTGAGCACCATGGGATAGTCGTATCGTTTGATGAGGCGAGCGACTTTCTGCTTCAGCTCGAACGTCCGCGTGCTGGAGAGGAAATCGTTCATCTCCCGCGTCGAGTCCTGAAAGGAAAGCTGAATATGGTCGAGTCCGCTTTCCTTGAACGCAGCGATGCGCTTCTCATCGAGCCCCACACCTGAAGTGATGAGGTTGGAGTAATAGCCGAGCTTGCGCGCTTCGGCGATAAGGACTTCGAGGTCGGAGCGTGTGAGCGGCTCTCCTCCCGAAAATCCCAGCTGTGTGGCGCCGAGTTCGCGTCCCTGTCGTAACACCCGGAGCCAATCTTCGGTCGAGAGTTCTCCGTTGTATGTCGCGTAGTCGACAGGATTCGAGCAGAACACGCAATGGAGTGGGCACTTGTAGCTCACTTCAGCGAGCAGCCACAACGGCAGGTTAAGCTTCTTTTGTTCGGATCCAGCCTTTTCCATGTGCGTGTTCCAAAAACTCGATCACGTCTCCCCGGAGGTCAGCGCCCGGGAAGGCGGCCTCCAGGTCGGAGATAATTTCTCCGACCGTTGAGGCGCCATTAATGCGCTTCATGATTTCACCGGAGCTGCCGGGTAGCTTCACCATGCCTTCAGGGAACAGCAGGACATGAGCGTTTTGCGCAGATTCCCACTGAAAGCGGTAATGACGGCCTATTTCGAGTATCGCGTTGTCGTCTAAAGGCATCCGCTCAACCCTTCTCTGCAGCCGGACCTATTCCGTAAGCTAATTGCATAGTATCGAGCATCGTCCACAGCACGTCGAGCTTGAACTGAAGGATCTCGAGAGCGCGTTCCTGTGCTTCATGCGTTTTGAAGTAATCCAGTGTGACCTGCAGGCCGTGCTCAACGTCCCGCCGTGCCTCCGATAATCGCTTGCGGAAGTACTGATACCCTTGCGGCTCAATCCATGGATAAAACTGTGGCCAGTTTTCGAGACGCTTCTTGTGGATCGCCGGCGCAAACAACTCGGTGAGCGAAGAGCAAGCGGCTTCCTGCCAGGGAGCTCGCCGCGCGAAGTTGATATACGCATCCACGGCGAAGCGGACGCCGGGTAACACATACTTCAGCGATTGCACGTCTTCACGCTTCAGACCGCAGGCTTCGCCGAGCCGCAGCCAGGCTTCGATACCGCCCTCGTCTCCCTGTGTGCCGTCATGATCTAAAATGCGCAGAATCCACTGGCGGCGCTGCTCGCGATCGGTCATGTTTGCGAGCACCGCAGCGTCCTTTATCGGAATTGCGATCTGATAATAGAAGCGGTTATACACCCATCCCTGCACTTGTTCTCGTGTGCAGAGGCCGTTGTTCATTGCGATGTGGAAGGGATGATGGATGTGATACCGGCTTTCTTTCGCGCGCAACTGGCGTTCGAATTCCTCTTTGGACCAGGGCGCCGTCACAGCGTGATGTCCATCCCATCCCAGGCGACTTCGATTCCTGCGGCATCGAGTGCCTGACGCTCGAGCGAGTCTTCATTCAGAATCGGATTCGTGTTGTTGATGTGAATCAACACCTTGCGACTTGCCTTCAGTGTCTTCAAGAACTCGATCATCCCGCCCGCGCCGGACTGCGGCAAATGCCCGATATCTCTCGCGCGCTTCTTTGACACACCGAGCGTGATCATTTCCTCGTCTGTCCAGAAGGTGCCATCCACCATGACGCAATCGGCTTCCTCCAGGAATGGCCGAACTTGCGGTTCAATTTCGCCGAGCCCTGGCGCGTAGAACAACACCTTCCGGGTGGCGGGATCGGAAACGCGCATGCCGATATTGTCACCATCTCGAGGGCTATTGCGATGGGGGGAGTAAGGCGGAGGTTTGCTCGACACCGGCACTGCCGTGAATTCCAGATTCCCACCGCCGATCACGTTAAATGGAACGCCCTGGCCGACCGGCACTCCATGCCAGTTTACTCCGCAGTAGTGCTGAAGAATCGTGAACAAGGGATTGCCGGTTGTGAGATCTTCCCGGGCCATCTCGGTGGAGTATATTTCCAACGCACGTCCTTCTCGAAGCATCAGCAGTCCTGTGGTGTGGTCAATCTGCGCATCCATCAGCACGATGCTCGAGACCGCTGTGTCTCGGAGAGAGCGAGCGGGCTGGAGCTCGGGAAATGCGCGGAACTGAGCAAGCAGGTCTGGTGAGGCGTTAAAGAGAACCCATTCGGCGCCGCTACTCGTGACGGCGATGGACGATTGAGTCCGTGCTCGAGCCCTCAGGGTGCCTTTGCGCACCCCGTCGCAGTTGGGACAGTTGCAGTTCCACTGGGGAAAACCACCACCTGCAGCCGATCCCAGAACTCGGATTCGCACGAAGATTTTAGGGAGAAGGATACAGGGGACGACCCGTCAGCAGGACCTCCCCCGTGACGGACTTAGCGGGTCGCGCTATACATCGAAGATTCGAAACCTAGCCGAATCTCGGTGTACTCAGGCTTTGTCCACATAAGCACCTCCAACAAGTTCGAACTGAAGTTGAATTGGTACAGCGCGCGAAGCGTACTCCGACACCGGGAGCGTTTTCAATGGAAATCGGGGCCAGGCCACCTGGTTCCTATTTTCCCCCGCGGTTGGGCCGAAGCCGGCGAATTCTCCCGCGGGAAAATAGGAACCAGGTGGCCTGGCCCCGATTTTCCCCTAGAACTCGAGGCTTCTCCAGCAGTACCACGAGGCAATACTTGCGTAGGGCCGCCAGGGTTCGGCGATGCGGTGACAGGTTTCGCGGTCAGGCAGATCTTCCAACCCGTACAGCTTCTGAATCGCGCTACGGACGCCATAGTCGCCATGAGGAAGCACGTCCAACCGGCCGAGCGAGAAGATCAGGAACATGTGCGCCGTCCATACCCCGATTCCTTTTACTTCGATCAGCGACTCAATCACGGCATCGTCGGAGCGGCGGGCCAACCTTTCGAGCGCCAGCGTTCCTTCATGGACGCGCTGTGAGAGATCGAGAATGTAAGACGACTTTTGCTTCGAGAGTCCTGCGCTACGCAGCTCCTCAAGGCTTAGTGAAGAGATTCGTGAGGGGGTCAAACCTTCGGGCGCGGCGAGATCGTGCAGCTTCTTCCGGATTGCCGCGGCTGCTTTCCCAGAAATCTGTTGAGCGAGGATTGAATAGACAAGGGCTTGAAAGCGGTCCCTCTTCAACTTCAGTCCAAATGGTCCGGCGCGGCGGATCACTTCACGCATGACCGGATCCGACTTTCGGAGATGCTTTACTCCTCGTTGAATCTCTGCAGCAGAAGGCGGCATACGTTGCCGAGTATAATGCAGCACGAGGATGGAGAAGAACAGCAACACGCGACAGAGTTTCGGACGGCTCGCTATTCTCATTGCGGTCGCAACGATCGATCTTCTTGGCGCGACCATGGTTTTCCCGCAGATTCCTTTTTACGCAAAGCATTTCAATAGTTCGGCCACTTTCATCGGCATCATCTTCGCTTCGTTCTTTCTGGCGCAGTTGCTGTCCGCGCCGGTCTGGGGCCGTATTTCGGACCATTATGGTCGAAGGCCTGCTCTGCTTATCGGTCTGACAGCGCTCGGGTTTGGCTATGTGATTTTCGCGCTGGCCAATTCTTTGTGGATGCTGCTGCTGGCTCGATTCATACAGGGCGCTGGCGGCGGAACCACGGGCGTGACGCAAGCCTACGTCGCCGACACGGTGCGGCCGGAAGATCGGGCGCGGGCTCTTGGATGGCTGTCTGCCGGAACGAATGTCGGCACGATGGTGGGGCCTGCTGTGGGATCGCTGCTGGCATATCGGGGGCATGCGGCTCCTGCCATTGCAGCCGCCATCCTGTGCGCCCTGAATCTGATTTTCGCGTGGGTCTGGCTGCCGGAATCCCGAAAGCATGACACCGCGCCTGCCGTCCGAAAGCCCGTATGGCATGGTGTCTGGAACGTCCTGTGCCACCCGGCACGCCTCGCGTCTCGCCTGACTTTGATCTATGCATTTGGCATGTTTGGACAGTCGGTTCTGTCGGCCGTTCTCGCTCTATATCTGAGTGAGACCTTTGGAGTCAGCGAATACACGATTGGCTATTTCTTCGTATACGTCGGCATCTTTTCCGTCATTCTCCGCTCGGCGATTGTTGGACCGGCTGTGGATCGCCTTGGGGAGGCGCGGGCGATCCGTCTGGGAGCGATGTCGCTCATCCTGGGTTTCATTGGATACCCGCTCGCACCTAACCTTTGGATATTGGCAATCGTGATTCCGCTGGTGCCTATAGGCACCGCGCTGTTGTTTCCCGCCACAACCGCCTTGCTGTCCCGGTCAACAGAAAAAGCCGACTACGGGCTGACGATGGGAATTGCTCAGACTTTTGCAGGAATTTCCCGCTTGATAGCGCCGGTCGCCTCAGGGGCAATGTTTGATCGCATCAGTCACGCGACGCCGTTCTTCTTCGCTGCCGCAATGATTGGCGTTGGAAGCCTGATGGCAGGACACTTACCGACCTCTGGTCCAGCTTTCGAGGGCAAGAAGGGCCCTGTGTTAAACTGACCGTCGAGGTGTTTGCCCGTGTTACCGAACTACGCATTCTTCAAAGGCCGCGTTGTCCCCTATAAGGAGGCGAATGTTGGCATTCTCACCCACGCGTTGAACTACGGTTCAGCTGTGTTCGGAGGATTGCGAGCCTACTGGAACAACGACGAACAGCAATTGTTCATTTTCCGCCCCCAGGATCATTTCAAAAGGTTCCTTCAGTCCGCAAAACTGATGTGCATGGAACTTCCGTACACGGCGGATCAACTGGTCGATGCGTTGACGGAGCTGATGCGTAAGGAAGGTCACCGGGAGGACTGCTACATTCGCCCCCTCGCCTTCGATGCGGATGAGATCATCGGCGTGCGTCTTCACAAGCTGCACACGGAAGTCTCGATTGTTGCCTTACCCTTTGGAAGTTACGGCACCAACGAGGATGGCCAGCACGTGACCGTTTCCTCATGGCGCCGTGTTGACGACAATATTCTTCCCGCACGTGGCAAAATCGCCGGCGCCTATGTCAATTCAGCCTTCATCAAGACCGATGCGAATCGCGCCGGTTTCGACGAGGCGCTCGTTCTGAATCAGGACGGACATCTTTCAGAAGGATCCGCCGCAAACGTTTTCATGCTCCGCAACGGTGTGTGGGCGACGCCGCCGATCACCGATAACATCCTCGAGGGTATTACGCGCAGAAGCATCATTGAGTTCATGCGCGAAGATCTAAAGTGGGAAGTTGCCGAGCGGTCCATCGATCGGACCGAAGTCTACCTGGCCGACGAGATGTTCTTCGCCGGCACAGGCGTGCAGATTGCTGCGATCACGAAAGTCGATCACCGTAATGTCGGAAACGGTCAGATGGGCGAGCAGACCATTCAACTGAAAGAGTTCTTCCTGAATGTTGTTCATGGCCGCAACCCGAAGTACCGCAGCTGGTGCTATCCGGTCTATGAGAAGTCGCCCGGCACGACGGTGAAACGAGAGGACCCCGTTTCCGTGAAGTGAGGGTTGGCGGCGTTTCCTCGGGATGGAGAAGAAGAAATTGAAATTGGACTCGTCCAATTTCAATTTCTTCTAACGCCTTTTAATTTCTTCTTCCGCCACCCAAAACTGACGGCTCAATTCTTCTCCACCCGCTCAACTTCGATACTGCAGTCTCTCGCGAGGGCAATCACGGCGCCAATTGCGGCAAGCACCGGGGCGAGAACCGCGCCGACAACACCCACCATTAACGGAAACTCAGCAATAGTCCGACCCTGCTGTTTGATCACGATCCGCCGGACATTGCCTTCCTGGATTAACTCTTCGACTTTGTGAAGCAGTTCCTGACCTTCAGCCTTGATTGTTTCCCACCACGTATGTTCGCCCATATCCATTTACCTGCAGTCCATTCTCATGATTCGAGCAGTCGCGTTTGACGAACGTTCGGTGTCGTACAAAAGGCTTCGTCCGTCAGGGAGGTACGCGATCGCTTCCTCCTGCTCGAGGGTTGTGAGTTCGATTGTCCGATAGTCTCTTCCAAGCTTCCACTTTGTCGGATCCAAGGTGCCCGCAGATAGATCCACAAAGAACTCCACGGCGTCGACGTAGTTCAGGAAGACGAAGCTCTTGCCGTCAGGCGCGATATCCATTGCAGTCACCAGCCGCGCAAATGCCAGAGTGTTGGGGCGCAATGTCTGCAGGTCCAGCGTGACCACAGGTTCCAGAACTTGTTCAGAGTTTCCGGAGTTCCGCCACTGTTCACGCCGAAGCTTGAAAATCTGTGTTTGCTTCGAGTCCTTTGTCGCGATGTAGACGGTTCCGTCAGGGTGTACGGCGAGTGACTCGGCGTCGTGCGGGCCGTCTGGATAACGCATCCGAACTCGATATGTCGCTGGAACCTCCGCAGGAAACTCGGCGCGCTCATCGAGAACGATGAGTTCGACGAACTGTCGCCGCCGTGAGTTATCACCAATATCTCCAATGAAGATGCAGTCCCTGGAATCACCGCATGGGCCAATCGCCATATCTTCCGTGTCGATTGGATTGAATCCCTGGATCCTTACGATCTTCGTTCCATTACCGGCAAGATCCATTGCGAAGAACCGGCCGCTGTCACCGGAGTCGTTAATGTGATACATGCGGTTTGGAATTCGCCGGGAAATCGCCATTCCGCTGGATTCATTGACGACCATGTCCAGAGTCCCTGTTTCCTTCGCCTTTGTCCACGTGCACGGCGCTGGATTGGCAGACTGAAACAAGAAGAAGACCAGCAGAAAGGTGAGAATCATGGCGAGCGATTATCGCTTTGGGCAAACCGGACTGCAACCGACCTTTCTGTTGCTTGCCCTAGAATGCAACTATGAGGATTTTGTTCCTGCATGGGTGGCAGTCCGTTCCCGGAGGCGTGAAACCGACATTCCTTAAGGACACTGGCCACGAAGTCCTCAATCCACGCCTTCCGGACGACGATTTTGCGGAGGCGCTTCGCATTGCGCAGAACACTTTCGACGCGCATTCTCCCGACGTTGTTGTCGGGTCGAGTCGAGGCGGCGCGCTTGCGATGAACTTGCGCGCCAGCCATACGCGGCTCGTGCTTCTTTGCCCGGCCTGGAAGAAGTTCGGGTCGATCCGAACCGTTAAGCTCGGCACCTTCATTCTCCATAGCCGAGCCGATGAGGTGGTTGCTTTTGCGGACTCCGAGGAACTCATCCGAAACAGTCATCTGCCTGGGCAGGCGTTGATCGAAGTTGGTTCGGACCACCGGCTGGCCGACCCGGAGTCGCTACAGACGATGCTGCGATGTTGCTTAATTGACTCTACCGGGGGTGCAAGCTAGCATTACCGAGACTCTTGGGTAATCCCCAGCGGAGGTGCATTTATGAAATCTAAATTTGTGGCTGCGGGTACCGCCATGATTCTGCTATTCGCAGCAGTCACGCTTGTGGCACATCACTCCAATGCCGCGCAGTTCGATGCCACAAAACGCGTGACTATAAAAGGTGAAGTCACGAAGGTCGAGTGGACCAATCCACACGCCTACATCTACGTCGACGTTAAAGACGCAGCCGGCAAGGTCGTCAATTACTCCCTTGAGGGATTCCCGCCGAATACACTGCTTCGGACCGGATGGTCCCAAAAGGATCTCAAGCAGGGCGACACCATTTCCGTGGAGGGTTGTGTTTCCCGCGACGGTTCGCCGAACCTGCTTGCGCGCGAAGTTACCCTTGCGGACGGCGTGACGAAAAAGTGGTGGGGGCCGATGTCGTAGGCCGAAAGAAAACAGGAGCGAGCATATGTTTAGACTCGGAAGTGCCGTTATCCTCATGCTCTTCGTGTCGAGTGTCTTGTTTGCCCAGACGCCGGCAGCGCCGATAAAGCGGACCGCCGACGGTAAGCCCGATTTTTCGGGCATCTGGCAGGGCGGTGGCATTAGTGCCCAGGGGCCAACCGCGAACATCGTGCCGGCAGCGCCTGCGGCGCCTGCCGCGGCAGGTGCGCGCGGTGGCGGAGCTCGAGGCGGCGGCGGTGCTGGCGCGCGCGGTGGAGGCGCAGCTGCTCAACCTGGAGCACTTCCCACGCAGCCTCCGATGCAGCAATGGGCTGCAGATAAATCGCGGGGGATGAAGAATATTGACGATCCCACGGTGCATTGCTTTATGCCCGGTATTCCTCGCGTCGTCGGTATGCCTTTCCCTCTGGAGATCGTCCAGACGCCGAATAAGATCGTCATCCTTTATGAAGCTTTCCGAACGTTTCGCGTGATCCCAACGGATGGAAAGAAAGTGGGAGGCGAGAGCGCACCGTCATTTAATGGCGATTCTGTCGGGCACTGGGAAGGCGACACGCTCGTCGTCGATGTGACGAACTTCAATGGCAAGATCTGGGGGCCCGGTAACATGAAGGTCACCAGCGCGAAGTATCACGTCGTTGAGCGCTACAGGCTCGACGGCGATAACCTCATTTACCAGGTCGTGATTGAAGATCCTGATGTTTTGACCGGACCGTTCTCTCCTGCGCCAACCACGCTGCGCAGGCCGTCCGAGACGCGCCTCATGGAATATGAGTGCCTGGAGAACAATATCAACCTGAATTCCATCGTTCAGTAGGCGACTCAAAAATCGAAAGCGCAAGGAACGTAGCCAGCAGCGCTGTCAGCAGGAAATCCAGGCCAAGAACCTGCAGCAGTCGCTGGGCCCCGCGGCCAAAGATCAGGGGCTGCACGAACGACAACGCTGCCGCTATCCAGATAATTCGCCACCATCGGCTCTTCACCGCAAGACGGCCGGCAACCATTGCCGGCCACAGAAGCACAACCAGCGTGTACTTCTGAGAAAAAGGCTCCAGCAGAATCAGTCCTGCGAACGCTACCGATTCGATAACGCCAAAGATTGCGGTCTTCTTCGTCGCGGTAATTGCCAGGAGCCCCATGTAGAGCACGGCCGCCATAGCGAGCCATGCCATTCGAATGACGCCGGGAGAGATTGCCGCAACATGAATCGCAGGATAGTTGGAATCCGGGACCTGCGAGTAGTCGATCACAGTCAGGTAGCGCATCAGCACGCCGCGGAGCGACTGGCTCGGAAACCAGATTTCTGCCGAACCGGCCTGCGTCGAAAACTCCTGGTGAAACCACTCTTTCAAGAGAAAGAGATTCCCTCCGACGCCAAAATGCAAAGCCGGAAGCAGCAATAGAACCGTTGTGAAAACCATTGTCCAGCCGACGGCTCTCCATTCGCGTCTTGCTGCAAGTACGGGCACAAAAAATAGTGGCCATACCTTAATGCTGATGGCCAGCGCCAATGCGGCCGCAGCCATCACCGGCATTGCCGTCAGCGTCAGCAGCGCCGCCCCGGTCAACACGAAGATGAAGGACTGCGCGTTTCCGTAGCGAAGATCTTCGACAACGTAAGGTCCGGCGATGAGAAGCGGAATGAGCCATGCTGCTCTCGATCCCGTGGCGCCGAGACGGTTCCACAGGGCACGAATGAGCAGGAAGAGGGCAATAGCCTTCAAAAATGCGAACAAGGCAGCAGCCCAGGGAAGCGGAAGAAAAGTAAATGGGCGTGCGATGAACAGGAACAACGGCGGGTAGCGGTAGTGCATGGGCCAACCCATACCGCTGTAGAAGCCATACACGGGCCGCGTGTCGTTGAAGACGCCTTGAGCACCGTAGTAGTAGACACGAAAGTCCATCGGATTGTTGGACACATACCAGGCAAATCCAAGCGCGATGAGAACCGAGACGAGGACTAGCGCGGTTTTTTTCTGGCTCCTGGTTAGCAATGTCGGCTTCCGTTCAAGAGAAGAACAAGACTATAGGGTAATCCGATCTTTGAATCAGCGTAATAAGCGGCTATCGGGAGGACGGCTCGTGCGCACCGCGGAGCGGTGCAAGGAGTTTAGCCGAGGGTTAAGCGCGAAAGCCCGCAACCCCCGGAAACGGAATACGGTATGTCCTCGCAACCCTGCGGGTTGCGGGGAACTCGCGGCTGAACTGACCCGGGGGTTCGCTCGCCTCGCTCGCTCAGCCCCGGCTAAACTCCTGGCACCGCTCCGCGGTGCGATGAAAACGTTACTTCGTTCGATCGCGCGCCCGAGCCTTGGCTCGAGCCAACGGAGATACGGCAGGCCGTGGGGCTGCGGCAGATCGTGACGCTGCGGGAGTCGGAGCCGGCGTCGGTTCGTCTGGCTTAAGCACCGTCGGGGCTTCTTCAAACGGTGGCACGCGCACCGGGCGGTGGACCCGCGGAATCTTCACACGCTTTAACCATGAGTGCGCCGAAGCGAATAAGAGCAGACGTCGCCCGCCGATTTCCAGAACATGGAGCAGCAATACCGCCACTGCGAGAGGGATGATCAGGTCTCGCACCTGACGATCGCGCAGACGGCTCGCATTAAAAACGTCGTCCCATGAAGTGCGATCGATTCCTCCTGTAACTCTCGCCACCTCCATCAGCGTCTTTCTTCCCTCATCCGGATCCAGACGGGGCTCGAACTCCGGCGAATAGGGAAGACTCAGCGGCGCGAGCGGCAACACCTTCCGGTTTCCCAGATCGATGGCCCCGAGATAGATACCGGTTTTTTGAATAGGGAAGCGTGCCTCCAGCGTATCTTCGCCGACCCAGGACAAGGCGATGCGTTGCTGGGGGATCGCAGCGTCACCAGGCGCAACGATCGCAGCCGATGCGGAGCGAATGTCTTCAGGGCCGCCACGCTTACGGTCCGGATCCAGTTCGACGCGAACAATGCCCTGTCCGCCTTCCCGCTCCATCGTTGCGTGAATTCCTTCGGGAGGGTCGCCGCCAAGCAGCCAGCGCCCAAGTCCTACGGAAAAAGCTCCGAAATCGGGCCACACGTTGAAGCTCCGCGAATATTTGCCATCGACTTCAGTTGTCAGCGCAGCAATACGGCCCAGTCCCTGATGCCAGAATGCAAGGACCGGCGCGTGATATTCGTCATCGGTCAACACCCCGGCCGTGGCGCCGGGTCGCAGGTAGCTGAGGTTGTAGCCATCGACGTTTGGGAACCGCGACTTTGGCAGGTCGCCCAGCAGCACCATGTCGGAGACGGCATGTGTGGCTGTCGGCTCACCGATGAAACTCGAACGCGCGACGGTGATCGCTTCCTGCGCGAACATTCTCGGCAAATCTTCAACCGTTGCGCTGAACTGAATACGCCCTTCGCCTCGCATCGCCACGTCCTTCAGAAATGCGGCATCCGGATCGAGTTCGCTCCCCATGCCGATCACGCTGACTGTGATACCGAGTTCGCGCAATCGATCGAGCAAACGGATGTAGTCCCCAGGTTCTTCGGCGTCGGCCGCGTCCGCAAAAAGGACGATGTGACGCGTTCCTTTGTCGGATGCCTGCACCATGTTGGCTGCCTGCACGAGCGCGGTATACACAAAAATCCCACCACCCTCCGATTGAATGCCGCGGACGCGATCGCAGATACCTTTGGTATCTGACGCCGGTGTCAGTTCGACGACGACGTGCGGCGCGCTGTCGATGGCCAGGACTCCCACTTCGTCGTAGGGCCCGAGCGTCTCGATCGCACCACAAGTTCCCAGGTTTGCGAGATCCATCTTCGTGCGCCCGTCGCCGACAGGCATCGCCATGCTTCCGGACCGATCGAGCGCCACAACCATGGCGAGGGACAACTTGCGATGTTCATTCTTGATCTCCATGGAAACCGGCAGGTAGGGATCGATCGCCGACTTAAAGTAGCCTCCGACGCCAAACGACCCACCGCCACCTGTGAGCAGAATGCCGCCGCCAAGCTCCGTGGCGAATCGAGTGAGCGCGGTCAGCGACTGAAGGCCGACATCATTGGCGGGCACGTTCTCCAGAATGACTGCCCTGAATGCCAGAAAGCCCGCGGCATCTTTCGGCAGGTTTTTTGGTGTTGTGATGCTTACGTTCAGCTTTCCCGCGCTGAGCGCGCGGCTCAGGTTGTCCGGCCGGCCGCTGGAATTCACCAACAGGATCGTCGCCGGCGCTTCTACGCGCACGGCACTCGTGCCGACATTGTTCTCCGGTACCCGATCGTCGGCGGCGATCAACTCGAGTCTGTACCGCGAAACCCCCGGATGATCGATGAGATCTCTGAACGTCAACTGTGTTGCGCCCGCCGGGAATGTCTGTTTTCGTCGCGCGATCTCGGTGTTGTCACGAAACAGGACCGCTTCACCGTCTACCGTGCGGTCGCTGCGAACCCATGAGGAGAATTGGAAAGGCTCGCGTTCATCCACATTACCCGGCAAATCGAGAGACTCTACCGCCAGGTCCGCGGCCTCGCTGCGCGTGATCCCCCGGAAGTCGATGGGGATTCCCCGACCCGCGACTTCGTGCGCTGCGGCCAAAACGGGCGCGCCGTTCGCTTCGCCATCGGAGAGAACGATCAGTCTCCCGGGTCTCTCTCTCGGAATCAGACTCGCTGCCAGTGAAATTGCGCCGCCCAGGTCGCTGCCGTCGGGATCGACTTCCTGCACGAAAGCCGCTGCGTGGCTCAGCTCTTCCGGAAGGCGTTCGATACGGGCATCGCGCCCGTATGTCACGATGCCGACGCGATCTCCCTTGGCACGCCGGCTTTCGAGCAACTGGATAAGCTCCAGTTGTCGTTGCCTGCTACCCTCCGGCATCGAGCGCGAGAGGTCTGTGATGACGACTACGTCCACTCCGTCGCCGCCTATCCGAGCGAGCGGAACTGCCGCAATGAGAACGATAAGAATCATCAGCAGAGTTCTGATCACGCCGTTGAGGCCAGGGGCGCGGCCTCTCCAGTAAAGCAGGAAAGCCAGAGGGACCAGTAACAGGAGTAATTCGGGGAACAGCAGGTAGAAGGCGTTCATGCTCGGGACCTTTCGAGCAGAGCGCTAATCTGGTGCTTCAGAAAGAAAGCAGAGACGCGCGTTCCCTCTCCCTCCGGGAGAGGGTGCCGCGACAGCGGCGGGTGAGGGATTCTCAGGCTATGTAGATCCCTCATCCGGCCTTTCAGGCCACCTTCTCCCGGAGGGAGAAGGGCGCACGATGACTTGGGGCATTCCCTCATCCCGACGCTCCTGTTGCCGGCAGAGCCCAGCACCAGTTGGCGAACATGGCGAAGCCGGCGACGGCCAACAAGGACCAGAACAGCGGGTCCGCCTCTGGCCCGCCCTCGGTAAGAACTCCGCCTGCCCTTGGATTTGACCTCCCAAACTCTCCTCTCACTCTGTCACTTAGATCGCTTTCAATTTCATCGAGAAAGTTCACGCCAAGCTGGAACGCTATCTGGTCGCCTTCCAGAACTTCGAGCAGGCATGGCGCGGGGGCCGTGAATTCCACAACGCGTGCGGGCGGCAGATCTCTGGTGATCGAGCCGCATTGAAACCGCAGCGGGCCTTTGGGGTCGTGTCCCAGACGCACTCGAATCCATTCTCCGGCACGGTAGTTCCATCGCTCCGGCCCAGGAAGATTTTGTCGCCGGAGTTCCACGATGTTGGAAAGCAGGATCGGCCAGTCTGGTGTCCGTGGCAGATTCGTCTGATCGAGATCCAGATTAAAGAGAATGCCATCGTCAGGACGCGAGCCAAGCATGCCGATGAGCGGTTGATTGCCGGATGAAAGAACGGGATGCACCGCAGATAGATCGATGGGCAAAGCGCCGGCCCAGACAACTCCCGCAAGCGTTGTTCCGAGCAACAGCGGATGGCGTTTCTCCGGGATGAAGGGGCCAATCAGATCCTGCGGATTTCCTGGCGATAATAGCCGAGCTGGAGCGCGGCCAAATCCCACACGCCAGGTTCCGGGTTCGGGCGGGTGATCCAGAAGTTCCGCTGGACCGAACACGAGCTGCGCCTGTTCCGAACGCGTTATTCCCGCGATGGAACGAAGACCGCGATCCAACGCATCTCGCCCGCGTCCCTTCATCAATCGATTGTCAACGCTTACAATCTGCGGCCGCGGCTCAACGAGAATCACTTCGTTGTCTCGCTGAAGTGCGTCGTTCGACAGCGTAACGGTGACGGGCGGCAGTCCCGCCGGAATCGGCAAATTCATGGATGAGACTTTCGGCGGGACCGTAATCTCCTGCGACAGAAGATCCTTGCCGTCAGCCAGAAGGCGAAGTTGCCGCTTTGTCTCCTTGCCCGACGAATTCCCAAGCGTGAGCGAAATCGTGCCCTTTCCGGCATTTGCCGAGAGACTGCGCTGGGCTGCTATGATTCCAACGTTCCCGAGTGGCTCTCCAACGGCAATCCATTGAACTCCTTCCAGCTCGAACTCAGGCGATTCGTCGCTGAACACCAGAATGCGGCCGGTTTTGCCTGCAAGCTCGCGGGCGAGTCTCAAGCTCAGCGCGAGCGAATAGTGCTGAGCCTGCGGCTTCCACTTCGCGAGCGCAGGCCGCATCTCGATCGCAAGCGCTCCCGGACCGGCAAGTACCGCTGGATGTTCGCCGCTCTGGATGAGAGTCACGCGAACGCCACGTCCGAATCGCTCGACCTCATCCATGATGCGCTGTGCGGCGCGATCGCGAGGGCTCTGGTTCTGTGCATTGACCGCCGCCATTGAGGCAGAGTCATCCACGAGAATGACGAGATGGTCGTTCACGCTGCCAGGCGTAAAGCGGGCGCCCCCAAGAATTAATGCAAGCGCCAGAGCAGCGAGGCATTCGAGAATCAGACTGGCAGTGACGGGCAACTTCGTGATTTTTCCGCCGCCCTGCGGTTTCTGCTGCACGACTTGCCAGAGAAAGAGTCCCGCCACAGATCGCGGGGGAAAGCGTCTCCGGAACAGATGGATCGCGACGATGGCCGGGATTGCGAGCAATGCGAGAAGCCCCAGAGGCGTCGTGAAAATCATAGCGACTCCAGAATCCCTGCTGCTGCCAGCGCCTTTGCGGTTTGGCGAAGCGGTGTACCGGCAAGGACGTGATAAAAACTCGCGCCCGCTCGACGAGCCGCTCGCGCGAGTCCGAGGCGCAGGCGCCCAAATCTCTCGCGATAGTCACGAACCGCCCTCTCATCGATGACCAGATCGAATTCCCCGTGGCCCTCTACGTCCTGCATTCGACGCCCGCCCTCGACGGAGGGATCGGCTTCTTCAGGAAGGGTCAGTTGGATGAGTGCCAAAGAAGCCCCGTCGCGTGCAAGTCGTCCGACGAGCACGTCGGCATCATGAGGAAAAAGAAAGTCACTGACGACGACGCGAAGCGAGCGGCGGCGCAGCGGAAGATGCGGCTCTTCAAGAGCGGACAGTCTGGCGTCACACGATAGAAAACGTTCGATCTGTTCGGGCCGCTCGAGCAGCTGTGCTTCGCCTGCCGCCGCCGTCACAACGCGCGAGTCCGCTTCGGTCGAGGCGCACGCACACGAAAGCAGTGCGCAAAGTTCGCCATAGGCGCGGCCCTTGTCTTCGGTTACCGTCATCGAGCGGCTCACGTCGAGCACAAGATCAATCCGAGGCGCGACTTCTTCGCGGTACAGCCGGACAGCGAGGACTTCGGATCGAGCGTACGCTGACCAGTCGACATGGCGCAGATCGTCGCCCAGCGTGTATTGACGGTAGTCCTGAAATTCGAGAGAGCTGCCTGTGCCTGATCCAAGTCGCTCGCCCAGACGGCCGCCGACTGGCGAGCGCGGCATCGCAAGGCGAAAAGCCGCTGCGACGCGCTGCACCTCGGGCCAGTCAAAGTGAATCGGTGGCATGTTTGTCCTGGCGCTGGCCCATTCGGTACAAGTCGAGATAGGCGATCAGACCGGCGAGGCCCATGATCAAAGGTCCCCAGTGCCAGCCCTGATTTTCAACCTCTTGCCAGTTGGCGAGCGCACGGAATGGGTTCAACACGTGGTAGGCAGAGAACGTTCCGTCGAAAATGCGGCTGGGCACGAGAAAGTACTGAAAAAGATCTGCAGAGATTGCAACGATCGGAAGGAACAGAAGGATTCCCGCGCGCACGTAAGCCGTCCGGATTCCGTTCCCGAACATGTGCCGAAAGATGACTGTCGGAACGCCGGTGAAAAAACAAATGTAGCCGCATATCGCCAGCAGCCATCGAAACTGCGATCCCGTGTTGAGGGAAGCTCCGATCGTCAGCAGTATCACCATCTGCGAAAAGATCCATGCGGCGCCGCGGCCTCCTCCCGGTCGAAAGATCGCCAGCCAGGGTTTTGACAGTGACTTTTGCACTCTTCGAAACACCCTGCGCGAGAGCGCCATATCTTCGGTGACCGCGAAGGTGGCGGTAAGGGCTAGATGAAGGCCCCCCAGAATGCCCATGCCGTCGAGCACATCGGCTGCGGTGTACCCTGCCGCATTCGCGTACATCGGACCCACGAGGCAGGTCAGAATCAATAGGAACTGAACGAAAAAGCCCACACGCAAGGCTGTGGAGCGATCCTCAATTGCGAGGGAAAGGCGGTTTTCCGCGAGCAGCACCAGGTTGGCCATGCTGACGAAACAAACTGTAGTTATTCCCGCGAGGGCCCATCCTGATGCTGAGACTGCAAACGGTCCGCCCACCGCCACTCCTGGAGCGCCGAACAGGATCATCAGAACGACGCGAGAGGCGGAGCCGAGCACAAAGATGACCACGATGCCCAAACCCAGGAATACTGCAATGGCCATCGCTCGAGATTGAGATGCCGACGAGAGGAAGAGGCACGCGGCACACACCCACATGGACCACATGAAGAGAACTGCCAGCGAAATCAGGATCGTCTGCAGATCGATACCACCGAGCAGGAAACTCATAGCGACGAATGGCGACAGCCCGGCGAATAAAGTGAGCAACTTGATCCATTGCGTCATCAGCTTACCCACAACAATGCTGCGTGGGCTAAGAGCTGTTTGAGTGATCAGGTCGAGAGTTTGATCCGCGCGCTCGCTGCGAAGCGCGCTGAATGTCCCGATGGGAACCACGGCAATGCCGAGAAGGCCAAGGCAAACCATGAGCGCGGAAAAAACCTTCGGTCCCGATGTTCCCGCGGAAGTCATCGCGTCGGCGAGCCCGAAGAATGCAACGAGAAGGCCGGCGATCAGGCTCAGGCCAAACGAGTAAGAGAATTCGCGGCCGCGGACCATCTGCCGGATTTCCTTCACTACAATCGGGCTGACGCGATCGCTCCAATCGTCAAGCCTGGAGATCAGCGCTGTCATTGAACTTTACCTGCCGTGATACGCATGAACACATCTTCCAGACCGGCTCCTTCCACATTGAACTCGAGAATTTGAAATCCCGCACCTACCAGCTTTCCCAACAGCGCCGCCTGGGCAGCGTCGTCACCCGTGAATTCCATTTGCAGCCTGTCGTTGGCGTCGAACACGCGCGCGACGTCTGGCTGTTCGAGTAGGAATCGCATGGCGCTGTCTTTGTCCACGCGCAGGCGCACAGAGAGAACACGGTGCTGGCGCAGGCCCGTCATGATTTCCTCGACGGTGCCGGTCGCGAGAATTTTCCCTCTCTCGATCACGGCAACCGCGTCGCAGATCTCTGACAGTTCCGTGAGAATGTGGGAACTCAGGAGTACCGTTTTCCCGTCGGCGGCGAGCTCTCGAATCAGGGTGCGGAATTCAATACGCGCGCGAGGATCCAGGTTCGCGGCAGGCTCATCCAACACCAGCAACTGCGGATCATGAATAATGGCTCGTCCCAGGGCAACGCGCTGCTTCAAGCCCTTGGACAGGCGCTCGACATGCCGGTCACGAAGATCGCCAATGCCCATGAACTCGATAACGCTTTCCACTGCGCTCCGTCGAGCATCGCCTTTTAATCCGTTGCTTCGCGCGAAGAAGTCCAGATACTCCTCGACCGTTGTCGTGGAATAAACGCCAGCGTAATCGGGCATGAATCCGGTGAGCTTGCGCGCCATTTCCGGTTCTTCGATAACAGAAACACCGTCTACACGCACATCGCCCTCCTGAGGTAGATCAAGAGTTGCGAGAATTCGCATCGTCGTCGTCTTGCCGGCTCCGTTTGGACCGATGAAGCCGAAGACCTGCCCGCGTTTCACATTGAAGGAAATGTTGTCGACTGCGCGCAACTTGTCGAAGTGCCGGACGAGCCCATCGATCTCGAGCATGACATCGCTCATGGCTGCCCTCCGGCGTATCCGAGCACAAGATGAAAGCTTCCCATTTCCTTCACGCGATCGACGCCGGGACTCCAAAAGGGAGACGTCTCCAACACGGCAAGATAAGAGTTGTCCGGTTGCTTCGTAACCAGGTCCTGAAATTTTTTGGGTGAGATTGGCGTCTCCTTTAAACCCTCGCCCCACAGGTCCGGGCCTTTGAACGTGGAGATCTTGAGGGTGCCGCGTTCTCCGGCAGCGAGTTCCTTTCCGAGTGCGTAAATCTGGCCGCCTTCGCGATAGTAGAGACGCCTGATATTTGCACCGAGACCATTCACCACGTTCAGCTCATTTCCGTTGCGTTCAAAACTCAATCGCTGTCGACCGGGTTGAAACTTGATCTGTTCGAAATTGTTGGGAGTTCGAGGCTGAAGGAGTCCGGACTGGAACCGTTGCTCGCCGGTAAAGTCCATAGCCATATCGCCGCGAACCCCTATTCCGTCAACGCCGAGCGGAAAGATGGCGGCGTCGGAGTCAAAACGCACTCCGCCACCGTGTGCGACACCACCGGGGTAGAGCGAGACGCTCGCTCTAGTCGCGGCCTTTTTTGAATTCTGGTCGAGCAACGTAAACGTGACTGCCCTTGCCCGAACATCGAAACCTTCGCTCAGTATTCCGTATCCCGCCAGCAGCAAAATAAAGGCGGCAGAGATGAGAGGGACCGTGAGTACAAGCAAAACCTGCTGGCGCTTTCGCCAGAGGTAGATGTAGTTGATCGGACCGATCAGTGCGACGAATACGGTGAGTATCGAAAGGTAAGCTCGAGTGGGAACGTTACCACTGCCGTCGATTGGCAGGCGGAATCCACGCTCTGCGATGGAGCCCCAGTCTGAGGCGCGAGTTGCCGGCAAGGCCCAATCGGGGATCGCAATTCCGGCATCGAGCTGAGATATCGTGTAGGAGAGTTCCTGCGCACGAATGTCGGACGAGTTCAGAAGATGAATGTTGCCCAAATAGTAGGGACGGACATTCTGTCGGCCCGGCAATCCAACGGGCGCCTGGCCGGCAGCGAGCAGCGTGTCCACAGTACCATCGGCAAAGATCAAATCTCCCCCGCTGGCCGTCCACATCAACAAGGCGTCTTGTTGGGCAGGACTGAGTTCGCTCCATTCGGTGGGCCCAAGAACTACGGCTCGAAGCGTGGTGTACCCGAGCCAGTTTGTTGGAAGACGCGAAGGCTCGAGATTAATGTCCATTTTGGGGCCGGACCCCGAAGCTGTTCCCGGGACGGCGCCGCGGGTTCCAGCGTAATAAGGGGGCGTGCTGGAAACCATTGGCCTCAGCCCTACCGTCGCCGCAAGCGAGGAAGAAGCACTCGACACCACGATCGCACCGGCTTCCGTCAGCGGACGTCCACTCTGAAAAGAGAAGTAGTTAGAAGTATTCAGAGTTTTCCCATTCTCGCGGATCTGAATTTGTACTCTCTCGCTGTCTGCAAAGACCGGAAGTGGCAGGGTCAGCTTCGCGCGGTCCCCGCGTTTCAAACGAACCCGTTGACGAACATCGGTTCTTCCGGTCTCGAGACCGCCGAACACCGAACGCGGACGGACACCTCGACGGTAAGGATCAAGCCAGCGGTTGGATAGAGCGTAGATTTCGATTTCTCTCGCTTCTGCGAGATTGGTGATGTCCAGCCGTATCGGGAAATAACCCGCTGCGCCTTGGGGCGTCCAGTCGGTATCGATCGTGAGGTGAAGGGATTCGACATCGTAGGTGCGGTATTCGGCGAAGGAGGAAAGGGGGAAAAGAAGGGACAGCATCACGACGAGTAACCAGCGTGCCGCAGTGGGCCCTTCTCCCCCCGGGAGAAGGTGGCCCGAAGGGCCGGATGAGGGATTTTCAGGCCTTCCGAATCCCTCACCCGCCGCTTCGCGGCACCCTCTCCCGGAGGGAGAGGGGTCTCTCGAGAACATGTCTTCTCCACTCATGACTTCACTGCTTCCAGCGTCTGCGGCAGCCCGCGCTCAACGTCCGGAACAGCCTGAAGAATCGCTTCGATGACGCGTCGCCCATCCCAGCCTTCAAGCTTCGCCGCATAATCCAGCACGAGCCGGTGGGCCAGCGCCGGAAGCGCCACACGCCGCACTTCCTCAAATCCCACGTTCGGTTTGCCGCGCAGCAGTGCTAATCCTCGAGCAATCGCTCCGATTGCGATTGCTCCGCGAGGTGAACTCCCGTAGCGGATAAAACTCCGCACCGGTTCCGGCGCGCCCGGGGCTTTCGGATGGGTCGCCGCCACGAGTCGTGAAATGTAGTTCGCGACGGCACGCGGCAGGTGCACCGCATCGACGGCAGTGAACAACCGTTGGAGACCGTCGAGACTTAACACGGCGTCCAGTGGCGGTGGCTCGCCGTGAACGCGCGTCATGAGAATCTGCTCGAGCACAGATTGATCGACGCCGACGATTTCCACCTTCACCATAAATCGATCGAGTTGTGCTTCCGGCAGAGGGTAGGTGCCCTCCAGTTCGATCGGATTCTGCGTCGCAAGCACGAAGAACGGATCCGGAAGCACCCGGGTTTCGCCGAAAGTTGTCACGCGCCGTTCCTGCATCGCCTCAAGCAGAGCTGCCTGCGTCTTCGGTGATGCACGATTAATTTCATCGGCGAGCAGAAGATTCGTGAAGACAGGGCCCGGATGAAACGTGAACTCTTTCCGTCCGTCGCGTTCCTGCAGAATATGGCTTCCGGTGATGTCCGTCGGCAGGAGATCCGGGGTGAACTGAATTCTCCGGAAATCGAGTGACAGCAATCTGGACAGTGCTTTCACAAGTTCGGTTTTACCCAGGCCGGGAAGCCCTTCCAGAAGGACGTGCCCGCGCGCGAGCAGGGCGGCGACGACGTCGTCGATCATGTCTTCCTTGCCGAGAATCACACGCCGCAATTCAGCGATGAGCTTCGCGATGTTTGTTTGTGCCGCGGCAACGGCTTCCGGAGTGAGGAGAGGCTTGGGCTCTGGCGTCATTCAGGGATCCTTTCAACGTTGGGGGTTAGCGTGACTCGGCATTCTCGAAATATCGTTTCACTGCGCTGTAGTGACGCGGCGCCAGCGTGCGGCGCCATGCGCTCTGCCCGGCCGTTCCAGAGAACTGCATACCCGTCGAAGTAAAGGTCCGTTCGGACCCTTCCTTTGGCGCGCCAGGAAGCGCGGCAACGGGAGCCCAGTCGTCAGGACCGCGCACCGAGCCGGGCGGGAGCGCGACGGATTTGAAGCGATCAAAGGGCAGAGATTCGTCACCCCATGTCAGTTCGGCGTCACCACGGCCTCGGCTGATGCCGCCCCTGCCGGGATCCCCGTCGCCGTCCGGCTGCTTTTCGTAGTTGAATTCACCAAACTCTGCAGGATCAAAGCGTCCGGCTTCTCGCGGAAGTTGTCGGAGTTCGCCGAAGCGGCGACTGCGATCCCCGAGGTGCTGCGCCAGTTGCGCGGCCACTTTTTTCAGCGCCGCGGGATCTTTCGGAAGCTGAAATTTGCCGCCGGCCATAGCATCTTCAGAACCGAGCATCTTCTTGATATCGGAAGGGGCATCGTCCAGCATGCCGCTTTGCGCGAGTTTCTGGATGGCGTTTGCGAGTTCGTCGGATTCAGCGGCCGTCGGAGCCTTTCCGGCCTGCGCGGCAGCGGCATAGCGCGCGAGACTTTCCTGCGCCCAGTTCAACGCATCTTCCTTTTGATTGAGACTCGCAGCGATTTTTTCGCGCATCGCATCGGCGGCTTCCCAGGAAGACGCGTCCACACGTTCGAGAGCGTCCTTGCGAATGCGTTCGATCTCCTGCTCCAGGCTCTTCTGTTCTTCAGGCGTGAGCAAATCCTGCTTCTTTAGTTCTTCAACGGTGGTTTTCAGATCGGCAACGACGTCGTTGGCAAGCACCGTGGTTCGCGGTCCCGTAATCATCCGCTGCGGTACCAGCAGCGCGGTGACCAGGAAAATGGCGGATGCGAGTATCGGCCCAAGTCTGCTCCAC
>Ga0070675_100000612_pt1 | contig 24620 bp, 20 predicted proteins | sample KBSM43metaG_FD_65343 | JGI IMG/M metagenome (GOLD analysis project Ga0070675, IMG submission 65343) | Miscanthus rhizosphere microbial communities from Kellogg Biological Station, Michigan, USA - KBS M4-3 metaG | ecosystem: Host-associated > Plants > Roots > Rhizosphere > Soil ... | reverse complement strand
CGGCCCGTCGTGGAACGGCCGCAGCCGGCCCTCCTCGATGCGCAGGATCGACACCGGCGAGAACTGGTGCGGCACCTCGACGACGGTCACGACCGAATCCGCGCCGGTCGACGCCAACAGATCCAGGGCCGCGTCGATGTGCTCGGCCCGCCGCAGCGGCGAAGTCGGCTGCAGCAGCACCACGGCCTCGTAGGCGTCGCCGCCGGACTGCATCGCCGCCAGCGCCTGCTGCACCACCGGCAGCATCGGCGTGTCGTCGGCGGCCAGCGCCGCCGGGCGCAGGAACGGCACCTCGAGCGACAGCGCCTGCGCGGCGGCGGCAATCTCCGGATCCTCGGTGCTCACGATGGTTCGCGTCAGGCGGCGGCTCGCCCGTACGGCGTCGGCCGTATAGGCCAGGAGCGGCCGGCCGGCGAGCGGCGCCAGGTTCTTGCGCGCGATCCCCTTGGACCCGCCGCGCGCGGGAATCACTCCGAGCACGCGCATCAGGCCGGTTGGGTGAACACGAGGCGTTTCTGCACGGTCAGAGGCGCCGTCGCCAGCACGTCGGCAATACGCGGGCCCGCGCCACCGTCGCCGTAGAGCGGATCCGACACGTAGGGACCATGCGCGACCTGCTGCCGGATGGCGTCGACGATCGCGGTCCGCTCGTGGGCGACATCCACGACGTTCGGCCCGCGGTCGCGGCCGCCCTGCCGGGTGCCGACGTTCACGGTCGGCACGCCCAGATAGGCGCCCTCCCGGATCGGCGCGCTCGAGTTGCCCACCGCACAGGCGCTCAGCCGCATCAGGCGCACGTAGGTCTCGATCGGGAAGTTCTTGTAGAACCGCATGTACTCGGGCCGCACCTTCTCGCGGAACGTCCGCATCGCCGTCGTCAGGTCCTCCGAGCCGGCGTCCACGTTGGGCCAGAGCATGATCGAGGGCATCTTGAGCGCTTCGAGCGCGTGCAGCGTCTCCCACATGTGCTCGCGTCCCTGCCCGTACTCGGTGGTCACCGGATGCTGGTTGACGAGCAGGAACGGACGTGTCACGTCGATGTGGGCGCCCACGCCTTCGCGGTCGAGCCACTCGGCGTGAGGAATCGCCCCCGCGTCCTCGACGATCTCCTTCACCAGATCGATCCGCGGGCAGCCGACGGTGTGCACCGTATCGGGATGCTCGCCCATGCGGACGATGCGTTCGGCCGCCTGCCGGTTGGCCGGGAAGTGCACGTGCGACAGCTTGGTGACGGCGTGGCGGATGCTCTCGTCGATGGTGCCGCTGATCTCGCCCCCCATGGTGTGGGCCACGGGAATGTTCATGTAGGCGGCAGCAATCGCCGTGGACATGGTTTCGAAGCGATCGCCGACGCTCACCACGACGTCGGGCCGCAGCATCTCGAAGATGGTGGGCAGTTCCAGCAGTCCGAGGCCGGTGGACTTGGCCATCGTGGCCGGCGTCTCTCCTTCCACGATCATGGTGACGCGGGCGTCGGGCTTGAACCCGTCGGCCTCGATGACCTCGACGACCGAGCCGAAGCGATCGAGCAGCGCCGACGCGCCGACGATGAGCTGCAGCGTGAGGGCCGGGTGCCGGCGTACCGCGCGCAGCACCGACTTGATGCTGCTGTAATTGGCGCGCGAGCCGATGAAGACGCAGACTTTTCGCATGTGTGGAAGTTGAGCGGTCAGGCGCCGAAATCCTTCAGCCACACGCGTACGCCCTTGCGCATCTGGCGGGCGCGCTTGTTCGCGGTTTTCGCCGCTCTGTCCATTCGTTTCCGGCTTTTGGCGCGGGCCTTGCGCCACCGCTCGGACAGCGACGCACCATCACGCTCGCCAGACCGGCGCATCAGCGCATTCGCCAGCGGGCGCAGCGTCCGCGCCAGCGTGCGCGTGATGACGGCCGCACCGTCGTCCGGAAGCGGCGGCGCCGTGCGCACCTGCGCGAGCGCGTCGGCCACGAGCGGCGTACACGCCTGATCGAGACCGTGCGGCCGCAGGAACGACGCGACGAAGCGCTGGGTCTGCTCGCGGGCGCCGGCTTCATCGGCCAGCGATGCCGCGAGCAGCGACATGTGGTGGTCGAAGCCGCGGCCGATTTGCAGGAAGCCGCCGTGCTCCGGCAACAGGTGGTGGAAGTGCAGCGTCCCCTCCTGCGTGCTGGCGAAGTCGTCGGTGACGATCGAATGCACCGGCCGGCCGACGATGGCGGCTTCGACCATGGCGCTGGTATTGATGCCGACGACGGCGCGGCTGTAGTACAACGAGTCGAAGAAGTCGTTGCGCTCGTCGGCATCCACCGGGTTGTAGCGGCCGCGCGGCCACACCGCCACGTTCGGGTAGGCTGACATGTCCACGTCGGCCCAGATCCAGCCGTTGTATGGATGCGGGCGGATCAGGATCGGCGCATCGCGCAGCGCCGCGTGCGCCGAGCCGCGCAGCACCTCCACCCAGCGTTTCACGAACGGGACCTCACGCTCGGGCGCGGAGATGAACATCGACGAGCCGGTGAAGAGGATGAAGCGCTCGGCGCTCGGCAGTCCCACCCGCGACGTGAACGCCTCGAGGCTGCGCGCCGGCTGGCGCCCGAACCACTTGTCGAACAGTTGCGCCCCGGTGACGATCACGCGCTCGGCCGGGACGCCGTGCATCTCGATCGCCTCGTGCTTCTGCGCCTCGTTCCACACCAGCACCGCGTCGGGCTGCACGCGCAGCAGCCCCTTGTTGGTGAGGTTGTCCCAGCTGGCGATGGCGGCCACGACGCGGATGCCGAGCCGACGCGCGGCCCGGACGACGTCCACTTGATCCGACCCGACATCCACCAGCGGCGACACCACGACGACATCCGGGCGGTGCTGGGCCAGGAACTGCTCGATCGCGGGACTCACGGGAATACCGCGCTCGAGCGTCTGCAGGCCGCCGATCAGGCGGCGAACGGTGCCGTCGCCGAACGTGCCCAGCCGGGCATCGACGCCGCGCAGCGAGGGCGGCAGACCCTTGCGGGCGAGGCGCTGGCGCAGCGCCGGCGCCTCCGCGAAGCGCGGGTGCAGGTAGCGTGCGTAGTCCATCGCACCGCGGACGAGGCGCGCCATCGGCGTCCACGCGTCGTCGCGCCGCGGCACCAGACCCAGCGCTTCGACCCGGCCGGCGGCGTCGAGGTGTTCGAGCCGCACCGGCTTGGCGTCGGGCTGCTTGTTCACCGCGAGCAGCACGTGGTGCCCGCGCTCGGCGAGCAGACGGATCGTCGAATCGTAGAACCGGAGAAACTCCGGCGACGCCATGACGAAGAGGATTCTCATGCGCCGCGCAGCGTCCGCCAGCGCCGCCGAACCGACTTGGCCAGCCACGCCCGCTCCTCGGCGCTCGTGAGCTGGGCGGCCGTCCGCGGCACCGCGCCAACGACGACGGCCAGCGAGAGCAGCGCCCGCACCAGCCGCAGGTCGGTCCGCAGCCGGCGCGGTTCCGGGCCGGCGCCCGCTTCGTCCTCCACCGCCCGCACCACATGCAGCGCGGCCGGTTGATCGAACCCGTGCGGCCGCACGAACATCTGGATGAAGTCGCGCACCCGCGCCCGGTCGTGCTCGGAGGACGCGAACGACGCCGCCATCTGCGCGACGTGCTCGTCGAGGGACGCCGCCAGCCGGAGCAGGCCGCCGTTCTTCAGGTGCTGGAAGTGCAGCGTGCCTTCCTGCGTCCCGGCGAGCTCCGGCACCTGGATCGAATAGACCAGCCGGCCGACGATTCCCGACTCGATCAGCGCGCTCGTGTTCACGCCGACGACCGCGTGGGCGTGGTACATCGAGTCGTAGTACTCGCTGCGGGCGTCGCGGGCAATCGGGTTGGCGCCCGCCCGTGGCCAGATCGACACCTCGCCAAACGACGACAGGTCGATGCCGGCCCATTGCGCCGCGTTCTGCGGATGCGGCCGCACGAGAATGCCGATGGTCCGCAGAGTCTCGCCGCCGCCACGGATGGCGGCGATCCAGCGGCGCACCACATCCACCTCGAAGGGCGCGATGAAGGGCGACGAACACAAGTAGAGCAGGTACGGGCGATCGGCCGGCAGCCCGACCCGGGTGCAGAACGTCGCGCGATCCGTGGAGGCCGTCGTCGCGAACCAGTGGTCGTAGGCCTGCGCGCCCGTGACCGTCACCTGATCCGGCCGGGCGCCGTGCAGTTCGGCGGCTTCGGTGCGTTGCCGTTCGTTCCACACCACGATGCGATCGGGCAGCTCGTGAATCATGCCCTTGGTCGTCAGATGGTCCCAGCTGCCGACACCGAGCACGCTGGCGATGCCGCGGCGGCCAGCGGCGCGCACGTAGTCCACCTGCCGCGACCCGAAGTACAGGAGCGGCGTGACGAGCAGCACGTCGGGCGGCTCGCGGTCGAACAGCTCGCGCACGGCGGCGCGGACGGGAATCGCACGCTCGAGATAGCGAAAGAGGCCGGTGAGCGCACGGATGCCGGCACGCGACCGCAGCAGCGGCAGATCGCTGAGCCAGACGACCGGCGGCGGGGCCTGGCGGCGGCCGCGCTCGCGCAGCTTGGGCGCATTGGCAAAGGCCGGCGTCAAGTACCGCCAGTAGTTCAGCCCCTCGCGGATCGCTGTCGACACGGGAAACCAGGGATCACGCTTGGCCGAGGGCAGCGTCTCCCACGTGAACACATTCGGAAAGCGGCTCGTGAGGCGTTCGACGATCGGCGTGGCGTCGTTGACATCCGCCTTGGGCCGCCGATCGGTCACGACGTGCACCGTGTGCCCGCGCTCGGCGAGGCAGGCGAGCGTGGACTCGAAGTTCCGCAGGAACCCCAGGTGTGTGACCGCGAAGAGAACGCGCATGAAATGTCTAGGCCCGGCCGGCAGCCGTGTCCGCAGCGCGACGGGCGCGGCGGACACGAGGTGGCGGCGTCACCCAGCGCTGCGCGCTGGCGCCGAGAAACAAGGCCGTGTACCAGAGGCCCGAGAGCCGGCGCACCGCGGCACCGCCGCGGCCGGCGACGGCGAACTGCCAGAAGAGCGAGCCGGCGTGCTGGACGTCGAGCGGCAGGTAGGTGTGGACCGGCGCACGGCCGGCAAAGAGCGTCGGCCGCTGACGTTCCGGGCTGAACGCCGGCGACACCTCGCGATACCAGAGATAGTCGGGCACCTGGCGGAACTCGCCGAGCAGCGAGAGGGCCAGCAGGATCTGCCGATCCGGCATGAGCACGCGCCGGAAGACGCCGGCCCGTGCCAGCGCGTCGGCACGGAAGAGGCCGTAGATCGCGTTGCCCGCCGTGAGGCCGTGAATCGCCGCTCGCAGTCGCCTGCCCGCAGCCGCGAGGCCGGCGGTCTCGAACTGGCCCTCGACCCGGCGCCGATCGTGCGGGTGCATGCGGAGGCTGCGGGGATAGGCCATCACCGCGTTCGGCGCCTCGTCGAGCGCGGCCACCAGCGCTTCGGCCCACCGTGGGTGCCACACGTCGTGATCGCTCGCCCAGGCGAAGAATTCGGCACCCGGACATCGCGCGCGGCCGGCGTCGAAGGCCCGCCGCCAGTTGCCGATCATGCCGAGGCGGGCGGCGTTCGCTTCGTAGGTCAGCCGCCCGTCGCGCGATTGGTACGACTCGACCACTGCGCGGACTTCCGGAGAGGGTCTGTCGTCGACGACGACGATGGCGAGATCCGTGAACGTCTGCCCAAGGAGCGATTCCAGCGTCCGGCCCAGCACGTCGGGGCGGCCATAGGCCGGGAGGCCGAACACCACGCGCGGCGGTCCGCTCATGCGTGCAGGCGGCGCCACGCCACCAGGTGCGAGTGCCGGACGTCGTCGGGCACCGAGGCCGCGCCGTGCGGCGGAACCGCAGGCATGGTTTCGGCGCGCGGCGGCACCGGATGCAGCCAGTACCATGATTCGACGTTGCCCCACACGCGGGACACTGCGTCCGCAGACGCGCGCGCCGGCAACACCGAGAACACATAGCGCGATCCGAGCTCGAAGGCGCGGCGGGCGTGATCGCGCACCCGGCCGGCGGTCATCAGCAGCCACGCTCCGAGATCGACGGTGAGATCGAGCCGCGGCGGCGCGAAGCGCCCGACCTCTGAATCCGGCACGAACACGAAGTCCGCGGTCTCCCACTGCTCCCACGTCGCGTCCGGCGAGGCCGCGTCGAAGAACCGGCAGCGCGCCTCCGGCAGTGCGGTCGCCAGGTAGACCGCCGAGACCAGGAACAGTTCGGGCGGCGCGGTGATTACGTAGGTGACGTTCGGACACACCCGCGTGAACTGATAAGCGAATCCGCCCCACCCGCCGCCACTCTCCCACACCAGTCGGCGTGGTCCCGATCGCGCGGCCCTGAACGCCGGAAGGACGGCGGCGTCATCGAGCGCGACCAGCGCGCTGAAGAACATCAGCGTGTCTTCGTTGAACAGGTGTCCGTCGCGGCGGGATCCGAACCCGCCCAGTACCGGCGACTCCTCGACGAACAGCGCATCGCCCACCTGTTGCCGCAACACCCGATAGCCCTGCTTGAGCCGCAGCATCAGGTCCGGCGACGGCAGCGCATAGTCCTCGGCGCGCACGCCGGAAATCGGCCCGCAGGCCCGGCGTAGCGAGCCAACGGTCTCGGGGCCCGCGTCCCACAGCGGAGCCAGCTGCGCGAGCAGCCGCACCTCGGCGGGCGAGCGCTCGATATTGGTGCCAGCGGTATCACGCATGCGCGCGGCGCGCGCCCGGACGTCGCGATAGATCTCGAAGGCACGCGCCGCGGTCGCGGCCACGGCGAGCCGCTCGGTCTCGAGCTGGGCGGCCTCGGCCTGCCGGCGCTCGGCGCGCTCCGCTTCCTCGCGCCGCTTCGCCGCCGTGACCTCGACGCGCCGCGCCACGAGGGCGGCCTTGCGCTCGCGCCTCTGCTGCTCATGCCGGGCCGCATCCTCCGGCTGCATCACGCGGCTCGAAAGACCAGGGCCTGTCCCGAGAGCAGGTGCACCATGGTGAACTCGCGATGCGCCGCCACGAATTCGTCGACCGCGGTCTTGGCGCCGGGGCAGGTGGTGAAGCCGTAGTCGTCCACGACCAGCAGCGCCCCGGGCGCGAGGCGCGGCGCAAAGAAGCGGAGGCAGAACTCGGTGGGCGGGTACACGTCCACGTCGACATGAACCAGGGCGAAGGCCGGCACACTGGCAAAACGCGCCGGCGCCGTCTCCAGGATGTCGCCCACCACCAGCTCGACGTTGGGATAACCGGCCAGATATTCCCCGACCCGTGCCGCCGACGTGTCGAGAAACTTGCCGCGCGTCCGATGCCGGATATCGTCGCGTGCATCGTCGGTACGGGCGTGGCCGCTGAACGTATCGCAGACGTAGAAGTGCGGCGCCTGGCCGCGCGCCCGAAAGCTCTCGGCGACGAACTTCGCGGAGCCGCCCTGATACGCGCCCACTTCGACGACCGGCAGACCGTCCGGCGCACGCTGCACCGCCTGCCAGAGCGTATAGAGCCGGTCGTCGTGCATGCCGGCCCGTCCCTCGGCGCGCACGCGAGACGCAATCTCGCCGAAGCCGGGCAGCGAGGAAATGTCGATCTTCTTCCGCGCGCCGCTGAAGTAGTAGCTGGCCAGGAGCTCGGCGTGACGCCGTTCGAGATCGTCGTAGGCCGTCTTCAAGGCTCGATAGCGATCGGCGTCGCGCTCTGCATGTCCGCCGGCGGCCGTCGCCATCACCTCTCCCTCGACTGCCCGCTCGAGCGGCGCAGCATGCTGGCATCGTCACGCGTCGGCGGCGCCGTCTGTCTCGGGGCCGCAAGCGCGCGGGGCCGGGCCGCGAACGCCGCCGTCGTCATCAACGCGGCGGTGGCCCTCACTCGTGAGAGCGCCGCCAAGCGCGGCCGCGGCGCCACCGGCGGGCGCGCCAGCCACCACCGCTCCAGCTCTTCCACGATCGCCGCGGCGGCGGATCGGCTCACGCCGTTTGGCCGCAGCGCGCCCCGCGCCAGCTGCGCCTCTACCGCCGCCGCGCCCATCCGGCTTGCGGCGGCAGGGATTCCGCGCGCGTGCGCAGCCCGGGCGAGGTCGAGGTGCGCCACCCAGCTGTCCACCGCTATTCCGGGATCGAGCGCCGGGAGCAGGACGACCACGTCCGGGCCCTCGAGGTCGATGAGCCGCCTGGCCGCACGTGACGGCGTGAGCGAACGATCGAGGACGTCGTGCCTCAGGCGCACACGTGCACTGGTCGGGGAGCCTCCGCTCAGCTTTTCGAGGCCGCGGACGTACCACGGCAGCGGCACGCCATCGACCCGCCTGCGCCACCGCAGTTCGTCCGGCGATTCCGCGCCCGCCAGTTCCGGCAGGCGCAGGCCGAGAGCCGCCACCGCGCGCTCGGACGCGCCCGGCACGTGCGCGCTGAGACGGCCCGCCACCCACACCCCCTGCAGATTGCCGATCTCTGAAGCGAGTGCCGTTTCATCGATGTTTGAAACCAGAGCGACACGATGCCCGCGTTCCACCAGCGCTTCGGCGAGCGCGAGCCAGTGCGCCAACCCGCCGTGCGGCAGCGCCAGCAGCACCAGGCGGCCACTGCCCGCTACACGCGGCACCGGCGGCGATGGCGGCCAGGGCCACGCGGCGGCCCAGGCGGCCAGCGTACGGCGTGGCCGCGGCGGCACCACCTCGGCGACCGGACGAGGCTCGACCGCCCGCACCACGCGGCCGAGCAGGTACCCCGGTTCGATCTCGTCGCCGTGCGGCCGGACCAGCCCACGCGCGAGCGCGAGTCCGGCGCGCGTGTCGCCGGGGCCAAACAGACGACCCAGCAGGCCGATTGAGTCCTGAATCGAGCTCGCGATCCACGGCCACTCGGATTGAGCGCGCAGAGCCTCCGTCAACGCCGTCATCTCGCGGCGGCCGTCGGCGCAGGCGATGACCGGCACGGCCCGCGCGAGCCCTTCCAGCACCAGCGATGCCTCGCCCGCGATCACCGCGTCCGCGTTCGCGAGCGCGGCGTGCAGCGCCTCTGCCGCTTCGTACTGATCGACGAGATCGGCGCCCGTGCGAATCACCCGCGCGGCGCCCGGCAGCCGAAGATCGGGACTCTGGCTCGCCTCGGGTCCGACGACGACCACCGCGGCCGCGGACCGCACGGCGGGGTCCGTCGACGCGGCCCGCGCCGCCTCCCACGTCGCGAACCAGCGCTCCACGGCAGCCCCATCGTCAGCCGGCGGGTGCACCACCACGAGACGGCGTGCGCCGTCGAGACCCAGTCGACGCCAGTATTCGTCTCGCGCGACGGGCTCGCGCCTGTCGAGCACGTCGGTCCACAACTGGGCGCCGACCAGCGCCGTCCGGCGCACTGGCACTCCGAGATCCGCCGCCTCCCGCCGCTGCACCCGATTCCACACCGCCACACAGTCGGGCACGTCGAGCGTCAGGTTGCCGCGCGCGACATCGTCGGCGTCGAGCGCCAGAAAGATCGACGGCACGCCGAGCTGGCGGGCGGCGCGGAGGTAGTCGTGGTGGGCGCCGCGCCGCAGACGGCACACCACAAGGACGTCGGCCGCCTGCCGCTCGAGCAGCCCAACCGCCGCGCGCGAGGGCGGAATCGCCGCGTCCATCGCCTGCAGCGTCGATGCCCATGCAGACGCCGGCGACGCGTCGAGCCGCTGCCTCAGTACGGCCGACAGCGTCTGCCACCTGTCGTCCTCCGGGTTCGGGAGCCGACGCACCGTGAGCCCGAGATACGCGCCGTCGAACGTGGCGCCGTTCGGCGGATCGTGCTGCACGCCCACGAACAGCTGTCGCTTGCGGGCGGACAGATAGCCGAGCGAACTCGCAAGGCGGCGGATGGCAACGGCGTCCGGCACCAGCATCGCCACCCGCGCCGCCCGCCGCTCCGTCGAACCGGACTCCGACATCGGACCACTCATGCGATGCGAGGCCCGCGCGGCGGTTCGAGCCCGCTCGTCTTCCTGGCCCGTCTCGCCGGCCCTGCGCTCGGCGCGCTCCTTCATGCCCTCGGCCGTCCCCACTTTGTCAGGCCGTTGCCGCAGCGCCGCGCGCCGGCTCGCCTTCTCCGCGGTGCGCTCCGCCTTATCGGGCCCGTCGCCGCCGAGCCATCGCTCGAGGGCCTTGGCAATCCAGGGCATGAGCCGTCGCGTCAGGGCGACACCAGACGGTGAAAGCGCCGGTTCGTCGGTACCGATCTCGGCCATCCGGGCGATGCCAGCCGTCAAGACGTCAAGGCCCACTCCGCCGGCTCGCGCGAGGCCCGTATGCTCGATGACACGAAACGCCGGCAGCCGGTAGCGCGCCAGCGCCTCACGGCGCTCCTGCGGCGAGGCCACCAGCACCCATGCGGGGCGGGCCCTCGTCCACCGAGTGGCCACGCGCAGGCCGCGAGGCGCAGCCAGCTCCTCGATCCGTCGCGCGTTGGCGTCGGTGGCGCCGAGGACCAGCAGCGTCATGGGGCCGGCACCGGCGCGCCGGAGGCGTCGAAGAAGTCGGCGGTGAGTCCCATCGCCGCACACATCCCGCGAATCTCATCGACGTAGTTGGGATTCATCACCACCACGGCGGCACGCCGCGCTCCGCGGTTCGCCACGCGGGTCAATGCCGCCGGCGCTTCGATCGCGCGGCCGCTGAGCGGCACGAAGCAGCCCTGCTTGGCGGGGTTGATGTCCACCGAGACGTCGATGAGCGTGCACTGCGGGTCCACCAGCAGCGAATAGACGATGCCTTTGGTGGCCATTCCCCACACCGCCACCGCGGCTCCCGCCGATTTGAGCGCGGCCAGGCGCTGCCGGGCCGTGTCGATCTCCGCGCGCTCCTTCACCGCGTACGCCGTGAGGGACGGCACCCAGGTCGCATCGTCCGAGGCCGGCGCGGGCCGGCCGGCGGCGGCGCGGCCCTCAATCCAACGGTACTGCGACCCGAACGCGGCGCGGCTGTCGAGCGGCTCGAAGCCGGCGCGCGCGAACACGGTCCGGAGACTCGACTCGCTGAAGTAGTTACAGTGCTCGTAGCAGAAATCCCAGAACGCGCCGTGGTTGACGATCCACTCGAAGTTGGGCACTTCAGCGAAGAGCGGCACGCCAGGGCGATCGCCGATCGCGGCGCGCAGCGCCTGGACGAATCCGATCGGATCCGGCATGTGCTCGAGCACGTGCCGGCACACGAAGATCGACGGCGCCGCTTGCAGTTGCGAGACGTCGAAGACGCCCTTGACCAGCCGCACCCGGCCGCCGGCGTGCACCTCGTCGCCCGGCAGCGCCGGGTCCACGCCGAGCGCCCGGCACTCCGGCCACACCCGCGTGAGCGCCTTCAGGAACTTCCCATCGCCGCAGCCGATGTCCACCACGTAGCCGCGCGCCAGGTCGTACTTTCGCCCGAGGTACTCGGCAATCTCGTCGTAGTAGCGCGCCATCACCGCTGACGGCACGGCGTTGTCGTAGCTGTCGTCGTAGGTGAGCCTCCGCTCGTCGAAGGCGGTGTTCCAGGCGTAGCCGCAGGCGCCGCACGCCGCGAGCGCGAACGCTCCCTCGGTGGCGGCGAGCGCGTGCTCCCGCGTGCGGTGCAGCATGTTCTGCATCGCCGGCAGGCGGTCGCGAGTCACCGTGGTGACGGGCCCGGCCGCGCCGCACACGTGGCAGTGGGTCACGCCTGCTCCCACACTCCGAACCACTGCCGGTACCAGGCAACCGTTTCCTCCAGCCCCTCCGCCAACGTGAACGACGGGCGCCATCCGAGCAGCCGGTGGGCCTTGTCCGACGAGAGCCATTGCTCGCGGATCTCGGCAGTCGCCGTGTTGCGGATGTCGGGCGTCAGCGCGGTGAGGCCGGTCAGCCGCTGCAGGTCGCCCACGATCTCGAGCACCGAGCGCTTCGCGTCGCCGCTGAAATTCACCGCCTCCCCCGCGATCCGGCCGGCGTGCAGCGCCTCGCCGAGAGCGAGATAGGCCGAGGCCGCATCCTTGACGTAGAGGTAGTCGCGAACGTATTGGCCGTCGCTGCGGATGATCGGACGTTCGCCGCGGAAGAGCGACTGGAGTGTGCCCGGCACGATCCGGCTCCAATTGAGATCGCCGCCGCCGTAGATGTTGCCGCACCGCGCGATGGCGACGGGCAGGCCGTAGGTGACGTGGTAGGTGTTCGCGATCAGATCGGCGCACGCCTTCGACACGTCGTAGGGGTGCTGCGCCCGCAGCGGCGTTTCCTCGGTGTACGGCATCTGGGTGGCCGTGCCGTAGACCTTGTCGCTCGAGGCGACGACGACCGCCTTGACGACCGCGGCGTGCACGCGGCACGCCTCGAGCACGTGGTAGGTGCCGCGGATGTTGGCCTCGAAGGTCGGCGCCGGGGACCGCTTCGCGGGGCCGACGAGTGCCTGCGCGCCGAGGTGGATGACGGTGTCCACCTCCCACACGCCCACGGCCCGCTCGACCGCCGCCGCATCCTCGAGCGCACCGTAGACCAGCTTGATGCGATCGATGTCGCCGCTGCGCACCAGCTCGGACTGCGGATCGCGATCGACGACCAGAGCCACGACCGTGGCACCGCGGGAGAGCAGCGCCTTCACGGCCCACGAGCCGACGATCCCCGTGGCACCGGTGACGAGCACCCGCCGTCCGGCCCAGGAGGGCGCCGTACTCATGACGTCCTCCGCAGATAGGCCTGCGGCCAGTGGGTCACGTTGTCCGTGAGCGCGCTCTCGTTGAAGGGCCACGCCGGCTGCTCGAGCCTGAACTCGGGGTGGGTCTTCAGGAAATCGTGGACCGCCGACACCGGGTTGTCGGCCGCCCACTCCGGTTTCCCGCGCGGCGCGTCGGCCACTTCGACCATGACGCCGTCGGTCGCCACGAGGTACGAGCCGGGCGTGACGAACGGGGCATAGACCTCGAGCTCCGCGCGCACGTGCGCACGCGAGTGGTTCGAGTCGAGGAGCACGAGAACCGCGCGCGCGCCGGCGACTTCGGCGCGCACGCGTTCCACGATCGCGGCGTCGGTCGATCCGCCTTCGATCATCGTGATCGACGAGGCGAGCGGGTGCGCCTCGATCGCCTGGCGGTTGTGCGGCCGGATCTCCACGTCCACGCCGACGACGCGGCCGTGGCCCATGGCTTTGCACAGGCTGGCGTAGTAGATCAGGGACCCGCCGTGCGCGATGCCGGTCTCCACGATGACGTCGGGCTGCGTGGCGTGAATCACTTCCTGGATCCGCACCATGTCGTCGGGCAGCTGGATGATCGGCCGTCCCATCCAGCTGAACGTGTAGGTGTACTTCTGGTTCCACCCCACCTTGAGCCAGAGCCGCGACAGCAGCTCGAAGCCTTCCTTGGAATAGAGTGGCACCCGCGACTCGGCGCCGTCGCCCTGGGCGACGATCACGCCGGCCGTGGTGTCGACCGTATACGTCATGCACACACCGTCATGGCTGTACCTGTCAAGTCAGCACCGGATCGGAATGGGTCTTCCACCACTCACTCCACCAGCCGGCGCTGTCGGCCAGGCCGGCCGAGAGTGAATAGCGCGGCGAGAACCCGACGGCCCGCCGGAGGCGCGTGGCATCAGCCACGAGCGTCGGCGCCGGATCGACGGAAGCCGCGGCCGGCGCGATCGCGATCGGCCCGCCGAGGCAGCGCGCCACTTCCTGCGCCAGATCCCCGAGCGCAACCGCCTCTCCGGAGGCGATGTTCACGGCGCCGGTGACGTCGGACGCGAGCAGCGCCGCCAGTGCGCCGCCGGTGTCGGCGACGTGCATGTAGTCACGGCGCTGCGCCGGGAAGCGCATCGCAAACGGCGTCCGGGCGACCCCGGCCCGTACCAGCTGTGGCACCAGACGGCCCGGCGCCTCGTGCGGCCCATGGAGGTTGAAGACGCGGCCCCATGCGACGGCCACACCGGTCTGGGCGGACCACGCCGTCAGGACGCCGTGCACCGCGGTCTTGCACGCCGCGTAGACCGTGGCCGGCGCCAACGGCGTGGCGTCCTCACGGCACGGCGCCGGCGCGGGCCCATATTCGGCCGAGGTGCCGACGCCGACGACTCGTTCGCCGCCGCTGGCGCGGAAAGCCTCGACCAGGTGCATCGTGGTCGCGACCCAGCGCAGGTTCTCGAGCGAGAGCGGGTAGTCGCCGGGCTCGACATACCAGGCCGCGTGCAGCAGGTGCGAGGGCCGTACGTCGGCCAGCAGCTGCCGCGTCGCCGGCGTGTCGTGCAGATCGGCACGGTGCCAGACGACACCGTTGCCGCCGGCGGCCGGCGGCTCGCGGTGCGTGACCGCGTGGACTTCGCAGCCCGCGTCGCGCAGCGAGGCCACGGCCCATCGCCCGATGAAACCGGTCCCGCCAGTCACGAGCGCGCGGCGGAGGCTCATCGCGTGAGCCGCCCCCACGATCGGTCCTGCTCCGACACCACCTCCGGCGGCAGCGGCCACTGAATGCCCAGCGTGGGATCGTCCCAGCGCACGCCGGCGGAGGCGTCACGAACGTAATACGCGCCGAGGTGATAGAGCACGGTGGTGTCGTCGGCCAGCGTCTCGAAGCCGTGCGCCACGCCTTCGGGGAGGAAGACGCAGGCGCGGTTGTCTTCGGTCAGCTCCACGCTCTCCCAGGTGCCGAAGGCCGGTGATTCGGGGCGGACGTCGGCAATCACGTCCCACATCGCGCCACGGATGCAGGTCACGAGCTTGGCGTCGGCGTGAGGCGCCTGCTGGTAGTGCAGCCCGCGGAGCGTCGCGCGCCGCCGGTTGTGCGATAGGGCGCTGCGGACGAAGCCGCCATTCCATCCATGCCGGGCGAGCTCCCGTTGCTGAAACAGCTCCGCGAACGTGCCGCGCTCGTCGGCCGCCACCGGCGGCTCGATCACCAGCATGCCGGGAATGCGCGTCGTGCGGACGGTCACTCGATCCGCACCTGGGGCACGGCCACGATGAAGCGGCCGCCGGCGCGGCGATACGCCGCTTCCTGCCGCATCACTTCGTCCTTCAGGTTCCAGACGAAGAGCACGACGTAGTCGGGCCGCCGTGCGGCGATGGCCTCCGGTCCGACGATCGGAATGCCGCAGCCGGGCATGCGGCGCCCCTGTTTGTGCGGGCTGCGGTCGGCCACGAAGGCGACGTCGGCCGCGGTGAGGCCGCAGTAGTTCAAGAAGATGGTGGCCTTCGCCGCGGCGCCGTAGCCACCAATCGTCGCGCCCTCCCGGCACAGGCGCCTGACCGTCTCGACCAGATCGGTGCGGATCTGTTCGACCGCGCGGCGAAAACCGGCGTAGTACGCCGGCGTCGTCATGCCGAGCGCAGCCTCCTCCTGCAGCAGCTTCTCCGCCGTGGGGCCGTGACCGGCGCCGCGGCCGAGGAACAGCCGCAAAGAGCCGCCGTGCACCGGCACGCGGTCCACACGCTGCACGACCAGCCCGTGCCGCGCCGCGGCCGCCGCCACCGCCGACACGGAGAAGTAGAACTGGTGCTCGTGATAGATGGTGTCGAACTCGGTCTTCTCGACCATGTCGCGGACGTAGGGCACCTCGATCACCGCCACGCCGGACGGCTTGAGCAGCGCCTCCAGGCCAGCCAGGAAACCGTTGAAGTCGGGCACGTGAGCCATGACGTTCAGGCCGAGAATCACGTCGGCCTGCGTCCCCTCTGCCGCCAGCCGGCGCCCGAGGTCGCGCCCGAACCACTCGACCAGCGTCGGGATGCTGCGCGTGTCGCGCGCCACGGCGGCCACGTTGGCGGCCGGCTCGATGCCAAGCACGGGCACACCGGCGGCCGCGAAGTACTGCAGCAGGTAGCCGTCGTTGCTCGCGACCTCCATGACCAGGCTGCCGGCGCCGAGGCCTCGTTCCCGGACGAGCGACTGCGCCAGCGTCTCCACGTGCTTGAGCATGGAAGCCGAGTACGAGGAGAAGTAGAGATAGTCCGAGAACATCGCCGCCGGCGGTACGACGTGACGGAGCTGCACCAGCCCGCACGCTTGGCACAACGCCAGGTCGAGCGGAAAGCGAGGCTCGTCGAGGGGATCGGCGAGCGCGGGATACGCGTTGGCGAGTGGCAGCGCGCCGAGCGAAAGCACGTCGGAGAGACGGTCGCCGCCGCAGGACAGGCACGCGGCGCTCTCCAGCGCGTCACCTGCGACACTCACGGCCAGCTCTTCCACGCCGCCCTCCCGCTCTGCCACAGACTTTCGAGGTGGTCGCGCTCCCGCAGCGTGTCCATGCACTGCCAGAAACCCTCGTGACGGAAGGCGCCGAGGCGGCCGTCCATTGCGATCTGCTCGAGCACTTCCTTCTCCAGGCTGTCGGTGGCCTGGTTGGTGTAATCGAACACGCCCGGCTCGAGCACCATGAACCCGCCGCTGATCCAGCCTTCGCCGATCTGCGGCTTCTCGATGAACTCGCTGACCCGTTCGCCGTCGAACGCCAGGCCGCCAAAGCGCGACGGCGGACGGACGGCGGTGATGGTGGCGAGGCAGCCGGATCGGCGATGTGCATCGAGCAGCCCGCCAAGGTCGACGTCGGACACGCCGTCGCCATAGGTCAGGAAGAACGGCCCGTCGCGCAGGAAGCTCGCGAGCCGGTGCAGACGTCCACCGGTGCCGGTTTCGAGCCCGGTCTCGACGAGGTGCACCTTCCAGTCGTCCGCCATGTCGCCGCCGTCGTGCACACTGGTCGCGCCGTTGGCGAGGTCGACCGTGAGCGACGCGCTGAGCATGCGGTAGTTCAGGAAGAACTCCTTGACGACGTAGCCCTTGTAGCCGAGCGCAATCACGAACTCGGTGTGCCCGTGTCGGGCAAAGTGCTTCATGATGTGCCAGAGGATCGGCCGCTCACCGATCTGCACCATCGGCTTCGGCACCACCTCGGTCAGCTCGGCGAGCCGGCTGCCGCGCCCGCCTGCCAGGATCACGACCTTCATTGCTGCGGCATCGCTGCGCGCTCCTGCTCCGTCACGGCCAGCTTGCGCGTCCCGACCGGACGGTGCTTCGGTTTGATCCGCGCCGGCTCGACGTCGGCGATCGGCGGCATCTCGAGCGGCTCGACCGCCGCCAGCGCTTCCTGCTCCGGAAACGGGTGCGCCGCGGCCCACGCCATGGCGTCGAACACGGTATCGAACTGCGGCGTGGCGCTCGGCTCGTCGTCCTCGGCCTCGCTCTCAACGGTGGCGCGATCCCGATCCGCGGTGTGCGGCGGCAACGTCATCGCCGCTCTGACGTAGATGTGCCGCGTGCGCACGGCGCGCTGGATCGCCGGATCCTCGAGGCTCAGCCCTTCGATCAGCTCGTCGTAATCCTCGAACCGGTCGGCCCCGGCGCGTGCCGACCGCTCGTAATCGGTGATGCAGCCAAGGTAGTACTGCGCGCGGTCCAGCTCGAGCCCCGCGAAGCGATCCGGCAGGGTGTCCTTCAGCCGCATCAGATCATTCAAGACCAGCGCCGTCGTGAAGCACGCGCGGGTCGGCATCCGATCCACCAGGTCCTGCCACGTCATGCCGAGGTCGCGCATGAAGCGGTCCGCGAGCGGGCCGCGCCGGCGGAACGACGAGCCGTTGCCGCTGCCGCAGCTGAGGAAGAGCGCCTCGTCCAGCAGCACGATCCGGTCGGTGTGCGCGAGCATCAGGTAACCGGACGTGTAGTCCGGGGTCACCGGCGGACAGATGCGGCCGACGGCGCCGGCGCGAATGCGCTCGATGACCTCGCGAGAGCAGACCGACGTCATCAGCTTCGGCAACCGCTTCGACGTGTGCTTCGGGTGACCGTGCACGAAGTACTCGAGCAGCCGGCGGCTCTCGACGTGCCACGCCTGCCCCGACCGCACGCGGCGGCGCAAGTCGCGCCCGCCCGGCCCGCGGCCGTAGGAGTCGCCGAACCAGGCGACGAGCGGCACGCCCTTGTCCTCGATCTCGCGCCGCGCTCGCGCGAGCGTGTGGGGCAGGAACACGGATCGGTCGGTGAGGATGCCGACGTACTCGCCGCGGGCCTCGCTCACTGCGCGCTCCCAGTTGTCGGGCATCGACAGCCGGCCGTTCGTGCGCACGTAGACAATTCGGCCGTCGCCGAACCCGCGCACCGCCTGGGCCGTCGCCTCCGCCTCGGCGTCGTCGCTGTTGTCGCAGACGACGATCTCGAAATCCCGATCGGTCTGCTCCAGCACGCTGCGCACCGCCTGGCACACCTGCGCGGGTCGGTTCTTCGACGGAATCGCCACCGAGAAGAACGGCCGCGTGCTCATCGGCCGATGCCCTCGGAAGCAAGCGTCAGACCCGGCACGAGATCGACGGCGGCGGGCGCGCTCCCGCCCGCGGCTGGCAGCGCCGCGCGCTCGATCACATCGGCGACGATCGCCGACACTGGACGGTCGAGGCCGCACGGCCGCAGGAACCACCGCGTGAACTCCCGTCGCCCCTCCTTCTTCTCGTCCGCGCCGGCGAGAATCCGCGCGACGCGCCCGGCGACTTCGGCGGCATCGCGCGACACCTCGAGGAAGTCCCCCTTCAGCAGGTGGCGGAAGTGGCCGGTACGGGCCTGGGACGCCCAGAATTCGTCGGCCACGATGGTCAGGCACGGGCGGTCGACCACTACCGCCTCGAGAAACGCCGTGGTGTTGAGACCGAAGACGCACGCGGCGTGCGCGAGCTGGTTGCAGTAGTCCTGCCACGACGTCGGCGAGTCGGCCTGGTCGCCGAGCCGCGGGTACACGGCGACCCCCGGGTGCGCATACTCCGCCCATGGGTCGGGATTGGTCGGGTGCGGCCGCACCACCAGCGTCGGCGCGCCTTCGGGGAAACGGTGCGCCAGCGCGTCGGCCAGGCGCGTCACGAGATCCACTTCCGAGGCAATCAGCGTGCGCGAGCTGCAGAGGAAGACCACGTACGGCCGATCCGGGGCGCAGCCCATCTCCTGCCGCATGGCCTCGGCGGCGACGCTGGGCCGCATCGTGAAAAAGCGATCGACGTGGGGGGCGCCGGTCACGCGAATCGCGCGCGGCGGCAGATCGTGGAGTTCCACGGCTTCCTGGGCCAGCGGCTGGTTCCACACGATGTAGATGTCCGGCACGACGTGCACGGTGCCCTTGCTGGTGAGGTTGTCCCAGCTGTTGACGTAGCCGATCGTCGGGATGCCCAGGCTGCGGGCCGCGCGAAAGTAGTCGGCCTCGATCGGCGTCTTCGGCCAGATCGTCGGCGCCACAAGCAGCACGTGCGGATCGATTTCGCGCAGCAACGCGACCAGCGTTGGGCTGGCCGGCCCGGCCTCTTCGATCCACCGCCAGGTGCGCAGCGCCGCTGGTCGCGCCAGGATCCGCTGCCAGCGTGGCGTGCTGAACCGCGCCACCAGTGCCGGACCCATGTCTTTCTCGAGCCCGGCCACGACGCGCTCGGGCGAGGGGTGGTCCTTGCGCAGGTAGATCGCGCGGTTGACCACCTGGCGGCCCAGGCTCAGCAACCGCTGCCACCGCTCCGGCGGCCCGGGACGAAAACCGCTCGCTACGCCGGCGATCTCGGACTCGACGGCCTTGAGGCCGCGCCCCATGAAGATCGCTCTCTTCTTCTTGAGTTCGAGACCCGGATCCTCGAGACGCGTACCGTGCAGGAATGTGACCTGGTGCCCGCGACCGCACAGGTCCCGCATGATCGTGTCGAGATTGCGGAAGAAGTTGACGTGCTGCGCCACCATCAGGATGCGCAGGCCGGTCCCGGGCACGGTGGCTGACGGCACGGTAGTCGAAGATTCCATCAATCAGGCCGGGGCGATGACGATGTCGCGCTCGCGCGCGACCTCCCACTCGAGCTGCGGCATCACGACGCCCGACCACGACGAGCCGTGGTACAGCGTCAGCAGGCTCTTGTCGTTGGCGTCGTGTGCGGCGTAGACGCGGAAGACGAGAGCGTGGTCCAGCACCAGCGTGCTCTGCTGCCCGTCGGCCACCAGCAGGATGCCGACCTTCACGGTGTAGATGGTGTCGGCGAGCAGGTGGGCGGGGATGCGGACCCGGATGGCGAAGATGCCCGGCTCCTCCACCGTCAGGTCGGCCGGTTGCGGCGTGCGGAAGGCGACCACGCCGCGCGCCATCATCGAAATCACCGCGCGCACGGTGATCCCCGGCGTCAGCGCGCTGAACATCACGCGCAGGTGGATGTCCTCGTCGTGCTGGACGGCGCCGATCTCACGGCCTTCGGACGACAGCAGCCGCACTGACAGGATCTCGCCATGCTCGCTGACGTGGCTGCCTTTCTTGCCGCGCTTGGCGCCGCCGGCCGCCATCGTCCAGGCCGACTGCTCGTAGTGGTTGACGACCGTTTCAGGATCGCCGTCGAGCACCAGGCGGCCGCCGTTGAGCAGGATGACGCGCGTGCACAGACGCTGAATCGCCGCCATGTCGTGCGAAACGAAGAATACGGTCATGCCCGCGGCACCGGCCTCTTCGACCCGCTGCAGGCACCGTTCCTGGAACGAGAGGTCACCCACCGCCAGGATCTCGTCGGCGAGCAGGACGTCGGGCTGCATGTTGATCGCCATCGAGAACGCCAGCCGCACGTACATGCCGTTCGAGAAGCGCTTCAGCGGCGTATCGATGAACTCTTCGATCTCGGCAAAGGCGACGATGTCGCCGGTGCGCTGCTCGATGTCGGCGCGCGACAGGCCGTTCCAGGCCATGTACATCGAGATGTTCTCGCGCGCGGTCATCTCGGGCTGGAGGCCGGCGCCGAGCTCGAGCAGCGGCGCCACCGTCCCGTGCCCCACCACCCGGCCCTCGGTGGGAGGCGTCACGCGAGCGAGGACCTTGAGCAGCGTGGTCTTGCCGGCCCCGTTGGGACCGATGACGCCGAGGATGGTGCCGCGCTCCAGTGAGAACGACACGTCCTTCAGCGCCCAGAGCTCACGCGCCGGCCGGAGCGCGTCCTTCCCTTTTTTCGTAAACTTCGCCGCGAGCTGCTGCAACGGCGACGGCGCCTTGTTGGTGCGGTAGCACTTGCCGAGGTTCGAGACGGTGATGCTGGTCATCGCCGAACGCTCAACTCCGGTCCACCGCCTGGGCTTCGACCCGCGTGAAATACCACAGGCCCGAGACGAGGACGAGGAGGGTGAGGCCGACGTCCACGAGAAACACCGTGGGGTCGAGCGCCTCGATGCCGAGCACGCCCCACTTGAACGCCTGGACGACGCCAGCGAGCGGGTTGATGAAGACGATCCAGTGATACTGCGGCGGAATCGCCGACAGCGGGTACATCACCGGCGTCAGCAGCGCCCAGAACTCGAGGATGTAGGCGAGCGTGAAGCGCACGTCACGGTACTGGGCGTTCATCGGCGAGGTCCACAAGCCGATGCCGAGGCCCAACGTCGCCGCCACCAGTACCGCCCCAATCGCCCACGGCAGCCCCGACCACCCCGCGAGGTAGAGCCGGCCGTCGGTGACGTAGTAGTAGCCGAAGGCGACCGCCATCACCGCCAGCATGATCAGGAAGTTGACGAAGGCGAGCGACATCGTCGCCACGGGCACGATGACCCGCGGGAAGTACATGCGGCCCAGGAACCCGCGGTTCATCTGCAGGCTGCGCGTCGCCCACATCAGGCAGCTGCTGAACAGATCCCACACCGAGGAGCCGACGAGCGCGAAGAGGAAGTAGGGCACGCCCGGGGACGCCACGCCGAGCACGCCCCCGAACACCAGGGTGCGGATCGCAATTGGAAACAGCGGCCGGATGAGGAGCCAGACGGGCCCGAGCGCGGTATTGCGATAGAGCCGCTCGACCGAGCGCTTGCCGAAGTAGACGAACAGGCGCCGGTAGACCCAGACCTCGCGCAGCTGGCTCACCGCGCTGCGGCCCCGCGGTTCGATGACCCACTCTTCGGTGGGCCGCGGCTGCAGGCCGGAGGAGGCCGTGGTCAGCGTCGCCATCACGCGCCCTGGCCGGCGGTTCCATTGGCGGCCGGTTGCGTCGCCGACCAGTCCGGCCGCAGCATCAGCACCTTGGTGTCGGGGACGCCGAGCTGTCGCAGCAGCTTGATCGTCCCGGCCGGCCGTTCGAGCACCGCCACCACCATCACGTCATAGGCCACCTCACCGTGCCGTTCGATGGGCAGGACCGGATGACCGAGAAACGGCCGGTCCGATGCGCCATCGAAGACCGCCACGAGCTCGAGCCCCATCTCGCGGATCAGCAGGAACACGAGCTCGGCCGCATCTCCGGTGCCGTAGACCGCAATGCGCCGGCGCTGCGCCACCGCCTGCACCAGGCTGCGGCGCAGGTGCTGGCGGGCGTCGCGGTAGAAGTCCAGCGAGTACTTCATGAACTCGTAGGTGAGCCGCGTCTTGCGCATCACACCGCGCGGGGTGAGCGAGTACACCAGGCGGTTCGGGGCCACCGTCACACACTTCACGTAGCCCTTGCGGATCAGCCGCTTGAGATAAAGATTGGTGAGCCCCAGCGCGATCCCCAGCCGCGTCGCGAGCGTGCGCTGGGTGATGGTGGACTGCTGCTCGAGGGCCTCGAGCAGTTGCAGATCGCGGCGGGATTCGACGTCCATGGGGCTGCGGAAGGGGCGCCGGGGAAGGGACCTCCGGCCCGTCGGTCACAGGCTGTCGACCGCGGCGCGCCGGGGGGCGTTCATGCCGTGAACGTGTCGTTCACAGGATGAACGGCTCGTTCACGGATTGAACATGTAAATTCTTGGTTATTTATCGCGATCTGTCAATCGAGGCCGCAGCGATTCCAGGTCGGATCCGTCAAATCCCGCAAAAAACACCGGGATCGGATTGGGCAAGCAGCCCGGCGGGCGGCCCGTGGTTCTGGAAGTAACGTCAGGCGAGGGCCGAACGAGGCCTTGCCTTGGGTGACGGCTCAGGTCGATATAAGTGCGTAACTTATTGATTTATAAGGATATATAGCTCTGAAACCGCGTATGCTGGGCGCGCCCAGGGTAACGGCACCCCGCTCGGCCCGCCGGGACATCAGCGGCTTCGGGACTTGATCGCGGCCCGGGTCTCGCGATCGATCTCCCGCTTACGAATGGTCTCGCGCTTGTCGTGCTCCTGCTTACCCTTGACGAGACCCACGGCCACCTTGAGCCGTCCGCCCTTGAAATACATCTGGAGCGGCACCAGGGTGAGTCCCTTTTCCTGCACCTTTCCCGCCAGCTTCATGATTTCGTGCTTGTGCAGCAGCAGCTTCCGCTGCCGGCGTTCCTCGTGGTGCGCGTAGCCGGTGTGGCTGTAGGGGCTGACGTGTACGTTCAGCAGCCACGCCTCGCCGTTCTCGAGCCGCGCGTAGCTGTCGCGCAGATTGACCCGGCCCTCGCGAATCGCCTTGATCTCGGTGCCGAGCAGCACGATGCCCGCCTCGAAGGTGTCGAGGACGTGGAAGTCGTGAAACGCCTTGCGGTTGTCGGCGACGACTCGCTGCGCCTTCTCGCGCTCGCTGCGTTCGGCGGCCATGGCGAACCACTATAGTTCTTTCCCCGGCGATCCTTCGGCGGCGCCGCCATCGCGCTCATCGCGTCGCTGCCCATCCTGGTGACCGCGGCTTCGCGCGCGTGGTCTTCGACTGATCACCGGCCCCGCGTCAGCCGCGCGGATCGGCGGTCGCGGCCGCGGTGTTCGCCGGCTGCATCATCCACAGCACCATTCCGGCCAGGCTGACGACCAGGACGTGGCCGAACAGCAGGAGGGAAATGGCCACCGCCGCCTCGTTGGGCACCCCCAGGGGCGCAAACAGCCACACGTGCAGCTGTTCGCGCACGCCGAGGCCGTTGAGGGAGATCGGCACGTTGCTCAACACGCCGGTCATCGTCAAGGCGGTGAACACCGCGACGAGTGGCGGCCGCGCGATGCCGCCGAGGTCCATGAACCACAGATAGACGAGCGAGAGCGCGAGAAAGTAGACGACTACGAGCCCGGCACCATAAGCCAGGACGTGCCACTGGCGCAGCAGCAGCGCCATGGAGAGCCGCAGGCGCTGCAGCCTCTCCCCCAACGCGATCGCCGTGTGCCCGAACGGCGACAGCCAGCGCTGCGCCCCCCCGGTCCCGACCATCGCCAGCGTAATGACCGCCCAGACCGCGACCGCCACCGCGGTGACGACGAGACGCAGGGCGACGAACCGCGCCGACAGGGCCGGCACGAACCACGCGGCCGCGGCGGCGAACGCGGCCAGGCTGCCGAGACCGAGCATGCGATCGACCACCACCGTCGCGACGATCGTGCGGTAACCGTGCTCGCGGCCCAGGTAGTAGATCTTCGTGGCGTCGCCGCCGATGGTGCCTGGCAGGAAATTGTTGGCGAAGACCCCGATCAAGTACGAGCGGATGGCCGCTCCCAGCGACACGTCCACGCCGGCCACCGAGAGGAGCAGCCACCACCGCCAGGCATACAGGATCTGCCCGCCGACGATGACACCCAGGGAGGCGGCGTAGTACCAGAGTGGCAGCGTCACGAGCAGGCGGCCGAGCGTGTGCGTGTCGAGGCTACGCACCAGCCACGCCAGGAGCGCAATCGACACCGCCGACTGTCCGGCCAGCAGGGCCAGTCGCTTGCTCATGCCGGACGCACCGGTGTGTGCCGTCCAGCGGGAGAGCTGGCGCCGGGTGGCAGACAGAAAGGTCGCGTCACGGCTCGATTCTAGTGTCCCGATTCCGAGATTCGGTGACGTATATTTCGGAGCGCGGCGGGATGCCCGCCCGAC
>Ga0070675_100000610_pt1 | contig 24635 bp, 16 predicted proteins | sample KBSM43metaG_FD_65343 | JGI IMG/M metagenome (GOLD analysis project Ga0070675, IMG submission 65343) | Miscanthus rhizosphere microbial communities from Kellogg Biological Station, Michigan, USA - KBS M4-3 metaG | ecosystem: Host-associated > Plants > Roots > Rhizosphere > Soil ... | reverse complement strand
TCGCCGCCTGGTTGCAATTACCTTTAGCGCGCGCCTCCGCCGCCGAGTTCAGCTTGGACAGCAGCGCCGTGGCGAGTCCCGGATCCCAGATTTTCCCGGCCGCCACAAAGATGGCGACATCCTGCTTGATGCTCTCGGCCGTCACCACAATCGTGAACGTGACAGCTTTCGTGGATGCGTTCGTCACGTGGTCTGCGCTGTCGACACGGAACGAGTGCGGACCGAGCGCGAGTTCCAGCAGCAAGCTAATCGTCTGACCGCTGTCAAGTCCGTGGCCGGCCAACGTCGATGACCCATCCAGGCTCCCATTGATCGAGGCGACGCCGGACCCGGTGCCATCAGTTGCGGAGTAATTGAGCGTCAGCGTTGCGCTGTGCGGATACTCCGTGGCCGTGGGCGAGGTGATCGTGATGACCGGCGCGCTGTTGTCGAGGGTCACCGTCGAGGAATGGGAAACTTCGACCATGCCGTTATTGCCGGTCGCGAACATGTCCACGGTGTATCGGCCATCCGATCCGCTCAACGAGAAGGTGGCCGGTGCCGCCACTGTGGTGAATGCCGGAGGAGTGGTCCCTTCCGGATAGACACGGAACGAGATCGACGCCACGCCGAGGCCAGATCCGCCATCCACCGCGTTGATGGTCAGCACCGTGCTCGACGTGACGAATCCGGGTGGAAAGCTCGGAGAGCCTAACGACAGTGTCGTCTTCGGCACGAACGGTGCGCAGGCGTTCTGCTGGTTCGACCAGTACGCCGCCACCAGGAAGCTTCCGCCGAGTAGCGGATTCGCCGTCGGAATTGGAATGGCCGGAGTCGGATGTTGGAATGCCGGCGGGCCCGTCATCGTCCCGCTTGCTTCACAAATATCGGCCGCCTCTCCCGCTTTCAAGTCGCTCGGGATGTTGCTGAGTGAACCAATCAGTTGCTCGAAGAAGTTCCCATGGACGTCGGTCACGATGCTGTTGTTGATCCAGCCGGTACCGACCAGCGGGTCCGTGGCAGCCTCGACGATCTCGTGCGTTGCGGCATTCGTGATGCTGTTGAGGATCTCTTGAGGCGTTGCGCCGTTCGCGCATGCCGTCGGCACGACGACGAAGGCGAAAGTCTGCGACACCGGAAGGATGATGTCGAAGTCCGGCGCGGCGCCGAAGAAGTGGTACCCCTTTATCCCCGAGCTGCAGGGGTTCTCGAGGATCTGCACCGAACGGGGCAGGTAGACGACGTACACCGAATCGTTGTCGGGGCTGGGCACTCCACTGAGGGGAGGGAACACTCCGGGCGCCGGAATCGGGTTGAAGCCGACCATGCAGGTGACCCATGCCATGACCTCCACGAATTCGGCGTGATCGAACACCGGCTGCAACGGGGCGCAAACGATGCTGCGTTCGTGCGAGCCGGTGAACTCGGCGCTTCCGACGCCGTACTGGGCCGCTGCCGAGAGATAGCCGCTCGAGGCGAGCTCCTGCGTAAACGCATCGATCTGCTCTTTGGTGGGTGCGTCCGGGTTGTTGGCGTTCCAGTCGTCGTCCAGATACAGATTGTGGATCTTCGGGTGTTCGAGGACGCGTCCGCTGACGACGACCGGCGGGTAGGTGAACGTCAGCGGATCCACGATGAAGCCGGCCACGTTGATCGCGAGGTTGAACGCCGCCGACTCAATGCCCGCCAGCAGGCCGTCGCCCCGGTTGTCGTCGAGCAGGTTCGGAGGTGCGCCGGCGAACATCGCCGTCGCGACGCTGGCGGCGATCGCCATCGCCAAGACCAAACGCGTGATCGTTCGTGGTCCACCACGTGATTTCTTCCTCATAACAGTTTCTCCTTCGGATGTGTGCCGCGTGTTTGCCACGCGCCGCAGGACGCGGAGATTACGCGCGCGAACGAGCACGCGCACCACATGCGCAAGTAGCTGCGTACGTGCACGGAAGGACAAATGGTGAACTGCCAAACGTCAAATGGCGGAGATGACATCTGCAGTCGTCTTCGTGGAGGTGACAATGAGGACGTATTCCGACGAGATGTTCGTTGAACGTCACCGCATATTCATGCGGCCCTTGTGCCTGACGTTTTTTTTGCGCGTTGCGCGCGCGTTACACAGACCGATTCGGCATGGCGTCGAGCTCGGCTGTTCTGCTCACAAATTTGCGAGTGCGAGAAGATGCGTGTTGACTGCGTCGCGCGGACTACGTAGCCTGCGCCCGCTGGTGCCCAGGTCGTTGTCGCGGCACGCTTACTCCCCATCCCGCCATTCCACGATTGGCACAGTTCTGGTCCTGGCTCTTTCAATCGCGATCGGGTTCGCGCGCGAAGCCGCGTCCGAGCAGCTGGCGATCAAGACATACAACACCGACACCGGCTTGGCGCACAATCGCGTCAAGCGAATCGTCCAGGACTCGCACGGCTTCCTGTGGTTCTGCCGACGGGCTCAGCCTGCGGCGCTGAGCGGCCAGTTCGATGTGGTTTCCGCACCAGGGCGCGGCACGATCCTGACTTGTACCATTCCGCTGAAAGACCACATCGATGCCGCTCAGGCTGCGCGCTCCTACATGTTTATGCGGTGACGAGCCGTCGCCGGTGCGGTAGCGTATTGAACAGGTACCGGCCGATGGCGTCAGCTCAACCACCACCGACGACGAGTCCTGCGATCGCCGACACGCACATTGCCGTCGCGATCATCGAGGACGAACGGGACATCCGGGAGTGCCTCGCCGTACTCGTCAACGGCACACCGGGGTTTTCCTGCACGGGCAGTTTCCGAACGATGGAGGAAGCGCTCGAGAAGATTCCGCAACGGCTGCCGGACGTGGTGCTGTCGGATATCGGACTGCCCGGCATGAGCGGAATCGACGGCGTCAAAATCCTGAAGAACCGGCACCCGAATGTTCTGGTGCTGATGCTCACGGTGTATGACGACGACGAACGGATTTTCGACGCGATGTGCGCGGGCGCCTGTGGATATCTCCTGAAGAAGACGCCACCCGCGAGACTGCTGGACGGACTGAGAGAAGCGGTTCACGGGGGCGCGCCGATGTCGCCGGAAGTCGCGCGCCGCGTCATCGCGCTGTTTCGCGAGATTCGACCGCCTGAACGCGCTGACTATCACCTGACGCCTCACGAAACGCGACTCCTCAAGCTGTTCGTCGAAGGACATAATTACAAGACCGCTGCTGCCGAACTGCGCGTGTCGGTCAACACGATCAATTTCCACGTCCGAAGCATTTACGAAAAGCTGCAAGTTCATTCGCGTTCCGAAGCAGTCGCAAAAGCCCTTCTCAACCGTCTCGTTTAATCCGCGTAGCGATGCGCCGACTTAGTCAAGCGGGACAATGTTGCGCGCGCGAATACGGCTGTGCTCGACGTGTAGTGCTGAGCTGGCGCACCCAAAACTCGCTCGGCGCTCTGAATTGCAGTGTTATCATTCGTGTCGAAGCGTGTTCGCGCTTCGGCCCATGGTTTGCCCGCGCTGCGGAAAGTTGGTGCCGGGATCTGCAGGTCACTGTCCGTCGTGCGGTGCCGGCATTGCAGTTGGCGTGCTCACGCCGCTTCCCACCTCAACAACACCATCTGACAAACTGCAAGAAACCAACGGCGAGTCGTTGACCGTCGCATTGCCCTTGCAACCGTCGAGTCCGGGGTCCGCGATTCACGCGCCGCCGGAGCCGGCACAAGGCTCAAGGCCGGATGACGAGGAGGCGAACGCGTCCCCGTTGCCCACTCCAACCAGCTTGACCGTTGCGAACACCAGCACTGCGCCTCGGGTACACAGCGGCCCACTGGCGATCGGGCAGAGCTTTGGAAACCGATACCACGTGATCCGGATGGTCGGGGTCGGTGGCATGGGTGCGGTCTACCAGGCCTGGGACGGCGAACTTGGGATGGCGGTCGCAATCAAAGTGATTCGCCGGGAGGTCACCGAGAATTCCACGGCGGGTGCAGAAGTCGAACGCCGGTTCAAGCGCGAACTGGTGCTAGCGCGCCAGGTGACTCACCGAAATGTTGTCCGCATCCATGATCTGGGCGAGATCGACGGCATCAAGTACATCACGATGCCGTACGTCGAAGGTGAAGACCTTGCGACCGTGCTGCGCAAGGAGGGCAGGTTGCCGGTCGCCAAAACGCTTCATATCGTCCGCTCGATTGTTTCAGGACTCGTCGCGGCGCACACGGCCGGCGTCGTCCACCGGGATCTGAAGCCGGCGAACGTCATGATCGAGACGGGCGACGAAGCGTTGATCATGGATTTCGGCATTGCGCGTTCGACCGGCGCACCCTCCGGGAACCGTGTCCCAGGCAACACCACGATCATCTCGAACCTCAGGCTGGCTCAGTCACAACCGGATGCCACGGTGCTCGGGACAGTAGTCGGCACCGTCGAGTACATGGCTCCGGAACAGGCTCGGGGCGTCGCAGTCGACCAGCGTGCCGACGTATACGCCCTGGGGCTCATCATGTACGACATGCTGGTCGGACGGTCGCGCCTGACGACGGCCAACAGCGCGATCGCGGAACTTCGCGGCCGGATGGAACAGGCGCCGCCGTCGATCAAATCCCTCATCCCGGAAATTCCCGACGCGCTCAACACACTGGTATCGCGCTGTCTCGAGCCCGATCCAGCCAAGCGGTATCAGACGTCGGCCGATCTGGCGATGGATCTTGGTCGGCTTGATGACCACGGGGTGCCAATTCCGGAGCCGCGCCGCTTCACGCCGCGCCTGATCGCAGCAAGCGTGCTGCTCGTGCTTGCTCTCGTAACCGGAACCTGGTGGTTGACCCGGACGCCGCCGCCACCCAAGCCGCACGACCCGGTGACGGTCTTGATTGCCGATTTCCAAAACCAGACGAACGATCCGAGCTTCGATCGGACGCTCGAGCCGATCTTCAAGCTGGCGCTCGAAGGCGCCGGGTTTATCAGCGCGTACGATCGGGTCGGCATGCGCACCATCGGCGTCCGGCCCCCCGAGCATCTGGACGAGCGCGGCGCGCAGGAGATCGCGGTCAAGCAGGCCGTCGGCGTCGTGCTGACGGGATCGCTGACGCGTGACGGCGGAGGCTACGCGCTCGCCGCCAAGGTCATTCAGGCGGTGACGGGCAACGTGATCGCGACAGCGACGCAGAAGGCGAAGGACAAGGACAAGGTCCTGTCGCTGGCGACAACGGTCGCGACCTCGATCCGCAAGGCGCTCGGCGACAACACGTCCGATGACGCGCAGCGCTTCGCGATGGACACGCTGTCGACTGCCAACCTCGACGCCGTGCACGACTACGCGATGGGCCAGCTCGCGCTCGCCGACAGCCGCCACGAGGATGCGATCCGGAACTACGCGAAAGCCATCGAGCGCGACCCCAACTTCGTCGCCGCGTATACCGGTCTCGCGCTCGCCTCGAGCAACGTCGGCCGGCAGGAGGACGCTGAGAAATACGCAAACGAGGCGCTCAAGCATCTCGATCGCGCCACCGAGCGCGAGCGCTACCGCGTGCGCGGCGCGTTCTATCGGCTCACCGGCGACTATCAGCACTGTGTCAACGAATACAGCGCGCTGGCGGCGCGCTACACGAGCGATGTCTCGGCGCGCAACCAGCTTGCGTTGTGCATGAGCAAGCTCCGGCAGCTTGCCGGCGCACGCGACGAGATGCGGCGGGTGTCCAGCATTCTGCCGAAACGGGCGCTGTATCGGATCAACCTTTCGCTGTATGCGTCATACGGGAGCGATTACGACACCGGGGAAGCGTCCGCCCGCGACGCGCTCGATCTGAGCCCGTCGACGGAATACGGTTTCGTGGCGCTGGCGTTCGCCGAGCTTGGGCAGACTCGCATCCCGCAGGCGATCGAAACGTTGCAGAAGCTCGCGCCGCTCAGTCCGCTGGGCGCGTCGCTCGCCGCCTCCGGCCTCGCCGACATTGCGCTCTACGACGGCCGGTACAACGAGGCGGCCTCGATCCTCCAGCGCAGCGCCGACGCCGATCTCGCCGCCGGCAACAAGGATCGCGCCGCGAGGAAGCTTACGACGGTCGCCTACACCCGGCTGCAGCAGACGGAGACCGCCAAGTCAGTGGCGGCTGCGCAGCAGGCGCTCGCGACCAGTCAGGCCCTCAATGTGCGTTTCCTGGCGGCGCGCGTCCTCATCGAGGCCAACGAGCTTGCCAAAGGAAAGGCGATCGCCGCGAGTCTCGGCGCCGAACCGCAGACCGAGCCTCGCGCGCTGGGTAAGATTCTCGAAGCCAACCTCGCTCTCAAAGGGAAGCAACCGAAACAGGCGATCGATCTCCTGACCGAGGCCAACAAGCTGCTCGACACCTGGCTTGGGCACTTCGATCTTGGTCGCGCCCATCTCGACGACGGCGGCCTGCTGGCTGCCGACTCGGAATTCGATGGCTGCCTCCGCCGCCGAGGCGAGGCGCTCTCGGTGCTCCTCGATGAGGAGCCGACCTACGGATATCTGCCACCCGTCTACTACTACCAGGGGCTCGTCCGTGAAGCGCTAAAGACGGACGCGTTCGCCGAGTCATATCGCACGTATCTCGGCATTCGCGAAAAGGCGGGGCAAGACCGGCTCTTAGCGGAGGTCCGTCGCCGTGCCGGTCGCTGATCGACGATCAACCTAGAACCCGCAGAACCCGCAGGGCCGCCGAGCCAGTCGGCTTTGCGGGCTCTGCGAGTTCTGCGTCAATCGTTCATCCTACTTCACCAAGATCGTCTGGAAATCCGACACGCCGCTGAAGCACGACTCACCCACCGCGCACGCATTGCCCTGCTGGTTGACGCTGAACAGCACCTGCACCCAGTACGTGTACGTCGTGTTGTTCTTCGCCGTCGTGTCCGTCGTCGTCAGCGTCGGCGGCGTAACGGGATTGCCCACCAGGACTGTCGTCGCGATCGTGGTCTGATCGACGCTCGCGCCGGTCACCCGGTAGACGTAGTACGCGACGACCTTGTCCGAGTCGACGTGCGTCTGCGTCCACGTGAGCACGACCTGCTTCTTGTTGTTCAGTGTCGGCGGGAACAGCGTGACCGGATTCCCGTGTGCACGCGCGACGTTGAGATCGACCTCGCCGAGCGGCGCGCCATTGTCGTTCAGCCCGTTGTCGTTCAGCCCGTTGTCGTTCAGCCCATTGTCGTTGAGCCCGTTGTCGTTCAGCCCATTGTCGTTGAGCCCGTTGTCGTTCAGCCCGTTGTCATTCAAGCCGTTGTCGTTCAGACCCTGATCGACCGACAACAGGCCGTCGGATGCCGTGATATTCCGCCGGCTGCCGGTCTGGCGGAGGTCGATGTTCGCCCAGTCGTTGTAGCCGGTGAACGGTCCGTCGGTTGACGTCGACGGCACGACAATCGTGTTCGGGCCGCCGTTGAAATTGACGTCCTGGCCGGCCAGGTTCGTGCCTGCGTCGATCACGAGGTTGCCGTTCCAATCGGCGTTCGTGAGATCGATGCCGTCGATCCGGTAGAGTCCAATTTCGCCGTCTTTCAGTGCTGTGCCGTCGCAGTGACGGCTGGCCGCTGGGATGTTTTGGTTGACCGCCAGGGTGCTGGTCGGCGAGAACCACCGGGTGCGATAGATCCTCCCGGCCAATTCCGGTGTGTTCGCCTCGGTGAGGCTGTTTTCATTCAAGTTGACGCTCCCGACGAGATCCTGGCGCGAGTAGTCGATCACGGCAAAGCCCGGAGGCTTGCCGGTGCATTGCGGCGACGGCGAAAGCGGATCGCAAAGCAGACCGCTCATCTGGAACCCGTAGCTCATGACGCTTTCGTAGTTCGGCTTGCAATTCGGCTCGGGTCTGAACGTACCGGTTGTCGGATCGAACAGCGAGGGCCCGCCGTGCCGGAACCGGAAGGTGTGTCCCAGTTCGTGCATGAAAGTAGAGCCCTGCATGAAATCGGTGCCGATGAAGTTGTCCCAAAAACCGAGCGCCACCTCGAGGTCGCCACCGCCCCAGCCACCGCCGTCCGAAGTTCCCGACACGTTCCGCGGGATTTGACTTCCAGTGCTGTCGAGGATCGGATTGCCGGTCGCATCGAGCCTCGGGAATCCGATCCCATGCACCGACAACGCGTATCGGAACATGTCACGGCGCACGGCGTGATCGAAGCGGCGGATGCAATCAGGAATCGCCGGCTGGATCGTCGTCGCTCCAGTGCGGTAGTTGGTCCATTGCTGTTCGGCGGCGGAGCATGATGTTTCATCCGGGTAGTTCAGCGCTTCGTCGCGGATCGCGGCGAATCCCCGCTTCCAGCCAATCGTCCCCGGATAATTGGAGAACTCGCAGGTGAAATTGTTTGCCGGGCTCGGGATGCAGAGCGTGTCGAGCTCCTCGACTTCTTCACCGCCGCGCGCATAACAGTCCGCGTCCGGGCTGGGCATCGTCGCCGTCGCCGCCGCGCAGGTCTGCTCGTTGTTCGGGTTGTTCGGGTTCGGGTGCTTGAACTTGATGACGTACTGATCCGACTGGAACTTGTTGCCGACGTCGATATGGAGCTTGATGCCGTTGATCGAATCCGGGTTGGTGACCGGCGCGTTCTTGAACGCGTCGCCGACGAGATCAATCGCGGCCTGGGTGAACGCATGGCTGTGCGGCGGCACGTTCGGCTGAACCGATCCGGCTCGGTTGTATCCGATCGTCGTGAGCGCGCCGGCTTCGACGAAGAGATCCTTGTGATCCGGCCGCGCGTCCATCGCGTAGAGGTTCGGGAGCTGCCGCCCGTTGGGATCCTTGAGCGGGCTGTTCGGGTTCTGCGCCGATTCCCACACGTCGAGCAGGCCGTCGTTGTCGGTGTCCTGCACGGTCGTGCTGAAAACGATCGCGCCCCACGTCAGACAGTCGAAGGTGTTGTATCCCACGCGATCGACCGTCGTCGTCACCGAGGATGCGTCCTGCGACGGGCTGGCGTCGAACGTATAGTTGTCCCACGCGGGATCGGTCGACGGCGTGACCAACCCCTGGAACGGGTTGTTTGCGATCAGATTCGTCGCCGTGTCACCGGATCCGAAGAGCAGCCGCTCGCCCTTGCTCGATCCGTTGCCGACGATGTGCGTCATCTTCGCGCTGATGCTGCTGATGCCGGGCGAAATGCCGGCCTGGTAGAAGCCGGATAACGTCCGCGTCATCTGCTGCGTACTCTGATCCATCGTGTAGCCGCCGTTGTAAATCACGATCGACTTGAGCGGCTTGCTCGGATCCTTCCAAATTATCAGGAGGCTCGCGCCTGCCGTCGACGGCGACTGGTTGCCGTTTCCCGAGTCCGGAATTCGGACCTCGTAGTGGGTCTTGACGACGTATCGGCCGGTCACCGGGTTGATGGGAATGAATTTGAGCACGTCGGCGCGCCGCGTGAATTCCTGGTGCGCGCCGTCGGAGCCGCCGGTGCCGCCGCCCGCGGCCCAGCAGGGCGAGGTTCCGGTGGGGTTGATAACTTTCGCGATCCCACCGATGTCGTTGCGGCCGGCGGCATCGAAAGTGAGGGACGTCGGGTCGACGTTCCCCTGGAGCGTTGCCCCGTCGGCGCCATTCGCGCTGTTCGCTGTCTCGACCGTTTCCCAGTACAGAAACGCGGCGACCACATCCGCGTTGTCCGGAATATCTGCGTTCGTGAGCGTCGTCAGATCGATCACGCCGGTCGAGAGGCCACCGTTGCTGCCTCCTTGGCGGAGGTTCACTCCGCCTACGACGTAATCGCCCGTGATGAAGTAGTTTTTGAAGAACGTCAGCCCGGTCGCTTGCGGCGGCGGCGCCTGCGCGCCAAGAAAGCTGTGCATCAGAACGGCAGCGACGACTGCGGTGAGGAAGGCGCGTTTCATAGTCGTGTCTCCGTTAGTTGAGGTTCCACCGATCTATGTTGGCTCTGTCGGCTGCTTTGCCGACAACGCCATTACCGCGACAACAGCAGAACGAGGCTCTTTACATCAAGGACCTCACTCGAGTGTTAGACCGGCAGTCGGATAGACGGACAGAACGAGCGCGTTACGAACGTTGTGGTCGGGGTCGTGACGATAACACGATCAACTACGCGGCTTCGGCGCCGATTTCAGGCCGCGACGAACAAACGCGCGCGAGTAATTGATGAGTTACGATGTGATCGAACTCATCCGTTTTGCGTTATGGATGAGTCGAGGAGTTGCGGATGCCGCTGCTTGCCTGGTGCCGATGGTTGGAGCAGACGCCTCTGGCTACGGCGATCAGCGAATCGATCTGGTTGTTCCCGTTAATCGAAGGCAGCCACATTCTTGCGTTGCCGTTATCGGTAGGCATGATTCTGATGTTCGACCTTCGGCTGATCGGTGTTGCGTTTCGAAACGGTCCCGCGGCGAGGATGATGGCGGACGTCGTGCGCTGGTCGAAGTTCGGCTTCATCATCATGTTCACCACCGGCGTCGTGCTGTTCATGACGCAGGCGTCAAAGGCGTACGGGAATGCATTCTTCCGGGCCAAGCTGCTGCTCATTTTGATCCTCGGTGTCAACGCCGCCGTCTATCAGATCGTCCTGTATCCCAAAATGGAAGAGTGGGATGCCATGGGCGATACGCCGGTCGGCGCGCGGATCTGCGCCTGGGTCTCCCTGATCGGTTGGGTTAGCGTGATCACCTGCGGTCGGACGATGGCGTACCAGTTCTGAACATCGAAATTAAGAATTAAGAATTAGGAATTAGGAATTAGGAATTAGGAATTAGGAATTAGGAATTGGGAATGATGGCATCACTCGTTTCGCTGTTCGAGCCCTTGTCGAACTCGAAAGCGATCGTGGTCATCCGCGACAGCAGCTTCGGGATGCCCGCGATTCAATCAATACACCTGGTGGGGCTCACCGTATTGCTGGCGGTGATGCTCGTGCTCAATCTGCGGCTGGCGGGGTTGAGCCTGACGCATTGGTCGCTTCCTTCCATCGAGCGGCAGCTCCGCGCCTGGGCACTGGGGGCGATCGCGCTGGTGATCGGCTCCGGAACATTGATGTTCCTGGGCAATCCCGCCAAGTATCTGGCCAGTGCACCTTTTCTGTTCAAGATGACCGCATTGGGCCTCGCCGTCATCTGTCAGTTCGGTGCGCTCCGTCGGTTCTTCACGTCGGACCCAGGCGTGCGCCGCCGGGCGATCAATGTCGCAGTTGCCGGCTTGTTACTGACCCTCTGGTTCAGCGTCGGTTGGGCCGGGCGCGCGATTGCCTTTGTATAAGGAAAGTTGTATCTTCCAGCTCTTCAAGGAGAGTTCCCGATGATTCGCCGCGTCCTGTTGTCGGTCGTATTCGCGGGAGTATTGCTGGGAAACACAGCGTCGGCCCATCACAACATGACGGCGCTGTTCGACTTCAACGATCGCGTCACGTTGACCGGAACGCTGTCGAAAGTCGATTGGCGCAACCCGCACACCTACCTGACCGTTGATGTGAAGAACGCCACCGGCGCGATGGAAACCTGGCAGAGCGAAGGCCCTTCTCCCAGCTGGTTCCGCATTCGCGATATCGGCAAAGCCGATTTCGAGCAGAGCATGGGAAAAGCCCTCACCCTCGAATTGAGCCGCGCGCGGGACAAATCACTGTCGGGTCTGATCCGAACCATCACGTTGCCGAACGGCCGCGTCGTTTCCGCCTGTCCACAGAATTGTTGATCGCGAAATTAGGAATTGTGACTTAGGAATTAGGAATTCGAATTCGGAATTTCTCATTCATTCCTAATTCCTAATTCCTAATTCTCAATTTCGTTCGCCGTCCAGGAGTGTTGCTATGAGGACCGCCAACCGGGTGGCCACGGTGTTTGCGGCCGCCGCGCTCGGTTTCGTCTGCCTGCCGGGCCGTGTGGCCGCGCAGGAGCTCTCCGCGGAAGCGAAAGACAAAGCCCTCGCGGAAGCCAGAGCGAAGCGCAACGCGCTGCAGTTCGAGAACAACGCGACCACGATCGTGTTTTACGACCGTTCGGGCAAGCGAACCGGCAGTCTCGGCGAACGGGCGCTCTACGGCGAAATCGTCATGTCGCCCGATCGCTCGCGCGTCGCCGTCGTCAAGAATGATCTGACGAACGAGAGCGCGGATCTCTTCGTGTTCGATATCGCATCAGGCGCGAGCACGCGGTTGACGACGAGTGTCCGAACGGAATTCGTGATGGCGCCGGTGTGGTCGCCCGACGGCAGCCGGATCGCGTACGTGACGATCCTCAAGGGCCAGGAGGGCATCTATGTGCGGCCGTCGAACGGCCAGGGGTCACAGGAGCTGATCTACAAGCATGCCGGCGCCTTCATGAACCTCTCCGACTGGTCGTCCGATGGCCGGTTCCTGACCTACGCGATTTCCGACATGGCCGGAGGCACGTTGTACACGCTGCCGCTCGACGGCGGCGCCGACCGCAAACCGATCGAGATCTTCAAGACCGAGCTGCGCGTGTTCGGGCCGAAATTCTCGCCGGACGGCCGGTTCCTGTCCTACGCGATGATCGACAAGGCGAACCGCGGCGAGGTTTACGTCCGGCCGGTCGATCCCCAGACGCCCGGCGGCCCGTGGCAGATTTCCGAAGGCAGCTTCAGCCCGGCGTTCTGGCGCCGCGACGGCCGGGAACTCTACTACATGGCCCGCGATCAGGCGATCATGGTCGCGGAGGTGAGCACGACGCCGGCGTTCTCGTCCTCGAAACCGAAAGTGTTGTTCCGCCAGGAAGCGAAGGTTCCGGACCGGTTCAGGGACGTCAGCGCCGATGGCGAACGGTTCCTGGCGCTCCCGCCGCCGCGCGGGCCGCAGCTCCAGCAGCTCACCGTGTTCAACCGCCAGGGAGAGGCGGTTCAGAAAGTGGGCGAGCCCGGACTCTATTCCGCGCCGTCCTTTTCGCCGGACGGCGCGCGCCTTCTCGTCACGAAGAACGATCTGCAGACCGGGCAGCAGGATCTCTGGACGATCGATCTCGCCACCGGCAAGAACACGCGGCTCACCAACGATACGTATCCGAGAGTCAGTCCGATCTGGTCGCCGGACGGGAAGTACCTCTATTACTCGTCTTTCCGCAACGGCGATTTCCCGGTCCATCGGAGAGCTTCGGACGGCAGCGGCGACGAGGAACTGGTGTTCCGCTATACGCCCGGTGCGTTCGTCAACGTCACCGACATTTCCTCGGACGGAAAGTTCCTGGTCTGCGACTCGGGCGGGATCGTCCTGGTTGTCCCGCTGACCGGGGATCCGGCTTCGCGCAAAGAGATCGAATTCCTGCGCGAAGAGTTTTCGGACGGGATCGGCAGGCTCTCTCCGGACGGCCGGTTTATGGCGTTCCGATCCGACGAAGCGCAGCCGGAGCGAGGTGAAGTCTACGTGCGGCCGATCGATGCCGCGAAGATGCAGCCAGGGGAAGGAAAGTGGCGGCTGTCGAAAGACGGTGTCAACGCCATGCTGCATTGGCGCGCGGATGGCAAAGAGGTGTTTTTCCGCGGTCAGAATCTCGAGTCGAGCGATCTGCTCGTCGTGTCGGTCGATGTCGCCACGGCGCCGACGTTTACGGTGGGCACGCCGAAAGTGCTCTTCAGGCTGCCGGGTCCGATGGGTGGCAATCTCGGGAACATCAGCCGCGACGGCCAGCGATTCGTGTTCGCCGTCAACGTGCCGGCCGCGGGAACGCGCTGACAGCTCGCCTCCGCGCTTCCGCGCCCGGGGACACGACGGGTTTGCACGACGATTCGGCCTGGAATCGCGCCATGCTGCCGGTGCGGGAAATCCGGCACTCCGCCGCAATAGTCCACGGTTTCATCGAAGCCGCCAGCGGGATCGTGCCGAAAGTCGGCTCATTTCCTTAAGTCTTCAGTTGGCACGGACCCTGCTTCAGCAGCTGGTACCGTGAATACCGCCCGCGCGAGATTTTCGGCACTCTTGCTCGTCGCCGCAATCATCGGCGCGATCGGTGTGCCGGTGTTCGCTGGGGCGATTCATGCGATCTGTGCGGCTAAGCAGCACGATTGCGGGAAGGCTCCCACGATTGCGAGCTGCTGCTGCGGTGATCAGGGCGACGCTTCCAGTCAGGGCGGGCCGGTTGAATCGAGCGTTCAACTCAATCCGAGCCTCACCTTCGCACCGTGCGTCGTCGTGACCGTCGACTTTTCAAGTCTGCATGCGATGCACGTCGGTTCCAACACGTCGCCTCCGGGCGCGAGCCCTCTCGACCGTCCGACGCTCTTCTCCAGCCTGCTGATCTAGCGCGCTCGCCCTCCCCGAGTCTTCTGCAAGGATTTCTGCGGTTTCAGGACTGGTCCATCGCGGATGCGATCACGCGCCGACCGCATCGGACCGAGGTCGATATGCGAGTGCTTTTCGGGTTGTTGGTCACGCTCATCTTCTCGCTGCCGGTCGATGCCCAACCGCCGGTGCGACTTGCTCTCTCGGATGTCATTGCGGAGGTGCTCGCGACGCATCCCGAGATCGCTGCGGCGCAACGGCGCTACGACGCCGCACGTCAGCGTCCAGTTCAGGAGCAAAGTCTTCCCGATCCGATGGTCTCGGCCGGCTACAACGCCAGCGGGAATCCACTGCCAGGTGCCGGGCTCGGCACTGCGCCGACCGCGAACATCGGCTTCATGGTGAGCCAGGAACTGCCGTACCCCGGCAAGCGCGATTTGCGCGCCTCGATTGCCTCCCGCGAAGCGGACGCGGCGTTTCAACAGATTGAAGCGGCGCGCTTGAGCATCACGGCCCGTGTGAAACAGGCGTACTACCGGCTCGCGTACGCGTACGCGGTCGGTGACGTCTTGACGCGCAACCGCGATCTGCTCGACACGCTGCTCAAAGTGAGCGAGAACCGGTACGCCGTAGGTCAAGCGGCGCAACAGGACGTCATCAAAGCCCAGACGCAGCTCAGTATCCTCGAGCTTCAGCTCGAACGGGTGCGGCAGGAGCGAGCGACGCGTGAAGGGGAGTTGAACGCGCTGCTGGCGCGGCCGACAACTACTCTTGTCGGTCAACCCGACGATTTGCAGCTGACGCCCTTCGATCTGTCGCTCGACACGCTCCTGATCGCGGCGAACGTGCACACGCCGATGCTGCGTCGCGACCAGATCATGATCGACCGCTCGCAACTCGCAGTCGACGCCGCGCGCAAAGAGTACAAGCCCGACTTCGCCGTCACCGGCGGGTACTACTACATGGGCGCGATGCCGCCGATGTACGAATTCCGATTCGATGTGAAAGTCCCACTCCAGCGCGACAGACGCGCCGCCGCGGTCGCCGAGCAACTGCGCACGGTCGAGCAGGCGCGCAACGCCTATGACACCACGCGACTGAGCCTCCAAAGCCGTGTTCAGGAGGACTACCAGATGGCGTCGACCTCGGTCCGCCTCGCGCGCCTCTATCGAGACACGGTGCTGCCACAGGCGCGGCTCGCACTCGAATCGTCCATGGGCAGCTATCAAACCGGGACCGTCGATTTCCTATCGGTGCTGACGAACTTTGGAAGCGTGCTCGAACATGAAATGAGCTACTTCGAAGAACTCGCCTCGTATCACACGGCGGTCAGCCGACTCGAGGAGATGACCGGCACGCCGCTGGTGCATTGAGGGTGTTATGAAACTGTTGAAGGTTCTTGCCGTTCTCGTCCTGCTCGCCGGCACGTTCGCCGGCGGCTACGTCGTTAGCGCGACGAGGCGCGCCGGGCCAGCGGCGACCGGTCGACGCGTCCTCTACTACGCTGATCCGATGCACCCCGCGTACAAATCGGACAAGCCGGGTGTGGCGCCGGATTGCGGCATGACGCTTGAACCGGTCTACGCAGACGAGGCAGTCGGCACAAGTTCACACCCCGGGCGACCGGTTTCTGCGGTAGCTCCAAAGCCTGGCGCGATCATGATCTCGTCCGAGCGTCAGCAACTGATCGGCGTCAAGTTCGCGACCGTTGAACTCGACGGCCAGACGCGATCGATCCGCGCGGTCGGTAAAGTGACTTACGACGAGACGCGCGTGGCGCACGTGCACACGCGGATCGACGGCTGGATCGAGAAGGTGTTTATCGACTTCACCGGCGACTTCGTCAAGCAGGGCGAGCCCCTGCTGACGATCTACAGCCCTGAGATGCTGGCGTCCCAGCAGGAGCTGCTGCTTGCCGCCCGCGCGCGGGATCTGATGCGGAAGAACCCGCTGGCGTCCGCGGCCCAGCATGGCGATTCGCTGTTCGAAGCAGCCAGACGACGCCTGCAGCTGTGGCAGCTCAGCGACGAACAGATCGAGCAGGTGCTCACGACCGGCAAGCCGATCGCCAGCGTCACGTTGAACGCACCGGCCAGCGGCTTTGTATCGGAACGCAAGGCGTTTCCGAACCAGAAGGTCACGCCAGACAGCGATCTCTACACGATCACCGACCTCAGCCGGATCTGGATCGTGGCCGATGTATTCGAGTCAGACATCACCGCAATCAAGATCGGCGATTCGGCGTACGTCTCCTTCCCGAGCGGCAACGTCCCGCCCTTAGGCGCGAAGGTGAGCTACATCCAGCCGCAAGTCGATCCGATGACGCGCACACTCAAGGTGCGCCTTGATGCCGCCAACCCGGGACTTCGCATGAAGCCGGAGATGTTCATCAACGTCGAGTTCGGCATCAAGGGCGCGAGACAGCTCGTGGTGCCGGCCGAAGCCGTGCTGGATACGGGCGATCGGCAGACTGTGTTTGTCGATCTCGGCGACGGCTATCTCGAACCGCGCCAAGTCGTAGTCGGCGATCGCTTCGGCGACCGCGTGGCGATCACAGGTGGACTGGCGGCTGGCGAGCGAGTCGTGTCGTCCGGCACTTTTCTCATCGATTCGGAGAGTCAGTTGAAGGCGGCGGCGAGCGGCATGGGTGCCCCACAGCATCAGCATGGCGGGACACCTACGACGCCGGGAGTGCATCGCCATGATTAACGCGATCATCGAGTTCTCGGCCAAAAACCGCTTCATCGTCTTCCTGCTGGCTGCCGTGGCGGTCGTCGGCGGCGTCTGGTCGATGAAGACCGTACCACTCGACGCGATTCCGGATCTGAGCGACACGCAAGTGATCGTCTACTCACGCTGGGATCGGAGTCCGGACATCGTCGAAGATCAGGTGACGTATCCGATCGTGACCGCGATGCTCGGCGCCCCGAAAGTGAAGGCGGTTCGCGGATTGTCGGATTTCGGTTTCTCGTACGTCTACATCGTGTTCGAAGAAGGGACCGACATCTATTGGGCGCGGTCTCGAACGTTGGAATACCTCTCGGGTGTGCTGCCGCGATTACCGCAAGGTGTCCGGACCGAACTGGGCCCCGACGCGACGGGCGTTGGGTGGGTGTTTCAGTACGCGCTCGTCGACACCAGCGGTCGACGTGGACTCGATGAGATCCGCAGCTACCAGGATTGGTACCTGCGTTACTACCTGAAGGCCGTGCCGGGGGTCGCCGAAGTGGCGCCGCTCGGCGGCTTTGTCCGGCAGTACCAGGTTCAGGTGGATCCCAATCGCCTGCGAACCTTCAACATTCCGCTCGGGAGAGTGATCGACGCCGTCCGCCAGGGGAACAACGACGTCGGTGGGCGTCTGGTCGAAATGACCGGTGCCGAATACATGGTGCGGGGCCGCGGCTATGCGAAGACTGCGGCCGATATTGGCGAGATCGTGCTGGCACGGAGTGATGCCGGCGTTCCGGTTCGCGTGCGCGACGTCGGCGATGTGACGCTCGGGCCCGACTTGCGGCGAGGGATCGCCGACTTGAACGGCACCGGCGACGTCGTCGCGGGCATCGTCGTGATGCGTGAGGGTGAGAATGCCCTCAACGTGATCAATCGCGTAAAGGAGAAGCTCAAGGAACTCGAACCGACGCTGCCCTCGGGCGTGAAAGTCGTGACGACCTACGACCGGTCGGAGCTGATCCTCCGATCGATCGACAACCTGAAGCACACGCTGATTGAAGAACTGTTAATCGTGTCCATGATCATTCTGCTGTTTCTCTGGCACATCCCGAGCGCGGTAATTCCGATCATCACGATTCCCGTCGCCGTTCTGATCGCCTTCATCCCGATGCGGATGATGGGACTCACGTCGAACATCATGTCCCTCGGCGGCATCGCGATCGCGGTCGGGGCAATGGTCGACGCGGCGATTGTCGTCGTCGAGCAGACGCACAAGAAACTCGAACACTGGGAGCGGACGGGTCGTAAGGAGGACTATCACCGCGTCGTCATCGACGCGGTCAAGGAAGTCGGCGGCCCGAGCTTCTTCGCGCTGCTGGTGATCGCCGTCTCGTTCCTGCCCGTTCTGACACTCGAAGCGCAGGAAGGCCGGCTGTTCAAGCCGCTGGCGTACACGAAGAACTTTTCGATGATCGTGGCCGCGGTCCTCGCCATCACGCTGGATCCGGCGATGCGCCTCCTGTTCACGCACATGCGCGACTTCTCATTCCGACCCGCATGGCTGGCGCGTCTGACGAGCGCCGTGCTGGTGGGGAAGATTCACTCAGAGGAGACGCATCCGATCAGCCGCATCCTGATCCGGGTGTACGAACCGATCTGCGCCTGGTCGCTGCGATGGAAATGGTTCGTCCTTGCCGGCGCCGTCGCGATCGTGGTGGCGACGGTTCCGGTGTTCGAGCGTCTCGGATCGGAATTCATGCCGCCGCTCGACGAAGGCACGCTCCTCTACATGCCCTCGACGCTTCCAGGCATCTCGGTAACCGAAGCTCGGAAACTGCTCCAGACGCAGGACCGGATCATCAAGCAGTTTCCTGAAGTCGACACCGTGATGGGGAAGTCTGGTCGCGCGGAAACCTCGACGGATCCCGCTCCCTTCTCGATGATGGAAACCATTATCGCGTTGAAGCCGCACGACCAGTGGCGCTACGTCGAGACCTGGTATTCCGATTGGGCGCCGCAGTGGCTAAGACCCGCGCTTCGGCACATCACCAGCGATCGGATCTCGACGGATCAACTCGTCCAGGAGATGAATCAAGCGCTGAAGCTGCCCGGCACCACCAACGCCTGGACGATGCCGATCAAGGCGCGGATCGACATGCTGACAACCGGTATCCGCACGCCAGTCGGCATTAAGGTCTACGGCTCGAACCTCCACGAGATTGAACGCATCGGGACGGAGATCGAGTCGGCGCTTCCACCCGTGTTCGGGACGCGGAGCGTCTTCGCCGAGCGGACGTCGGGCGGCTACTTCGTTGACTTCGACTGGAAGCGTGACGAACTGGCGCGCTACGGCCTGTCGATCGACGACGCACAGATGGTCATCATGTCGGCCGTCGGCGGCGACACGGTGACGACGACCGTCGAAGGGCGCGAGCGCTACGCCGTCAATGTGCGGTACTTCCGTGACTACCGGAGCGACCTCGACCGCCTGCGCCGCGTCGTCGTGCCTGCCATGGATGGACGCATGCAAATCCCGATCGGCCAGCTCGCCACGGTCAAGCTGGTCAGCGGTCCGGCGATGCTGCGTGACGAAAACGGAATGTTGAACGGGTACGTCTACGTGGACGTCGCAGGGCGCGACATCGGCAGCTACGTAACCGAAGCCAAGCGGGTGATTGCGGAGAAGGTGAGCCTACCGCCCGGCTACGCGCTGGCGTGGAGTGGACAGTACGAAGCGATGGAGCGCGTGCGAGAACGAATGAAGCTGGTGCTGCCGATCACTCTTTTCCTCGTCATCATGCTGCTCTACTTGAACACACGCTCGATGGCCAAGACGTTCATCATCCTCCTGGCCGTACCGTTTTCGGCAGTGGGCGCGGTCTGGCTGCTCGATCTCCTCGGCTACAACATGAGCATCGGGGTCTGGGTTGGATTGATCGCGCTGATGGGCGTTGACGCCGAGACCGGCGTCTTCATGCTGCTTTATCTCGACATCGCGTATCAGGACGCCCGCCGTGAGGGTCGTCTGCGATCCGCTGCGGAGTTGCGCGACGCCATCATGCACGGTGCCGTCAAGCGGATTCGCCCGAAGTTCATGACCGTGGCCGTGATGTTTATGGGACTCGTGCCGATCATGTGGTCGACTGGAACCGGTGCGGATGTCATGAAACGAATCGCCGCACCGATGATTGGTGGCATTTTCACATCCTTCGTCTTGGAACTCGTTGTCTATCCGGCGATCTACGAGATCTGGAAGTGGCATTTCACTCTGAAACGCGAGCTCGCACTCGCAGGGATAGTCCAAGGAGAGGCGTCATGAACGCCGTTGCCGCAGCTGTCGTGCTCTAGCGGTGTACGGTCGGCTCCGTCAGACTGCGTTCAGCGGCGACGTCCGCCGAACAGCCGAAGCAGCATCAGGAACAGATTCACGAAGTCCAGATACAGGGCGAGCGCTCCGAGAATCGCGTACGATCCGGTCTGGCCGTCGGGCATCGCGAGCGCCATCGCCTTCAGCCGCTGCGCATCGTACGCCGTCAGCCCCGTGAACACGACCACGCCGACAAACGCCGTCGCGAACTGCAGCGCATCGCTCTGCCAGAAAATCCCGACGACCGACGCCAACACGACGCCGACGAGCCCCATGAACAGGAACTGCCCCCAGCCCATGAGATTCTTTCGCGTCACCGTACCGAACATCGCCAAAGATCCGAACATCCCGGCCGTGACGACGAACGTCGACGCGACCGACTCGCCGGTGTAAGCGAGCAGGATGAACGAAAGCGTCACACCCGTCAGCACCGAGTACGCGACGAACAGCGCGGATGCCGTCGACGCAGCCATGCGTTCCACGCGGCCCGACAGGACGAGCACGATTCCGAACTGCGCGATCACGAGGCCCCAGAACAACAGGCTGTTTTTCGCGATGGCGACGATCAGCCCCGGCGATCCCGCGACGTACATCGCGGTCAGCGCCGTGATCGCGAGGCCGGCGCACATCCATCCGTACACACGTCGCAGAAACCCGGCGACGCGTTCGAGCGCTTGTTCCTGCGTCCCGACGGCTACATTCGGCGCAACCTGGTATTCAGCCATGGCGATTCCTCTCCTCGAAACGCGACCCTGACTCATGGTAACCGAAACGGGCAAGGCTCTCGGCGATCGGCCGGCCTTCTGATGTAGCGTAGTCGATCAGCGTTGAGAAAGAGCATGATGGCGCGCTCGTCGATGATCGGCCGATTGACGGTTATAGCGGCGTTGGCGGCGATCGCCGGCTCGGGGTCGTGTCGGCGTCAGGCCCCGGCCCTCAAACCCGCGCTCGAGCTGATCTGGCATCCCGTTGGCAGCTGGTCCGGCCGCGGCAACCGCCAGACTGAATCGTTTACGAGCGACAGCGGGGCCTTGCGGGTCCGCTGGCAGACCAAGCCGATCGCAGGCTCGCCAGCCGTTGACGGCCTGTTCCGCCTGACCGCCCACAGCGCGATCAGCGGCCGGATTCTCCAGCAGGTCGTGGACGAACACAGCGCCGGCTCTGGTGTGGACTATGTCAGCCAGGACCCCCACGTCTTCTATATGTCGGTCGAGGCTGCGGCCCTCGAGTGGACGTTTTCGGTCGAGGAGGGGATTGCCGCCGAGGCAATCGGCAACGCCGGACGCTGACCCGCGTGGTATCCTGCTCTGGAATCTTCTCGCCGGTCTGATCCTGAACCCGTGCAGATGGGACATGCCATGACCGAGAACCCACCGACCAACGTTTCCCGGCGCAATTTCATCAAAGGCGTGATCGCGTCAGGCGCGGTCGCCTCCTCGTCCGCGTACCTGTTCCGATCGACGACGCTGCAGGGCCAGCCGTCGGCTGCCGACAGCGTTGAACGTCTGATCACGCTCACCGTGAATGGGCAGGATCGGCGCATCGACGTGATGCCCCAGGAAACCCTCGCCATGACGCTCCGCTACAAGCTGGGGCTGACCGGCACCAAGATCGGCTGCGACCGCGCGGAGTGCGGCGCCTGCACGGTGCTGATCGACGACGTGCCGCACTATTCGTGCTCGTATCTCGCGCATCGCGCGCGCGGCAAGAAGGTCGTCACGATCGAAGGGCTCGCCGATCCGGTCAGTGGCAAGCTGTCGCCGGTGCAGCAGGGCGTCGTCGACGAGCAGGGCTTCCAATGCGCGTTCTGCATGCCGGGATTCGTCATGGCAGCCACAGGGTTTTTGAAGACGAATTCGAATCCGACGCGGCAGGAGCTGGCTCATGGAGTTTCCGGCAATCTGTGCCGCTGCCAGGACTACGACAAGATTCTCACGGCGCTGATGAAGGGCGCCGAGCACGCAAGGACGGTATGAGATGGCTGGCAAACTGATCGGACAGAACTACGTCACACCCGATCTCGTCGCCAAGGTCACCGGCCAGGCGAAGTACGCCGAGGACTACCGCGTCGACGGCATGTTGTTCTGCAAGCTGCTGCTCAGTCCGTACCCGCATGCACGCATCCGCCGCATCGACACGAGTCGTGCACTCGCAATGCCGGGCGTGAAAGGCGTGCTGACCGCCGACGATCTTCCCGCACCGGCCGACGTCGTCACCGATCTCGGTCAACGCATCGCCGCGAACATGAAGGGCGAGAAAGCGCTGTCGAACGAACCGGTGTATCAGGGCGAGCCGGTGCTTGCGGTCGCGGCTGTGGACGAGCTCACCGCGTCGAACGCGATCGAAGCGATCGAGATCGAGTGGGAACAGCTGCCGTTTGCTGTCGATCCGCTGGCCAGTCTGCGGCCGGGCGGACCGAACGCGCGCCTCGAGGGCAACGTCTGGGGCCGGCCGAAGCCGTCGACCCCTGGGCAGCCGGTCGCGCCGCCAGCGATCGAAGAGCTGAAATGGACGGACGCCGACTTTGCGGAGTACGAGCACGGTCGTCTGCCGATGGGAAAGACGCCAGACGAATGGCGCTACGGCAACGTCGAGGAGGGATTTACGAACGCGACGCTCGTCCTCGACGAGACGTTCGTCACGCCGAATACCAGCCATCAGACGCTCGAGCCGCGCACGGCGATGGCCTACTGGCAGAACGGCAAACTCTACATCCATTGCTCGACGCAGAGCGTGGTGCAGACGGTGGGATCGATCGCTCGCTGGATGCACATCGATCAAAAGGACGTCGTCGTCATCAGCGCTTATACGGGCGGCGGTTTCGGAAGCAAGGCGACCGGCACGATTACGGCGATCATTCCAGCGATTCTTTCGAAGAAGCTGAATGCGCCGGTGATGATGCGCATCGATCGCGAGACCGAGCATTTCATCGGTGGCGCGCGTCCGTCGATGCATGGACGCCTGAAGGTGGGATTTGCGAAGGACGGCCGCATCACCGCGCTCGACATGTTCGTCGTCACCGAGAACGGTCCGTACGAGCCGGTCGGCGATACGGGGCAATCGGGCCGCCAGGTGTCGCTGTTGTATCAGCCGCTGGCAATGCGATGGCGCGGCGTATCGGTGCTGACCAACACGCCGCCGCGGCGCGCGCAGAGTCAGCCCGGTGGCATGCAGGGCATCGTGCTGATCGAACCGATCCTCGCGAAGGCCGCACGCAAGCTAGGCGTCGATCAGGTCGCGATCCATCGCGTGAACGCGCCGGAGGGGAAAGCGCAGTTCGGCCCGGCGAACCCGCGCGGCGAGCGGCCGCACGCGACCAGCGCGTTCGTCAAAGAGGCGCTCGATCGTGGTGCCGAGCAGTTCCGCTGGAGCGACCGCAAGACGCAGGGCGGGAAGCGACAAGGCTCGAAAGTGCGCGGCTACGGCGTGGCCACGAGCAGCTTCGTCGCCGGATCGACTGGCTACGACGGACTGTTCGTCATCAAGCCGGACGGTCGGATGTACGTGCAGTCGGGCATCGGCAACCTTGGCACCGAGTCGATGAGCGACTGCCACCGCGTGTCTGCCGAGCTCGTCGGAATGCCGTGGGAGAAGGTCGAGATCAGCTGGGGACACACCGGCAAAAACCTGCCGTGGAGCTGCGTGTCGGGCGGCAGCCAGACGACCCACGCGCATACCCGCGCGGCGCACGCTGCCGGTATCGATGCCGTCGAGAAACTCCAGGCGATCGCCGCGAACGTGCACGGTGGCAAACCCGAGTCGTACACGGTCGCGAACGAACGTGTGTCCGGCCCCGGAGGCAGCATGACGCTCGCGCAGGCTGCGCAGAAAGCGATCGAGCAGGGCGGCAAGTACGACGGGCACGAACTGCCCGAGAACATCAACGCGTTTACGAAAGCGTCCGCGACCGCGCTCGCCGGTCAGGGACTGATGGGCGTGGCGCGCGACACCTATCGCCACGACGGCGTCACCCATTCATATGTCGCAGCGTTTGCCGAGGTCGAGGTCGATCTCGAAACGGGCAAATACCACATTGTCGACTACCTTGCGGTGGCCGACGTTGGCACTGTGATACACCCGAATGCCCTCGGCGGACAGGTGCTCGGTCGATCGATGCTCGGCATCGGCCACGCGATCGGACAGCAGTGGGTGTACGACCAGCACTTCGGGCTGCCCCTTGCGAAACGCTTCTATCAAAACAAGCCGCCGACCATTCTCGACGCGCCGCAACAGATGGCCTGGGACGCGTTGAACATCCCGGATCCAGAAACACCTGTTGGTGCGCGCGGCATCGGGGAGCCGCCCGTCGCGGCCGGCTGCTGTGCGGTGTTGAACGCGATTGCCGACGCCGTCGGAGACGGTTTCTTCAAGCGCGCGCCAGTCACCGTCGGACCGCTTCTGGCTGCGCTGGACGCGGGGAGAGCAGTGCAGGATCCGTTGACGGCGCATATTTAGTTTAGAGGGGACTAGGGG